>WNGB01000916.1_pt1 | contig 47761 bp, 71 predicted proteins | sample 5400681 | NCBI WGS metagenome assembly WNGB01 (sample SAMN13153367, study PRJNA577476) | soil metagenome | isolation source: 115 cm soil or saprolite under grassland replicate 2 | place: USA:California | collected 2016-06-15
CCGCTCGAGACGGTCCGGCTCATCGTGCAGGCCTGCGACATCGCCCCGCGACCACGCATCGAAGGCAACGCGGATCGGCAGCCGGCGCTGCACGATGAGCCGGACCGTCTCGAGCGGCAGCGTCTCGAGCATCACCTCGTAGCGTTGCGCCAGGCGGCGATCGTGGACGCCGGTCCGGAGGCGCACGCGGCCGAGTGTCGGGAAGATCCGATCGATCTCGTAGCTGCCCTGCTTCGGCTTGTAGGGACTCATGTGTCGCCCCGCAGCGCGGCGAGTGCAGCAGCGTAGTCGCCTGCCTGAGTCCCGGGCCATTCAGCAGCCACCATATCGCCGCGCCGACGTATCACCAGCGCGTGGATCGCCGCGGCGACGCGGGGCATGAGCTTATGTGCGACGAACCGGATGGCTGGCTCTGCTGTGGGCGCGCCCAGCGTCAGCGCATGGACCAGCGCCTCCTCGATCTGGTGCTCGAACTCCGTCATCGTGTCACCTCCGATCGCGCCTTGATCCATCGCTCGACATCCTCGGAACGATACCGCCGGCGCGGCCGTTGGCGACCCGTCCCCACCCGCACACAGGGGATCCCGAGGCGCGCGATCGTGCGCGGCGACATACGCAGCTTGGCCGCCACCTCCTGTGGCGTGAGCAGCCGCTCGAGTGGCTGCACCAGGACGGCGGCGTCAGCCATCGCTCAGGTCCTCGCGCTCCATCGGCTCCGGCATCTGGGCCATGGCCGCGTACAAATTCACGCCGTGCTCTTGGAGCTCGACGCCGAGTGCGCGCCACGCGAACAGCATTGCGGCCGTATGGTCGGTCTTCATCGTGGCCGCGTACAGCAGCGAGCGCAACTCGATGGTGACCGTCACGCCATGCGGCATGGGGCTGACCTCGAGGTCCACCACCGTCTGACCCTTGGGCGGGATCTTAGTCATCGAGCTCCAGTGGCCAGACCTGGGCGTATTCGAGGTGGAACCAATGCTCGTTGCCGAACGGATCTTTGAGCATCACCAGCGCCTGGTTGTTCGGCAAATCATTTCGAAGCTCGGCTGCCGTCGGCTTTCGGCCTGGCCGCACGATGAGGTAATGCGATCGCTGGTCCGTCATCGCTGGTGCGTCGCAGCGTCGGGAGAGGTCGCGAAGCGGTTCACAACCGCCGCCACTCGGTCTGTGTCGGAGTGAAGCGCGGCAGGCCGCCCATCCACTCATCTTCGGCTGCATGGCGCGCTTCGTCGTGCCTAAAGCGCTCCGCCGACAGCTCCGCGTAGAGAATACGACCTTCCGTGGCTGGGTATCCTCGGCACGCAAATCGTAGTGGCGCGCCGCCGTTGAAGGCATCCAGGCAGGCGTCGCAGAGCACGGCGCTCGCGCCGTCGCTGGCCAACTCGCAGACGACGCAGCCCCACCCATGCCCCGGCGTTGGGCCGCGACGGTCCAGCATAATGATGTTGCGCACGTTGTCCGTGATCTCGCAGATGCAGCAGGGACCAAGACTCATCACGCCTTCCTCCAATCGCCATGGTCAGGACAGCTCGCGAAGTGGCTCTGATAGAGCCGCTCATCCTTGGCCGGCTCCGCCGTGAACGTGGCGAGCAGCTCCTTGCCGGGCTTCAGGTCATCGTCGTTGAAGCCCATCTGCGCTTCGTCAAGCAGCGTCTCGTTGATCCGGAAGCCGCGCGGCGCCACGACGGGCTGGGCGTCGATGGGCATACGCTTCCCGTTCGTCGTGATGACCCAGATGATCGGCTCCTCACAGGAGCGGCAGCGCGAGAGTTTCACGCCGCCTCGACGATCCGTACCTTCATGCCCTTCACCGCGCGATAGCCATCCTCTTCGCGCGTTAGGAACCCTTTCGCGAGCAGCGACTTGCAGGCCTCGTCGGCGCGCGCCGAAATGCCCTTGGCTCCGCGGCGCGCGAGCTCCTTGAACACATCGCCCGACTTCCGTGGATTGTCGAAGAACCCTTCAGTGATGAGCATGGCCGTGCGCCCGAGCCACCCGGCGCCGTCGGCGGTAACGGTCCCGCGGGTCACGGCGATCTCGAGCTCGGGCTTCTCCCCGAGGACGCGCAGGATCGCCGGCGCCTCCGCGATCAGGCGCCGCTTGATCGCGTCGTAGAGGTCGTCATTCGACAGCACCTCGGGGATCGGGCCGACTGGTGAGGGGGATGGGGATGGATCGACTCCACGGCCACTCGGCGGGCTGCTCTCCGCCTTCGCCCCCTGCTTACCGACCGCTCGACCAGCCAGGTGTTCCGCGGCGACCGCGCGATACTCGCGCAATTCGTCCTGGAGCGCGGCGAGCTGCTGCCGCAGCGTGTGGTTCTCATCGCGCAGCGCGCGCACTTCGTCTTCGTTCACGTCGTCCTCCTGTTGGGGACGCGGCGGCAGCGCCTGGTTGCCCAGGGCGACGGCCCGCGCCTGCTCCTGCGTTGCCCATGCCGGCTGCACATACACTTTGATCGTATGCTGGCCCCAGCACGCGAAGAACTCGCCGAGCTGGAGCTTCGCCACGGCGGCCGCCGACGGCTTCGCGATGCCGGCGGGAATGTTGGCGAGCGTGCGCTTGATCTCGTTGGCCTCCCGCTGCACGCCGATCAGCACGACGGGCGCGGCGCGCACCGCCGTCTTCCACACGCCGGCGAGGTCCTGGCTGTCGAGCCAGACGTAGTTCTTGAGCCCCGCGCCTTTGCGGATCAGCGCTTCCGCCTCGCGCTTGACGGGCGAGCCGCGGCCTTCGGGCAGAAACTCCCAGGCCTCGGGGATGACGGTGACAACGCCGTCCTCGTGCTCGTAGACGTGCTCCAGCACCGATCGGATCACCAGTGCTTGGAGCTCCGTCGAGTACCGCGCCAGGTCCATCACGTTGAGGCCCGCGCCGATCAGGACCTGGCGAGCCGGTGGGAGCTGCGCGAGCTGCGGCACCACGAGCTCGAGATAGCCCTCAATCTCGGTATAGATCGACTCGCTGAATCCCCGCGCCTTTTCTTTGGCGGCGATCACATTGCGCTGCACCTCGGCGAGCGTCTTCGTGCCGCGGCAGACCTTCATGAGCCAGGCGCGCAGCAGTTTGTTCTTCTCGCCCAGCGTCGCGTCGATCAGCGAGCTGACGAAGACCCAGTCGGCGCGCTCGCGAAAGAACGGTGCAAGCCGGCGGCCGCCGGCGAACGCACCTTCACCGCGCTTGGTCACGAACGTCACCGCCCGGAGCCCCGAACGCACGATCAGCGCCTCAAGCGCCGTCGTCTTGCCCGCTTCCTGCGTTTGGCCAGTGACGACCATATGCCGCAGCGGGATTGCGACCGGCTTCCCCGTCCCCAACTCGAAGCCGAGATGCACTGCAGACGTCTGCGCTTTCGTCGGCATCGCGACCGTCATCGCACCCGCTCCTTCGGCTCACCGAAAATCGGCAGCTCGAGCCGGTTGCTCCAGCGCTCCCCGCCGCAGTCGGGACAGGCGCCGATATCGGCCGCGAAGTTGGGCGCGTGAGCCCCCCGGCCGCAGCGCATGCAGTACAGCACGTGCGGCTGGCGCGGGTCGACTCCTTCGGGGACCACGTCGACCTCGGGGCCAGGCATGAGGCGGAGTTCTTCGGGTGTGTCCGCGACTCCGACGCTCGCGAATTGTTCCGTTACGAAGGGCCGCACGAGCATCCAGAGCACCAGAAACACGAGCTCCGCCAGGAGCAGCAACAGGACCCAGTAGACCAGGATGAGTCCGCCGAAGATCCACGTGAAGATCTTCACAACTGCCCCTCGGCCTGGATCGCCGCGCGTTCCTGCTGTGCCTCACTCCCGAGCCGGGCGGTGAGCATTTGGAAGGCCCAGCACTGCTCGCCGCGGAGGTCGGCATAGTGCTGAAGCCGGCGCCGATCCGAGTGACAATGCTGCCAGAAGCGGCACGGTGTCGTCGGCGCGCCGACTTCCTGGCAGAGGGGCTCGTCTCGCACCAGAGCCGTCACCGCGCACCCGCCGTGGGTGTTGGTGCTTCCGCGCTAGCGGAAAGACTTTTTTCTAGTTCTACTACTCTCCTTCTACTACTCTGCGCTGCGGATTGCGTGCGTTCGTCCTGCGAACGCTCTGCGCGCGCTATGCGTCCGCTATGCGACAGCTGAGCGGCTCGCCGGGCCTTCTCGGACTTACCGACTTGTGCCGCATAGAGTTCGGCGAGTTTTGGGTTGACGACGCGGTCCGGCCCGTCGCCCGAAGGCACAAAGAAATCCCGAAGGAGGCGCTTAGCGATCGCCATGCGATGGCTGTGCGGTTGCTTTGCGCGCGCAGAGCGGACGGTCAGCTTGGCGGCTACGGACGCAGGGCGTCCGCTGATCGAACCCTCGCGCCACTGCCAGCGCAGGAGACACAGGTAGGCCCCCTGCTCTTCCAGAGTGAGCGCGTCGACGCGCTCGTCGGTCTCCCACGAGTCGATGTAGAAGGGGAACCATTTCAGTGGGGCCGCCACCTATCGGCCGGCTTTGGGCGGCGGCGCAGGACTTCGGCCACATTTCGTGCATCGATCAACTAGCACGCCGTTGCCGTTCGAGTCCGGCTTCACGCGTCCACCACAGAACGCGCAGCCGCCAGCAGCCAGTTGGCGTTGCCCGCCGACGGGACCCGCTACCGAGAGCGGAATGAATTCGGTGCTGACGTGCTTGGCTCCCGTGGCATGGAGTAGGTGAATCTCCGCTTTGGCCGAATCGACGATCACCCGGGCCACATCGGCGATCGCCTTGGCGCGAGCGATCTCCATCGGTTCTTTCTTGTCGGCTAACCCGTCGAGGGCCGCGAACAGGCGGCTCCGCAGGTCGTTGATGTCTTTATTCATGTTTGGCTCTACGTTGAGCTCTGCGGTTGATCTTCCGGCGGAGTGCGCCCAGCAACTGAACCGTCTGCGCCAGTGGCTTCGGCAGATTGTGAACGGTGTTCCGCGCCATCAACGCGCGGCGATGAATGAGCTCGAGGTTCTCCGGACGGATGTCCGTCCGGTCGCCGTTTTTGAAAACGACCACGTGACCCGGGGGCACTGGACCATGGAGTGATTCCCAGAGCAGCACATGGACCTGTTTCCAATTGTGCGTCCACGGCCCAGGGATGGCGGCCACCTTCCGATACAAATAGCCCTGACAGGTACGCGTACTGCCGATTGGCATGAAGCGACGGGCCGCCATACCGTTCAGCTGGCCCTTCTTGAACTGCGTCTCACGCATCCGGCCACACGCCCAACCAGGACGTCGCAGCCCTTTGTGCGCGGGGATGTGCCCTTTCTGGAACCGGAAGCGCGCGCCGACGTGATCGCCGCGGCGGAACCGACAGGCAGCCGGGCTGGCGAGGTATGCCGGAGACTTGTTCAGTCCCAGCTTGTCCGCGTGGGCATAGACGGCCGCCACGGTCCGCGTCAAACGCCCCGCAACCTGGGCCGTGGGCGTATCGGGATAGATGCGACGTAGCAGGCTCTCGTCTTGGCGAGACCACGGGCGACGGGTCACCGGCCGCCCTTCTTGGCCTTCTTCGGGGCGGGCTTCTTCTCGGCCTTTGGCTTCGGCGCGACCTTCTCGACGATCGCCGGCGCGTCGATGCCGAGCTCCTTGAACAGCGGTGCCATCGTTTGTGCACGCCATTTGTTCAGATCGCCCGTGAGGGCGATCCATCCCGCGCGGCGTACGACGTCGATGGCGGTCCGGCCGGGCGGCATGATGTTTTTGGCCCAGCCCTGGTCGTAATCGAGGCGGCATTCCGCGAGCACGGCGCGGCCGAGGAGACTCGTCGGCCCGGTCGGCGCGGAGCGCAGCACGGTGGCGAGCGCGGCGCGCAACTGGGGTAACGCCTTCTTCCAGCGCAGGCGCTCGGCTTCCTCGCGGTCACGGTCGGCTTGCTCACGCTCTCGCTGCTTCTCGTACGGGTCGGCCTTCGACTTGGCCGATGAGCCGGGCTTCCCGGATTTCGCGCGCTTCGCGCGTTCCTCGGCCGCCTTCACCTGCTCGGGCCAGTGGGTCGCGCACTTCTGCTTGTTGATGCAGACCCGGAAGACCTCACCCTGGCCTGGGCCGCTCGCGACGAAGCCATAGCGCGAGAAGGCGCAGGTCTTCGACTTGCTCGGCCGGCCCGTGTGATAGTCCTCTTCGGGTTTTCCGTCGGCGCGCTCCCAGGCCTGCGCCCCGAAGGTCTTGATCTTCTCGTCGCGCGCCTGATCGTCGACGCGCCATTCGCGCGTGATGTGAATGACGCTGAGCTTCTCTTCCTTCGCGGCCTCGAGCGCCGCGGCGCTCTCCGGGAACAGGAATGGATCGACGCGCTCGGGTGTGGCGCGGATCTTTTCCTGGATCGCCTGCTGGAACTCGCGCACGCTGACCGGCTCGACCCGGTCGTGCAAGGCGAGCTCCTCGCCGTCGGCGGCATAGTCGGGCCGCAACAACAGGCTGTCGCGGTGCGCCGCGTACTCGCCGGCCTCGGCGACGTCCTCGACATTCCCGATCGCGCGCTTCTGATCGGTCGGCGACAGCCGGGCCAGCAGGATCGCGTGCCCCGCGGTGATGACGTTCTCTTCCAGCAGCTTCTTCGCGGCGGGGATCAGCTGCAGCAGCTTGAGCCGATCATACACGTACTTCGTCGACAGGCCGATCCGCGCCGCGAGCTTGGCGACATCGTAGCCCGCCTTCTCCATCAGCAGCTTGAAGCCGTTTGCCTCGTCGAGCGGAGTGACGTCGTCACGCTGCTTGTTCTCGATCGTGAGCAGCTCGAGGAAGGTGACATCGTCCATCTCGCGGACGACGGCGAGCAGCGAGTTGAGGCCGGCGGCGGGCGCGGCACGATAGCGGCGATGGCCGGCGCCGATCTCGTACAGCGCGGTATCAGGACTGGTCTCGGGCTTGTTGCTTCGCCCAGCTAGGCGCTGCTTGAGCGTCGGCCGCACGATGATCGGCGCGAGCTGGCCCTTCTTGAGCGAGTCGACCATCTCGGCGAGCTTCACCGGGTCGAAGTGCTTGCGCGGATTCCAAGGCGACTCGACGAGCTGGGTGAGCGGGATCCGGATCAGCTCGCCGGGTGATTGGGGGACGACCTGCTTCTCGGCCTCGACCGGCCGGTTGCGATCGCGGTCCGTGACGGCGGTCATCGGCCACCTCGCTTGATCCGCTTGCGTTCCTCGTCGGCCTGGTCCTTCGGGTTCTCGTCCTCTTCACCGTCCTCGAATTGCGCCATCGGCACGAAGATCTCGAGCTGCGCACTCTCCACCGCGATTCCGAAGCCGCGCAGCGGCGGCGTCCAGAGCCCCCAGCGCTGCACGACGCCCGAGAACTCGGAGACGTCAGGGCCCGAGCCGATGGCCGATGTCGCGGGGATGATCGCCACCACGACGCAGCCGCACGGCTTGATGGCGACGTAACACAACTCGCGGCCCGAGATCAGCCGCGGCTGCGGTTTCCCAAACTGCGGTCGCACCACGCTAGGCGACCTTCTCAACCGGCTGGCCGACGGCGATCAGCTTGTCGAGCAGCTCGAAGGCGCTCTCGGTGAGTTGCTGCTCGGTCGGTCGCAAGACCGAGCGAGCAGCATTATATCCGGCGGCCCACGTGGCGGCCCACGTGGCGGCCCACGTGGCGTCCCTCGTGGCGGCCGCTCTCGTGGCGGCCCCCGTGGCGGCCGCTCTCGTGCGCGCGCTGGCGCGCGCTTTCTCGAGCGTCGCCTGAACACCAAGGACGATCTCCGTCGACGTCAGGGCTGGCAGTCCGCGGAGCTCCGCCGCTTCGTCTTTCAGTCCGGCGAGCTCGAGCCATGCCGGCGTGTTCACCCGGATCAGCCAGTCGAGCGCCATCCACCCACGCGTCTCTTCGTCGGCCGGGCCGGTGTTGGTGCCGATGACCTTCATGGCGTAGGGCTTCAGCCTTTGGCGCGGCTCATCCTCGAGCCCGTCGTTCCAGCTGCGCAAGAAGGCGCCGATCGTCGGCGACACGCAGTTCGGGTGATCGCCGAAGTCCTCCCCGGCCAGCAAGGCGACGGCCTCCATGATGCAGACGCCTTGGCCTGGATTGCTGTGGCACCCCTTGGCGAGCGAGATCGTGGCAAGATCGAGCGGCGGATACTTGGTCATGTGGTCTCCTGGTCCGGCCGGCGGGTGGTCATGGTCTTGGGCCCTCGCCGTTGAGCCGCAGAGTGGGCGATCCGCGCGTCCTACGCCGGCGTGTTGCTGGCCCAAGACCCTAAGAGCGGGAGCCGGGATTCGAACCCGGACCTCGACGCTGGTGAGCATCGCGCACTGCTTGTGCTATTCCCGCGTGCGGACGAGCCTTGGGCTCCATCGTCCGGCCCTACCCTTCGATCGGTTGAGCTGCACTACGCGCGTGTTCGCATAGCCTTCGGCATCCTCGACACCCAGGCCGATCGAGATTCCGGTGCCTACTGCAGCTCCTGGCTATTCCGAGCGCGGTCGACGGCCTCGCTAAGCCGTCTTCGTCAGCGATCGCGTTTCGGGCATGAACCGCGTCGCGTCGCCACCCGCGCTGTTTCGCGCCCTCGCAGTCCATCACCCCGAACGCCACCCTGCGGTGTGGGCGCTACGGTGCTACTCGCTCGTTTCCCCTTCGCTTCCGGCCCGCTCGCCGGTGTACGGATCCTCTACGGCTGCGGCCCGGATGTACTCGAGGCCTTTCTCGACCAGCGCCTTCCGATCCATGTCGGGCGGGATCTGACGCTCGCGAAGGAAATGCGCGACAGTCTCGTCGATGCGCCGGTGCACTGCCGCCCGTGAGGTCGGGCTCGATTGCTCGGACTCGGCCGTGCGCAGCTCGAGCTGGAAGTGCAGCGCCCGCCCCCGCCATTCGCGGATCTGTGTGTGATTGAGGTCCTTTTTGACGGCGCGACGGACCTCGCGCACGACCAGCCGGACCACCGCGCCGTCGATCGCTGTCTCGGCGACCCGGCTCGCGATCTCGGCGTCGAGCTGCGCGGCGGTCTTGTCCGTCCCCTCGATGGGCGGCAGATCCACGAACCGGCGTGCGGGACCGATCGGACGGAACTCGACCGCTGCTGGTTGTCGGGGTTCCAAGGAAACCAGCAGATAGCCCTTCCCCGAGACGCCGAGCTCGTTCTGCTTCTGCAACTCGCCCCAGGGATTCGTCGTCGTGTATTCGATCGCGCCGCTGTACCACATCTGTGGGCCCACCTGGTGGCACACGTGATAGTCGCCGAGCGCGACGTAGTCCCAGCCCATGCGCTCGAGCTCGTCGCGATCGATGCGCTCTTTGGACGTCGCCATGGGCTCGATCGGATAGATGCCGCCCGTCACCTGGCCATGAATGACGAGCACGTTGCACGCGGCCGTCCTGTCGGGCGTGATGATCTGCGCGGCCGCGCCGCTTGGCACCGCCGTGATTGTGATGCCAGGCAGCTGGATGACTTTGGGCTCGACGACGGCGACATCGACGTCAAGATGCGCGTAGAGCGGCAGGATACAGCCGGCCGGCGTGATCTCCATTGTCTTGGCCGTATCGTGATTGCCGGCGACCATGATGATGCGCGTCCCGGGAAGCGCGGCCCGCAGTCGGGCGAGCTCGCTGAAGAGGAGCATGATGGGCGAGGTCCGCGGCCGCGAAGAGTGAAAGACGTCGCCCGCCACGACGATGACGTCGGGCCGCTGCGTGATCAAATCGTCCACCGTCCGGCCGAGGGCCGTCGCGACGTCGAGCTCGCGCGTGTTGTTGCCCGCGGTCTCACGCCAGAACTGGCGGAAGCCCAGGTGCAGGTCGGCAAGATGGGCGATCTTCATCAGAAGGGCAGGTCGTCGTCGGGGCCTTCGACCACGAGCTCGTCGGCTGTGATCGCCAAGTGCTCGTCGATCGCGTCGGCGATCGGGATCCAGGTCTTCTGATCCTTCGCGGCCCGCGCCCAGGTCGCGATCTTTACGAGCGCGGCGCGATTTTCCTCGGCGACCGCGGCGATCGTCTTGCCGCCGTAGGTGGCAAGCAGCCCCCTCTTGGCCTTGGGCAGCTTGCGGTTGCCGGCGGTGAGCGGCTGGTTCGGATAGATGGGCTTCGCGCCCTCGTCCTGGTGCTCGTCGCGATCGCCCTCATCGGCCGACGCGACCGTGAAGATCTCCTCGAGCGCCGCGGCAACGATCGTCGCCTGCGTATCGGCGCGTTTTGTGGCTTTGCTCGTGACGTCGTGTAGTGCCGCGCGGTAATCGGGCGCGCGTTCGACGAGCAGCTGCTTATGTCCGTCCTTAGTCTTCCACTCACACCAACCGCCGTATTTCTTGATCGCGTTCTCGGACGTGAATGCCTTCTCGGCGGTGTTGCAGCTGCCGATCCCGGCGCCGACGGTGCGGCCGAAGTTGTCGACGATCGGCAGCTCGATCGTGGCCGAGCAGTAGTCCTTGGACTCTTCGCCGGCGACGCGACGCGCGGCCCCGCGCGACCACCGGAACAGCTGTTTGATCTTCGACGCGCCGCGCTTGGTGAGCGCCTTCTGCTCGCTGCCGGGGACTTTGTAGTAGTCGCCGAGCTGCCCCGGGATCAGCTGGCCCTTGTCGTTGTAGTTCGCTTCCTCGAAGAGGTCGCCTTTGATGAAGCGCAGAATCACCGCGCGATTCTTCTGGAAGCTCTCGAGGTTCTTTGCGAGATCGACCTGCCTGCCCATCTGCTCAACGACGAGCGCGTGACCGAGGGCGACGAATTCCTGCAGATCTTCGTCCCAGGTCATGCCAGACTGCTTGCCGAACTTCTCTTCCGCCTGCGCCGCGGTGAGGCGCTCGTGAACTTCGGGTTTGGCGGTCATGGTTTGCTTCCTTCACGAGCCGGGCCTAGATTCGGGACCGACGCCGGGCTCTCTACGGCGTCAGCTCCACGCCCCGTCGCTGTCTCACCAGCGGCGGGGTTTTCTTTCAGACTCTTCTTCAGCGCGGCCATCAGATCGAGCACCGGCTCGGGGTGCGCTTGCGCGAGCACCCAGCGGTCCACTTCGTCGACGTCGACCACCGGATGGCTGCGATCATTCGCGGACCGCGCGAGCTCGGGCACGTCGCGCGGATCCCAGCGCATGCCATCACTCGTGCGCACGATCTCGCCGGTGCCGAAGTCGTACCACCAGGGCGACGTCGTCGTCACGTATCGCGTCCAAGGTTCTGCCGCACGCGCTTCTCAAAACCCCAGCGATTGCGCCGCTCTTGGTATGGCGTGCCGACGACCGCGCCGAGCAGCATCCAGAGGAACAGCGCGATCAGCGCGCCAAAGATGAGCAGGATGCCGAGCGCTTCCCACGCGAGCGGGGTCACGACTGTGCCTGCATGCGGCGCTGTTCCTCAGCGAGCTGCGCATCGTGCAAGAGCGTCATCTGCAACAGCGCGCGCTCCGTCGCCCGGATGTCGAGACTGAGATCGGCATCGCTGCGGCTCGTCAGGTAGCGGAGCTCGGCGATGTGCTCGGCATGGCAGGCGTCGCTCGCCGACTCGACGAGCCGCAGCGTCAGGGCCTCGGGCTTCTTGTTTTCGTAGGCGCGCCGGATTGGCTCGAAGAAGCGCTCGAGGCGCACGTCGTCGCCGAGCGCCCGGAAGGCTTTGATGATCTCGGCGCAGCGGATGTTGAGGCCAGTCTTCGCGCGGACCATCTTCTCGACCCAGTGCTCGCTCAGCCCGAGCTGCGCGGCGACCGTCCGGGCGATCGGATCGCTCTTCGAGTCCGCGCCCCATCGGCGGCTGTTCGGGCGGGCGGCGTCGGTCCCCGCCTTGCCCGCAGTGGATCGTCTGGTGAGTGTGGCGGTCATGCGACAGTCCCGACGCCAGCGGGTTCAACCATCCGATACCGTGCTTGCCGTGCACGCTCACACGTCGTGCAGATGCGCTGACGTAGGCCAGCCCACTTGCCCGTCTGAATGACGCGGACGCGGTCGAATGCATGGCCGTTCTGACAGTGCGTCTTGCTGCGGTTCTGATTGCCAGCACCCCGCGCGACGTTCACGCTGTGCATTACAGCTTCGAGATGACTGGGCTTAACACACCAGCGATGGCGGCAGAGGTGGTCCGGCTCCAGCCCGACCGGGATGGTGCCCTTCGCCAGTTCGAAGGCGAAGCGGTGCGCGTTGATCGATGTGCCGTTGAGGTTGAACCGTCCATAGCCGGTCTTGGCGTTCAGGTATCCACGCCACTCCCAGCAATCGCCCCTCTGGTAAACCTTCAGCCAGAACAGCACTTCCGGCGCAATGGCGCGACCGGGATTTGCGGGGCGCGTCCTCATGCGTGACTCACGGCCAATTGCTCAGTCCAGCACTTCTCGCAGCTATCGCTGGGGCGCGAGCTGTTGCCAGCTTTGTAACACACACGCGCACGGTCATGCGGAACACGCACACCGCACCGAGTGAGATCCTCCTCGACCTGCCTGTGGTAGGTGCCGAAGTTCCGCGTGCCCCAGGCCACGAACGGCAGTGCGTCGTTGACGACAATGTCGACCTCGAGCTCGCCGATCGCCTTGGCGAGATTCAGCGCGACCGCGTCGAGTTCGTCGGAGGGGATGATGCGCGCCGGCTGGCCGGTCACGGTCTTGCCGTGGCGGGACAGCGACAGCAGCCGGATCGCTTCGCGGATGTACGCCTGCGGGGATTCGGCGCTCATGGGGTCTTTACCGATGCCGCGCCGGAGCGTCGACGATCGCCTGCGCTTGACGACGTTCTTCGAGTGTTGCCGCGGCAATGATCTTGTCGATCTCGGGCAGCCCGAGCTCGAGGAGAAGTGGCCCTGACCCCACGCGATGCGGGCCGCGGACCGTCTGGATCGCGGCGGCGAGATCGATCCGCTCGCGCTGCTCTTGCCGCAGCCGGATCGGCAGCGTCGCCTCCTTATCCATCTCCAGCACTGCCTCCTTGCGAGTCCCCATCTGAGCCCCTATCGTGGCGGGTTGTACTGCGCCCGTATTACATCGTCGATACGTGGACCATACAATGCAGTCTCGACAATACATTGTCAAGGGGGATGGAGATTAGCCGGCAGGTCAGGGTGCGCAAGCCATTGATCGATAAGCGGTTATTTGCGGAGCGACTGCGCCTGGCGCTGGCGAAGAAGGACTGGTCTCCCACGGAACTCGCCCGGCACCTGCGGCCATCACCCACGCGGGCGACGACCAATGCCTGGGCAAACTCGAAGACAATGGCGCTGCCAGGCGGGGGCTACGTGCTGCAGCTGCCGAGCGTGCTCGGTGTGGATCCCGACTGGCTATTCCCCCGGCTTGAAAAGCCGCTGTCAGACGTCACAGATTATCTGGTCACCCGTTTGCCTGGCCGGCGCCCTGCCGAGCTGGAGAATCTGTTGGCGCTTATCCGCGATGCCCTCATGGGGGCCGTCGAACGCGCTCTAGAGCGAGACAATGAGTTAGAGCACACAAGGATCGGGTCTCGCATTCTGGGCGAAGCCTTCATCACACTGGCTGTCGCGCTCCAGAAGGGCGGGGTCGATGCCACCGAACTCTTGGACGTTGCTCAACAGCTCAAAAAGCTGGGGGAGGGATAAATGCGCGGATTCTTACGGCATCGTTATGCCATTCTTATCCCGCTGCTCGCTTGCACGCCGTTCCGACCTGGCCAAGGCATCACGCCGGGTGTCGCCCGGGACTACGGATGCGATTACGAATTCCTCGTCGCTCGCGCTGAGACGCTCACGACCCATCTGTCTGGCGAGAGCTATCAATACATCCCACATGTGGGATGGGATGCGTGCGAGCTGCTCGCTCACAACGGAACCCCGACGCGGGTCGAGCACCAAGAGACGGCCGAGGGTCGACGTTCTATGAGCTGGTGGTATCAGACCGAGGATGAGACGCATCTCGTCAGCCTGGTGTGGCAACCGACCGAAGGAAAGGTCAGCAGCTGGATCGTGAACTATGTCGGCTGGTGAACTGAAGACGGCGGCGAATTAGAACAGGTGGGGCAGGGAGATCCGGCAGGTGAAGCCAGCGACCGCATCGGCGCCGCGGATCCCCAGCCCCACGGTCCCGCCCAGCCCACAGGCTGAGTGCGCGCGCCGGCGCCAGCGATCGCGCTCGCGGGTGAGATCCGGCACGATCGTGTCGCGGTAGCTGGCCACCGTCTCGAGCAGCTGCGCGATGCGCGCCTCGCGCGCGCGGATCCCGACCGAGTCTTGCGCGATCACCGCATCCTTGGCCGCGATCTCCTGGTTCTTCGCCGCGATCGCACGGTCGTGGTCGGGCTTCGGCACCAGCTCGCCGGCCGCCGCGGCGACCCGCTCGAGACTGTCGGCGCGCCGTTTGGCTGCGGCCGCGCGCTTTGCGGCGAAGCGCCCGGCGGTCGCCAGGGAGTCGCGCGCACGCTGCCACTCGACACTGTCCTTCCGCACGCTGGTATCGGTCCCCGCGATCTGGAGGTCGGTCGCGCGGTCTTCGGCGAGCGCCTGTTCGGTGCGGCGCCCGTCGCACTGGCCCACCCAGAAGGCGAGCGCGATCGCCGCGGCGCCGGCGAGACTGACGGTGATCGTTCCAGGCTTCAGGCCTACGATGTGGGCGCGACCTTATAGAAGCTGAGGGAGATGCTCGCCGAACCCTGGCCGTCGCTGTTCACGTGGCCGCTCGAGGAGAGACTGATCTCGGTGCCGTCCGGTGTGCTTTCGGCGATCTGCGCGGCGAACGCGGCGATCTCGTCCATCACGAACTTGTGTGCGCCATCGTACTGATAGGCCGACTGCTCTTGGTGCACCTTCTTGAAGACTTCGCGCGCTTCGGTTTTTGGTGCCTTCGTTGAAAGAGTCCAGCTCATAGTTGGTCCTCGGAAAAGGAAAGGATGACTACCAGGTCGCCACCATCGCGCCGGCGAGGCCGACGAGGATGTCCTTCAGGCTGATCTTGTCACACAGGAACGGCCACGGCTGGGGTGCCCCGCGGGCCTGCCATCCGTACCACCGCTCCAGCTCGAGCAGCTCCACCAGCAGCACGAGGCCCACCACGGCGAGCCAGGACCGCGTGTAGCACATCGCCGCCCAGCCGCCGAAAACGTGCGCCCATTTGTCGTCAGCGCCCCACCGATCGAGCGGATCATTCAGCTTGTAGAGCCACCAGGGCTACTTCACTCGTTGTTCCACTGCTTTATCTCACTCTCACGTCGTTGCACGAGAATCGGGTCGCGCACGCCGGCCGAGAACACCCAGCGCCTAAACTGATCCGGCACCGCCAGGTAATCGCCTGAGTTGAGCAGTCGCACCAGCGTCGATTTGCGGAAGGCGTTTGCGCCGATGTTGAACGCGAGCGAGACCAGCGCATCGTACTGGTACTGCGTCAGCGGGACCTGGACGACGTTGTCTCCCACCGCCGCTTCGGCCGCTTCGGCATCGTGGCGCAGCAACTCGTCGGCCGTCTCGGCGGTAATGCCGTTGCGCCAATCCTTCTCGAGCAGCTTGCCGGACCGGAGCTCGTCCTTCGTGAGCAAATGCCCGACGCCGATCGTGGGCAGGTTCGCCGAGTCGCGATACATCTCCAGGACCACGCCTTCGCGGGCCTTGATGGCATCGAGCCCTCGGTCGCTCAATCTCACCGCGGGGGCTCCTCGGTCTTCCCGTTCGCCGGCGCGTTATTGAACTGCGTCTTCCGCTTGACGCCGAAGTGCGTGGTCGCGATGCCGTGCAGACCCGCCAGGAAGAGCAACCAGCCATCGGGGGGGACGCGGCCGAGGATCCAGGCGATCGCCGTCACGAAGTCCAGCGCGATCGCGCTGGCGATGACGGCATTCGTGGTGGGAAAGGTTGAGAGTCGCGGCCAGTGATCAAGCCGGAGCTCGTGCGTGTCGCGTTCGCTCATCGCGCGTTCCCCTTCATTTGCCGATGATGCGAATGACAAGCTGGAGTGCCGCGAGCACCGTTCCCACAATCCAGATGCTGCGATTATGCGCGGCCAAGGCCACCCGGATGGCCTTCTCTTGCGCCTCGAAGCGTTCATCGTAGCGGCGGTCGTTTTCGTGAATGAGCCGCTCCAAAAACTCCCGCAGGCTCACCTGTTCGGCAGCTGTCACCGTGGCGTCGGCGGCATCGGTCATGGCGCTCCTAGGAACAAAAAATGCCCCCGGCGCGAATCCGCACCGAAGGCGTTGCGACTGCCTCAGTTGTGACCTAGATGAACATAGCGAAGAGGGCGGGGACCTACCATACCGCCTATCGCAGCGGCGCTTGCCCTGTTACCGTAGGACACGGTTCCAAGGAGGGGCCTTCTTATGCGCTACACCATCGCTGTACTCGTTCTTCTCGCCGCCTGCTCGAAGGCCGCGCCGACCGCGCCCGTCCCGCCGCCACCCCCGACAGGGATCGACCCGACGGTGCTCGTCGTGAACGATGCGAACCAGGGCATGAGTCTCACGTGGTGGGCGCAGAGCGGCTTGATGAAACACGACAGCATCATCGCCGGCACGAAGGGCTGCTTCGTGTTCTTCAGTGCCAGCCCGACCGACAGCGTGCGCTTCATGGTAGTGCTTGGGGATTCAACGAAGCCCGGCGCGCAGTGGTCGTGGTCGCCCTGGTTCGATCCAAAGACCGGCCTCATCCCAAGCATCGACTCGGCATCGGCGAAAGTGAACTATCCCTATGGCGCCGAATGGTGGATTGTCCGCACGACCGGGAACTATACCTTCCTCATGACGACGGACAGCACGGCACCCTGTACGCCCTAATCAGGCCGGTGGCGCGGCGCAGCCTTGCGCAAGGCCGTCGCCACGGTGTCCGCGAGACTGGTAATGGAGCTCATCAGCGCCGGCATCCCGGCTTTGGCGCGCCGCTGATCCTCGACGGCGGCGAGCGCCTGGAGCGGCAGGACCGCTGTGGCAGGCAGCGGCTTCCAGGGATCGCCCAGCGCGGTGACATTCGGATCCGCCTCGAAGGACTCCCGCGCCGCCACATCCTGCGGCCCCCAATTGATCCAGACGAGATGCAGGGTGTGCTCGGGCGGCACACTGGTCGCGTTGAAGTGCACGTAGGGACCTCGCTGCATCGTCGCCAACACAACAGTCGAAACGAGATAATACTGCACGTCACTCACGTGAGAATCTTCACGTTGCCGCCGGTGCCCCCACCTGTAGGTGCACTGCCGGTGTTTGTGCCAGTGGCGATGGGCGTCGTCCCCTTGAGCGATCCATTGGTCAGCGGATAGTTCCCGTCGCCATATTGCACCGCCGCCTTCGCGCCGCTCAGCGGCGCCTCGAACAGCCAGCGCGTGAAGCCCAGGATGGGGTCGTAGTAGGGATAGAAGAAATAGTCCGTGCTCACATTCAGTTCCACAAAGACGACCGCGCCGAAGTCCCATTGGCTGGATTGCCCGTAGAGCGTATTCGTCGCACTACTCGTCTGTGCCCCGCCCACGGGCTCGGTCCAGTCCGTCCCGAACGCGATCGGCGTCGCGAAGGTCCCGGGCTGCGTGACCTCTTGACTGACGTTCGTGCCCACGAGTGGGCACCAGCCATCGAATCCCGCCACCGGTGCCGGGCTCGTGACCTTGAGGAGATTGTTCGCACTGATCGCCAATGACGATTCGCCGCTGACCGGGAAATTCCGCCCCATATAGAGCACGCCATCTTTGACGAGCGCCGTGCGCACGTAGCGGGTCCGGGCCCCGAGCGCGCCGCCCGCCACTTGCGCTAACGTGGGCGGGACGACGTTCGGAATCTGGGTCATGGGTTGCTTGAGGTTGACCGTACTCCCATCCGGTCGATAGAAGGTCTTATCCTCGATGGGATTGACCGCCCATTGCCAGACCACCCACATGTGCCCATTCGCGGCGCCGCCAGCGCTGAACCGAAAATCCATGTTTCGCACCGGTGTGGGCAGCGTCGAGCCTTGGACGTTGTAGGGCGTGGAGATGCTCGAGCCGTCGATCAGCTTCACGACGATCGCCGCGACGCCGGCGGCCTGCGTGCCGTCGACCGTCGCATACGGTGTGATCGTGACGTAGATCGTGGTGCCGAACGCATACGGCCCGACCATCAGTGCGGTGCCCTGGTTCCCGACGAAGAGCGTCCCGGTCCCGGCCGCCGGCGGCGAGCTCGTACTCACGGCGATCTTCACGGCGGCGACGGCAGGTGTCCCTGCCCAGAAGACGTTGAGGTTGTCGCCGGCGCTCGTGCCGGGCGCCTCGCCGACGTAGCCGGACACGCCGAGCGATAGGGGGCTCTGGCTTGAGAAGGGCGGCCAGGTGAGCTGCCCCGCGATCGGTCGAATCGCCGCGAGACTCTGGATCCAGATCGACCACTCGCGGCCGTGCACGTCGTGGCGGCCGATAATGACCCCAGTCGCCCACATCTTCCCAGCCATCGCGCGCGTCGAGATCGGATCGTAGGCGAGAAAGCGGTCGGTCGGAATGGTGATCACGTCGCCGCGCTCCCATTCGGGATGCGGGTAGATGCAGCGGAAGCGCCACTCCATGAGCCCCAGGCCAAAACTCTGGCCATGCCGGGCGGAGAGGCCATTGGCGAGACCCTGGCCACTGATCCACTTCGATGTCTCCGTGGGGCAGCGGACCTCGGTCTCGATCAGCTCTTGATGGTAGTAGGTGAGCGCCGGCGCATTGACGACCTGGGCCTCGCCAGCCCAATTCTGGCCGTTCCACCCCCACGCCACTTGGTAGAGCGGGATGCGCTGCCGCCAACCCGGCGTGATGCTGATGGGCTCGACTTCGCCGGGCGCGAGAATGGCGCGAATCGGCCCGACGAGTGGCAGGTACTGCGCCGTCGTCGTCCCAGTGATTAGGTCGGTGCCCGTCGTGACCTGGTAAAAGGGCCGATAGGTCAGCCGTCCCTGCGTGCTCATGAAGAACCCGCCCGTAATCCAGGCCAGGCGCGTGAGCTCGTCATAAGCCCGCTGTAGATCCGTCGACCCGCTCGGATCCTGCTCGATACGCTTCGTGACACTCAGCGACGGGCTCGGATCGCTGTACTGCGGGCCCTTCAGTCGGCCATCGAGGGCGAGAACGTTGTTGATGATGTCGGCCATGATCAAGCCCGGCTGCGTGCTGATCGTGCTCGTGTCGTAGGGCACGCGGCGGCCGAGCACGAGAAAGCGCACCCAGCCGACGCGGACCCCGCCCGTGCCGTTCGCACGGATTAGGACGTTCAGGCCGCCTCCCCAATCGCCCGACGTGATCGCGGCCTGCTCGGCCGCCGTCAGCGCGTACTGGAAGATCTGATAGCTGCCCGGGCCCGTGTCCTGCACATTCACCGTCACGGACTTCTGCGCGCGCACCGTTGACGCCGAGCGGATCTGGACGACACAGGTCAGCGACTGCGCGGCGCCGACCGTCGCGGCGCGGAACTGGATCATCGCGCCAACCGACTGCTGCGGGACGCCGATCGCCGAGAGCGTGGCGACGTAATCGGCGTTCGACGGATTGGTCGGGCTCTGGATGTAGGTCTTATCATCGGGCAGGCCCGAGCTCGTCGGCCCAAGGTTCTGCCAGGTGACGGTCGCGTCGATCGTAATCGCACCGAGGACCGTGGCCCAGGTCGGCGCCGACCCGCCCGACGTGCCGGCCACGGTGCAGGCCTGCACCTTCCCGTTCGCATCGATCACGCGCTGCCCGACGAGGTAGGCCGTCGTCCCGGCCCAGGGCGGCTCCGGCGTATCGGCGATCTGCGGATAGAGCACGGAGCCACTCGAGGCCGTCCAGCTGCCGGGGTTCGAGCTATCGGCGATCGGCACCAGGACCGCGTCCGACGTCAGCACCGGCATCGCCTGCTTGAGCTGTGACAACACCGAGGCACACGCGATGTCGGAGTAGCCGTCCTGCAGATCGACATCGCGGGGGAAGTAGTCATCGTGGTGACACCAGAGATCGCGCGTATACTGGCGATCGCCGATGTAGATCCGGAAGTAGAACGTGCCCGGCGGATTCTGGGCGAGCAGGCGCGAGATGACGTCGCGATAGTCGCGCTCGCCGTTATGGATCCCGCGCACGACGCAGGTCTCGATTTCCGACTGATGGGTGAGCGGATCGGTGCGTTCGTTCAGTTCGGACACGTAGGTGGTCGGGCCCATGTCGGTCTTCGCCACGACCCGCGGGCCGAACAGCCGGACGATCGGCGTGCGATCGCCGGCCGCGGACGCGGTGAGTGTCAGACGACCGTCGTACTTGCGCTGCGCGGCGAGGCCGAGCTGGCCCGCGTCCTGGCCGTCCTTCATGGTGACGAAGCCGCCCGCCGGATCCTGCGCGACTTCCCCGAGCACGGTGGTGCCGATCGGCGTCTCGGGTTTGAGCACGAATTCGACGAGCGCGGCCGCACTCGGGGTCGCCCCGAGATCGAACGGGGCCGTCGTCTTGAACGTGAGGGTCGCGCTCGAAGCGTAGCTCACCGGGACGAACTGCAGCGCCGGCATCCCGGCGGGCGCCACCGAGCCGAACAACAGCTCGCCCGTCTTGAAGGGCTGAATGATCGGCATCGAGACGGTGCGCGCGAACAACGACACCTGGTTCGGCGCCGCGCCGCTCACGAAGGTGGTGTTCGCGTTGTCATAGCCCCACGCGATGTTGGTCGCCTTCTGACCCTTGGCATCGTAGCCGTGGCATACGAGCAGGTACTGCGGCGTGAATAGCGTGCCGATCCCTTGGCCGATGGGGTTCAGCGGATTCGTCCACGGTTCGGGATGCCAGGGCGTGGCCTTACCGCTCGCATCCTGCAGGGGAAACACGACCCAGCCGGCCGCCTCGCCATCCGCGCGGACCTGGGCACGCGCGACCGGCGCCAAGCCGATGATCGTGCGACCCGTCACGGGATCGGTGACCGTGCCGACGCCGAGCTGATAGAGGATGAGTTCCCAAGTCTGCACGTATTTGGGTTTGGTGGTGTCGAAACGAGGATTGAGCCAGGCCTGGACCGAGCCGTAGCTCACGTTCGCGGCCGTGCCCGTCCACTGGCCGAGCACACAGACGAAGTCGTCGGATGAGGGATAGAAGGGATCGATGTAGGGCCCACCGAGGCCCGACTCTTTCGCGCGGAACCAGGCGTTCGCGGTGGTGGGCCCGACTGCCGCGCCGGCGGTGGCCTTGAGGCGCAGGCCGCCGTCGGCGAGCACTTCGAGGTTCGAGGAGAGCCCGCCGTCGGCTTGGGCCCACTGGTCGGCGCGCTGGCGGATGTCGGCCGCGCCCTCGACGCAGGCGAAGACGATATCGGTGTACTTGCCGGCGGGATCCGCGAGCGATTGCGCGAGCTGCTGGGAAAGGCCGCGCATCTAGAGGATGTTGCGCACGTCGGCGATCGTGCCGACCGAACCTAACCCGACCAACACCCGAGAAAGCAGATTTAGACCTGAGGCATTCCCATCGGCGTCGTTCCCGATTCCGAGTTTCCTTGCTGGTACAATGTTGAATGTTTGCGCGCTACTGCGCGCCGCGACGATGTCTGGCCCGCCATTCACTGACGCGCGGATCTGGGTGCTACCGTCGGGAAACAGCAGCCCGAGTAACTCAACGACGTTGCCGAACACCGCGCCCGTCGTAACGTCGGACACGACACTTAGTGGCCCTGGTTCGCTGTGTTGGAAGGCATAGTGTCCAGTCACGCCATTAACTCCGAACAGCCCCACCCACCCTGTGGGGTATGTTCCAAGTGCGATGACGCGCGGGGAGGTCCCGGGTGTTGCGCTATCACCACGCTCGATCAGACGGCCATAGAACCATGCGGGGGCCATATTGGCCGGGGTGACGAAGAACGGCACTGTAAAGGCGTCCACGTTCCGCGTGACCGCGACCGTCGTGGTGGCGATGTAGGAGGTGGGCGGCAGTGGGGCAGAGCCGTTGCGCTCGAACTGCGCGCCCCAACACTTCAGGCCCGACGTGCCGTCGCCCGTGTAGGCGCTCTGCGTCGAGCCGTTCGGGAACACGGTGCAATATATCTGTGTCGTGGCGAGGGAGACCTTGCCCCACACCGCGCACCAGTACCAGCCACCCCCCAGCGCGATGATGGCCTTGCCGCTGACCGTCCCCGTGCCCACTGTGACGTCGGCGGGTGTAGTCCCCACGCCGCTGAGGTTGAACATCTCCCCGAATTGGTTTGTGCCATCGAAGCAGACCAACCGAAGGCCGGTATAGCTCCCCACCGCCTGCACGAACATCGAGACTGCAATGAACTCGCCTGCGGTTGACGTGATGGTCTGGAAGTCTTCGTGTGTGCCGTTGACGGCCGTCGGAATCACCGACGTCGCGGTGTTCGTCCCATCTGGCGCCGTGCCGTTGTTGTTTGTGAGCGTGGTAAGGCCAGGCGTCCACGGACCCGTCGCCATGGCCTGTGACTGCAGGCAGTTGTTCGTCGCGGCCGCTTCGAGCTTGAGATAGTTCTGCAGCTGCAGCGTTACCGGGTCGACGAGCTGCTCAACCCGGACGTTCCCGCTTGCGGCCGTCTTGACGACGAGCCCGCCCGCGACCGCGTCGTTCGCGAGGTAGAGCCCGTTGCCCGTCCGCGTGAATGTGTACGGCGTCTCGCCGCCGAATGCCGGCGGCGCTTTGCGCCAGATCAGCGTGCCGTACTTGGCCAGCACGTCGCCGCCGATCGCCGTGAGGACCTGCTTCGCGAGCGGTGGCATTAGCTCACCGGGTTTGGCTCAAACTCGATCGTGCGGATCTGCGCCGTCGGCCAGTAGATGCCGCTCGGCCGCTCGAAGCCCTGCTCGCCCAACGGCCGGATCGCGCAGTAGCCTTCCGTCGCGCGCTCCTGATCCATGAAGACCCACATCGGCCGGCCGCTGCCAAACACCTCCTCGATGTGAAAGCGCGCGCGCAGATACTCGAAATCATCCGCGTCGGCGCGCAGATTCAGCGTCGCCGTCTGCAGAAAGGCGCGCGGCCCGCGGCCGCGCCAGCCGAGCGGCGATACCGTCTCCTGCGCCTGGAAACTGCTCGAGTGCTCGGAGAACGGCCGGTACAGCGCGACGGGCTGATATGACAGCCCCGGCTGCAGGTACGGGATGGTGGGCTGATTGTCCGACCCCATCGCCGGGATCTCGAAGCGCCAGTAGGCGAAGCCTGCCGGCGTGTGCACCACCGCCCATGACCCGTCTTCGAGCAAGACACCATTCGCGCCCGTCAGGAGCCCGCCCGTCACCGTCGGGATCGTCGCGCTGACCACGGTCGCGAACGTCGAGCCATCGTTCGAGCCTTTGATGAGGATCGGGAAGCCTCCTAAGTTGTGACCGTAGCTCAGGGCCCACATGTCGATCAATCGCGGCTGGTCGGGGTGTTGCAGCTGTAGGTATGAGAGAATGTTCGGCGTGCCGGGCTGCCAGAAGCTGTAGGGGTTGCGCGAGCCGCGGAACGCGCGCCAGGGCTCGTAACCAGCGACGCCAGTCGTCGTGCCGCTCTGATCGGTGGCGATTACTTTCGGATACAGGCTCGGATTGCCGATATGGTCGGCGAGCAGTCGGGGGACCCCCATCAGCGTGGGATCCGCGTGAGTACGCCGAGCCGGTTCAGTTCGCCGAGTTTCTGCTGGACCATCCGCATGTCGACGGCGCCGATCACGATCACCTGCGTCGTGAGCGGCTCGCCGCGGAGCTCCTTGATCTGTTGTGCGGCCTGTTCCTCGAACGCCGTGATGATCACCTTGGGCTTTTGGCCGCCGCCGCCGAACAGCTGACTCACGCCGCTCAACACGCCACTCGCGAGACTGAGATACGGGGCCGCCGTCCCGAGGAGCGCATTGCCCGTGCGGGGATCGCTCAAGGACGAGAGCGTCCCCGCGATGCCGCCGGCGCCCGCGATCGCGCCCCGCGCCCCGCCGCCCGAGAACGCCGCGATGAGCGGGCCGAGCTCGCGGCCGAGCGCCATCGCGATTCTCCCCGCGTTGCGCTCCTCTTGCTGGTCGATCCGCCGCTCGGCCTTTTCATCGCCGAACGGCCGATCCGTGAGCGGGCGATGCAGACCGAACGTGTCAAACGTCGGCTGTGCGGCATGGGCCGCGAGAAACGCCTCGCCAGGGCCGCGGAAGTCGAACGTCCGTAGCCCGGGCAACGCTTGACCCAGCGGCCCGGTGCGCGACGCGGTCGCAATCTCGGCAGTGGTCATTTGATGACGCTGCGTGACACCCATGTCCGCAGCGCTCGAGGCCGCGATCCAGCCCTTGCGCCATTCCTGGAAGGCGTTGCCGCCCAGCCGTTCAAACACGCCGTGCTGGGCCAACAGATCCCGCAGCTGTTTCTGGGGATCCTCTTCGCGCACCGTATCGAGGAAGGCCTTGGCCCACAAATTGGCCGATTCGGCGCCGAGCTTCAGGAGATCGTCCCGGCGTCCCACCAGGGCCCGCAGCGCTTCGGGCGTGCCGCCGGCCGTGATGTGATGGAGGAGCCGGCCCGTGGCCTGCTGGTTGCGCTCGCGGCGCTGGAGGTCGAGCTGACGATCCGTCAGCACGCGTGCGTTCGCCTGCGTCGCCATCTGCGCGGCGAACCCTTCCTGAATGGCCTGGTTGAGATCGCCTTGGCCGGATTCCTCGGGCCGCAGCACCCCGAGTGGCGAGAGCGACGAGCTGCCGAGCGTCCCGACGCGCGCCGCGAACCGCATGAGGAAGCCGGGCTGCTCGACTTCCGTCTGTCGCATCGTCTCGATCTGCCGGAGCGTCACGGCCATCGTACCGCCGAGCGTTGCGAACTTCGTGTTCAATCCCTGCAGCTGCTTATCGAGTTTGTCGTTGAACTCGAGGAGCCCCTTGACCTCGAGGGCGATGCCGGCGAACCCGGCGATGGCCACGGTCGCCGTTGCCCCGCCCAGCATGGCGATCGACGCACCGAGCCGGCCTACGGGCCCGGTCGATCCGATTGCGCTGGCCGTCAGCTCCTCGATGGCGAAGCGCGCGCGCCGCAGCACCATCGTCGGCTCGCGTGCCTCGAGGCGGGCGAAGGCCTGCGACATCCGGTCCCCGATCGCCGGCGCCGCCTCGCCGGCGGCGGCTTTGATGCCGCGCAGCCCCGCGGCCGTCTTCTCGGGGATGTTCTGCCCGGCCTCGGACCATCGGACCACTATATCGACGCTGGTATCGTCCACGTCAGATCCCCGCGACGTCGCGGAGCATCGCGATCGGAATGGCCGCCGTGTCGCGGTCCGCCATGCCCAACCCCACGGCGCCGGCGAGCAGGAGCTGCCGCAGCGCGGCCGCTTGCTGGCGGAGCAGGAACGCCGGATACGGCATCATGGGGTCGGGGAGTTCGCCCCAGGCGGCGCAGTACTCGCGGTAGGCGCCATCCCAGTCAGTGGGCTCGGGGCTTCCATCGCCGGCACGGCCGCGCCGGTCGCGGACCAGAAAAAATCCGGGACCAGCAGCTCGACGTCGCCCGGCGAGAGATGGTCCTCGAGCTCCGGATAGCGCTCGCTGAAGAGCTTCACGACCTCGAGACGCGCCGAGGCCACGTCGACGAAGTGCCGGGCGATCGCCTCGGCTTCCGCCTCGGTCGGCGGATCGCTCGCGGCCGGCTTCGGCGCGAAGCGCTTGTTCCAGAGTGCCATGATCTGCTTGGCGATCTTCAGTGTTAGCGGTTTGCACACGGCCGTGAAGCCGTCGGCGCACGTGATGCGCACACCGTTTTCCAACTGGTCAACTGCAGACATGGGGAGAGACTCGCCCCGCAGGGCTGCTGCGCTGGGAAGGTGGCTCGCGGCTGAGGCGCGAGGCCGGTCAGACAAGCGAACGCGCTGGGCGACTTACTCGAGCTGTCGCGCAGGCCGCGCTGCACTACCGAAGGGGTGCTAGTCGCGGTTCACGAATCCAAGCTACTACGCGCCATATTCGGCGCGCAAGTCTGTCGCGACCCGGCGCAGCAGGCCGGGCCAGTCGCCCGGGCGCCGCATGCGCAGGATCCGCATCGAGGGATACCAGCCCGTCGTCTCCGTCTCTGTCAGCCAGCGCCAGTCGTTCGAGCTCGACGCCAACATCCAGACCGGCACGCCCATCGCGCCGGCGCAATGCACGATCGCGGTGTCGACCGAGATCAAGAGGTCGACACCGGCGAGCAGCTCCACCGTGCGTATCCAGTCGCTACTGATCGCCGGCCATTCGACGAAGCCGTCAAAGCCGCGGACCGGGCCGAGCATCTTTGCCCAATCGCTGCCGCCCTGCAGCGAGACCCAGTGTCCGATCGGCCGCGTGAACAGGAACTGCGCGAGCGCCACGGGCGGGATCGAGCGCACGCCGTCCGTTGGATTGTGTGGCGCGCCTTGCCAGACGAACCCGATCCGCGGCGGCCCGGTGTGCGGTCGTGCGACTGCAGACGTATGCAGATAGGGCCCGGTCCAAGGGATCGTGTCGGGCGTCGTCCCGAACTGCGCCGGCAGGGACATCAGCGGCACCTCGACGTCAGCCACCGGCGGCATCGCGTCGTTGTCAACGACGTCGTCGAACAGCCCGCTCGGCCGGAGCAGAGCCACCAGGGTCTGCGGCACGCGCAGAATGGTGCGGCCGGCGCCGCGGTCTTTCAGCAGCGGGCCGTAACGTGCGAAGTTGATCGAGTCGCCGTAGCCGCCCTCGTGGACCACAATGATGGTGCGGCGCTCGAGCGGCTCGCCCATCCAGCGCGGCAGGCCCAGCGTCTGGCAGCCGGTCGCGTGATCGAAGCCGCGGACGTCGTGCCGGCGCTCGTAGTCGGGCCAGGCCTCCGCCCAGCGCCCCAGGACGAGCAGCATCTCGGCCCGGTGCGCGCGATACTCGGCGACCTCCGGCGCCAGCCGGACGGCTTCCTCGAGCAGCTGCAGGCGCTTCGCGTATTGGCCGGTGGGCCACAGCACCGCAGCAAGCGCGGCCAGCCGGGCCGCGGTCGGCTCGAGCTTGACCGCGATCTCGAGGTCGTGCTGGGCCTGGGAAAACCGCTGCTCGGCGGCGTAGGCGCGCCCGGAGGCCTCGCGCGCGCGCGCGAGCGTGGCCGGGTGCCGGAGCGGATCCAGTCCGCGGGTCGGCGCGAGCAGCGCGTGACCCTTGGGAAAATCCCGCGCCGCGAATGCCCGCTCCGCTCGGGCGACCTGGCGATCGATGTCGCTCACGCGCCTAGTTGAACAGCAGCTGAGGCGAGAGGCAGCGGTAGGTGATCCGCCAGCCCGTGAATCCGCCGTTCGGACCCTGGGCCTCGAGAATCCCCTGGTCGGGGATCCAGATGCCGGTGTCCGAGAAGATAGCCTTGTTGTACTGCACGCTCCCCGTAGTGCAGGTGAACGCGCGCGCCGTGCCGGCCTGCTGGTCGGCCATCGGGCTATAGGTCGCGGTGGCGATCGAGCGCGCCGCTACGACGATCTCCGGTAGCGAGAGACCGTAATCGAAGCTCTGCAGGCCGTCGGCCGAGTTGCCGCTGTTCAGCCAGCCGACGGAGTTGTTTGAGCGGATGATGATCTCATCATAGTCGGGCGACCAGGTCGCGCCGCCGATCGTGCAAGCCTGACTGACCGCAGCGGGCGGAATCGCCGCCGTGTAGGTGGCCGCCGGCACGCTGACGTCGGTCTCGATCACGGGCAGCAGCCCCTCGAGGTCGTAGCGGACCTTGGCGATCTGTCCCGCGCGGATCGTCGCCTCGAAATTGCCGCGGACCCCGGTCACCTTGTACTGCTTGCCGCCGGTCCAGACGTAAACACTCGCGCTGGGGCGCGACGCGGACGGCAGCACGGGAGCGAGCGTCCAGGTGTTCGCGCTAAACACCGCCGCCCAGCCACAACATTCGAACAGCGGCTGCGCATCGGTGAACGCCGTGGTTGTGTACGTCGTGCCGAGCCCCTTGAGCTCCCACTCGAGCGAGAGCCTAGCCTTCTGGCCGCGTGCGCCGGCAGCCTGAATCGGGATGAAGCTGTTGTTCGCCGCGTCGTCGCGCAGATTCGGGAACGCGAAGCCCGGCTGGATCGAGTTCCAGCCGCGTTTGCAGATCCGCACGGCGTCGGTCGTCGCGCCAGGCACAATGTCGGTGCCGTAGGTCGTTTCCTTCTTCACGGCGACGAGATCGCCGCGAATGGGAATAGGGACAACGTATGGGATATAGCTACCGCTCCTTTCGCGAGCTGGTCAGACTCTCAGCTCCGCGCGTCGTCGATGGTGATGTCGTACTTCCGGCGAATCCCGAGCAGCTTGCCGCTCGCGGCCGCGTCGATGTTGATGGCCTCGACGTCGGCCGCACTGATGAGCACGCACGCAACGGGGGGTGACACATTCGCGAGCGCCACACCTTCCAGCGTCTCGAGCACGTATAGGATTGCCTGGTCGATGATGCTCGCCTGCTGGAAGGTGGTCTCTTGGTCATCGGCCTTCCCGTGACACTCGATCCACAGCGGCAGCGTCATGCGGTTCTTGCCGCTGGCCTTCAGCTCGCTCTTGCCGGCGCGCAACACGGCGACCATGTAGCCGGCGCCGGGGCGCGTGAGCTCGCGGTAGGTCTTGGCCCACATGTCCTGCACGCCGTTGCGTGCCGGATTGGAGTCCGTCGGCAGTTGCGGCACGGCGCCGAGCCAGCCCGCCGAGCTCGCGAACCGGGTGTTGAGCGAGACGATCTGGGCATTCACGGCCGAGACCGTGAGGACCTGCGCGACGAGCTGGCGGGCGCCTTCGATCACGGGCTGGCACCGAGGATCTTAGCGAGCGCGGCCCGCACGGCCGCCACGAAGGCCTCGCGCCGATCACGCAGCGCGCTCCGCAGGAAGGAACGCTCCGGCATGTGGACATCGTGCGCCTTCGCCTTCTTGGCGAAGACTTCCTTCCCGCCGACATAGAAGTGCAGCGCTTTCGCATTGCGCGGCCGGATCTCGGGCACGTGGATCGTGCCGCCATACTCGTGAATCGCGGCGTACTCGAGGTTTGTGCCCACGATGCCGACGATCGCCTCGTCGTCCTCGTGCATCGCATAGGTGATGGACCGCCGCAGCGTGCCGCTGCGCACGTGGAGCACCTGGCCGGACAGCTTGTGCTCGACGACGTGCGCCTGCAGCGCGATCGTCTCGCGCTCGATCGTCGGCCGGAGGGCAGGCCGCAGCCTCGCTGGCTGCATGGCGTCGATGCGATCGCTCAGCCGATCGGCGACGCGCAGGGAAACGCTTAGATTGGCCATGGCTGCTTGTACTCTTGGATGATGGCCTCGATGAACGGCGGCCAGTCCCAGCTGCGAAACGTGATCACCTCGCCGCTCTGGGCCAGCGTCTTCGACGCCTGGTCGATCCAGTCCCGCTTCTTGTACTCCTGCGCCACGAGATACGTCGCCGCGTAGCCGAGATCGTCGGGCGCGCCGTTGTAGGCCGCGTTGCCCGGGGGTTGGCTGACGGCGTCATAACCGGCGGTGTAGACGACCGCGATGTTGCGGCGGCCGCGTGGGAAGCGGCCGATCGCCGAGCGCGCCACGGGCACGCCGATCGTCGTGTTCGGCAATAGAATGAGCGCGTTGACGTCGAAGGTGTAACCGGGCTGGATGCCGTCGGGGCTGAGCGGCACCGCGACGCCCCAGATGCTCAGGCTCGTGATGGTCTTGATCGGCCATTCGCTGACGAACTGCTTGTCGGAGCCCGAGCCGTCGAAGACGTCGGTCACAGTCTGCACGGTGTTGAGATTATTGCGGCCGCAGAACTGCGCGATGTAGCGGCTGATCGACGTGACGAGGCTGGTGACGAGCGCCGTGTCGGCGCTGTCGACCTTCACCAGCGCCTGCACCTGCGCAAACGTGGTCAGGTCGACAGCCGCCACGGCTTAGTACGCGCTTTCGTCCGGCTGCTGGCCGCTCGGTTGGACCTGCGCGTATCCCGGCGGGACGGGGGTCGTCGCGTCGACCGGCTTCATCATCGGCTCGTTGGACTGGTTCCGCGACAGCTCGCTGTGGCTGCCGCCAGCAAAGCCGCTCGGATCCAGGGCCGGCACGGACGGGTTGCCGGTGTTGATCGTGCCGGGACCGCCCGAGCTCTTCGAGCCCGGATCGTTGATCTTGCCGCCAGCGGGCAACTTGTGGCTCTGCTGCGCAGCGGCTGGGTTGCTCTTCTTCATCACGCCTCCTCGGAAAGGAAGCGGGCCGACCGTTGGCGGCCGGCCCGTACTGCCGTACTGCGCTGGTATGACTTCAGCCGCCTGACTTAACCGACGTCGTAGAGCAGGCCCATCGAGAACGGTGCATAGCACTCGAGGACCTCGTCGACATAGACGCCGTACTGGCGCTGCCGGGTCGTGACCGGCCAGGCGACGCTGTAGTACTCCCGCCGCGCCTTGATGCGGTTCGGCACGGTGACGTTCGCGATCGGGTACTTGTCCGTGATGGACTTCACGTTCGCGAAGATCCACGAGTCTGGCATGTACGGATGCACCCGGATCGGGAGCTTCGTCGCGCCGCCGAGCGCGAACTTGTTGATATAGGACGTGACCAGGCTGCCGGCCACGGCCTCGCCCAGCGACCCCGGTCCGTTCGCGGCCATCTGCACGTTGATGCGGTAGCTCGGCGCCGAGGACCCGAGGGCGAGGTTCGTGATCTTCGCGGCCTGGAAGCCGGAGACCCAGAGCTCGTCGGGGTAGAGGCGATAGGCGTTCCACATCCACTGCAGCATGTTGTCGATCTCGGTGATGGCCCCGGATCCGCCGGTCAGCGCCGCCCCCGCGAGCGAGGCGGTGTAGGCGCCGCCCGACGCCGGCGTCAGTTGCGAGAGCTGGGTGTAGATGCCGCCCGCGCCCCAGCCGCTCGCCGCGATCAGCTGCGTGATGAGGCCGTCGAACGCCAGCGCGTTCGCCGAGCGATCAGAGCCCGAGCCCGTGAAGTTCGCCGCCTGGTTGCCCGCGTTGCCGGCGTTCGTGAAGAGCGCCTTCGGGATCGCGGTGATCGCGGAGAGCTTGCAGTTCGCTGCGCCGGTCGTGGTGCCCGTGTACCAGGCGTAGGCCGCCGCGCCGGCGATGCCCGGGACCGTCGCGGTCAAGAGCTGCGCGTTGATCGCGATCGAGGCCTGCGCCGAGATGATCGAGTGCCCGCCGTTGATCGTGTCGCTCGAGCCGTCGGCGTTGGTGCGCGACACCTGGTCGATCACGGTGCCGGTGATGGCCGCGGTCGTCGGCGCCACGAGGCCGCCGGCGAGCAGCTGCCCGTAGGCCGTCAGCGCGACGCAGAAGACGAACGCCGTGCCGGACGCCCAGGCGCCCGAGCCCGCGACCGACAGCGACGGCGTCGCGGTCGTCCCAAGGCTCAGCGAGGTGTTGCCCCACAGCACCATCTGCTCCTCGGCGACCATCGTCGCGAGCAGGAGGGTCGTGGTCGCGGTGTCCAGGATGTCGTCGAAGCCCTGGGCCGCGTATTCCGCCTCGAAGTTGACGAACGATTCGAGGCCGAGGCCTTTGTACGTGGCCGCCAGATCCTTCTCCTGGTACTGGATCTGCCCGCCGCGCTTGCCTTCCGCGACGCCGCCGAAGACGTTCGCGTTGTTGATGTTGATCAGCGCGCGCCAGTTCGCTGCGAGACCGGCGCCCGGGCCGGTCAGACCGATCCGGGGCAGCTCGTTGCGGATGGGGGCGTGCGCGGGGAAGAGCCGCTTCAGCGCGGCTTCGAGGTCGTACCAGACGACGCCGAGGCCCGTGGTCATGCCCGTCGTCGTGCCGGTTTTGCGGAGCAGGGGACTGTTGCCAGCCCCGTACAACTGGCGCCGCATCAGGTCGATGGTGTCAGCCGTCAAGCCGCCGAGCATTGGTGCTCCTTGTCAAAGGTCTCGCGCGCAGGCGCGCTGGTTACTGGTTCGCGAGCGCGACGCCGCGCAGGCCGGCGAGTTGGCCGGAGATGGCGACGTGCGGTTGGCCGAGCGCCTCGCGGATCGAGGCCTTCGCCAGGGTCTCGAGCTCCACCCGCAGCCCGGCCGCTTCGGCCGCCGCGGTGGGATTGCTGATCGCATTCGCCTCGAGCGCCCCGATCCTGGCCTTCAGGATCGCGATCTTCGCGTCGGCGCTGTGGGCGTCGGCGTTGGCGACGTCGGTGTCGACCTTGCCCTTGTCGGCGGCCTTGCTCACGTCGAGCGCGGCCCCGCGCGAGCCCGTCTGATCCGGCAGGCGCACATCGTAGCCCTGGGCCCGGAGCAGCTTCGCGGCGGCGAGCTCGTCGCCCGTCGGCTCCCGATCGGGCGGCGGCGCGAGCACCTTCACGATCGAGCCCATCAGGTTTTCGGCGAACTCGTTGAACATCTCGCCGAGCTCGGCGCGGCTGACGCCTTCGCGCTTGCGGCTCGGCCGGTTGCGGACCGCGTCGAGCGCGCCATAGCCGCTCGCCTTCTTGGCGTCTTCTTTCGTGGTCTCTTCGACGTCGGTGTCGCCGTCGTCGCCGGTGTCCTCGGCCTTCGCGGCCTTGGCGTGCGCGCCCTTCGCGCCGGACTTGTAGTGGTCCGCCATCGAGGCGTGGAGGTCGCTCATCTTCGCGCAGACCTCGGCCATCTTCTCGTGGTGGTCGGACTTGGTCGTGCCGTGAGCGTCCGCTCCGGCCTTGTGGAGTCGTCCGCCGCGCGCGGTCTCGGCCTCGGCCTCTTCCATCAGGTCGGTGAGGTCGCCGAGCAGTTTCTTGACGTCCATGTTACGGCTCCTCGTCGGCTGCCGCCGACATGGCAAGTAGTTCGTCGGTCTCTTCCGCGACCAACTCCTTCAGGACCTCCCCCAGGGACGCCATCGTGTCGCGCAGCTTCCCGGGCACCGGGCTGCCGTCCTGCTCGTATTCCTCTTCGCGGGACAGGCAGCTGCGGATGTACTCGAGGTTCTGCAGCGCCGACGCGACGCCGCCGACCTCATACAGCGACTTGATGATCTTCTCGGTGTCGCTCGAGATGTCGACGCCGAAGCGCTTCGCAGCCGCCTTGATGCGCCCGTAGACGGCGCTCTTCTTGTCGGCCGGGATCCCGCTCTCCTGGCCCCAGCGCGCGAGGGCGTTGCGCACGTGGGCGGCGTCGTGGATCGGATATTTCCAGGTCTCGGTGCGATCGGCATCGCCGACGAACGCGAACGCGGACGAGGGCAGATCCTTGCCGCCGACGCGCTTGGTCTTCGTGTCCTTGTGCAGGGTCGGAGCGACGCGATCCGCGATCGCGACGCCGGCGGCCTTCATCAGGCGCTCGACGTAGTCGAGCTCGCCGAGCGATCCCACCGTGACGATCGCCGGCGCGCCGATCTTCACGAACTTGGTCGTCCCCGTCGGGCCGATCAGCTCCATCGTCGCGTCGGGATTGCTCGGGCTGTCGACCAGGGAGAGCTCGGTCGGATCGGCAACGTAGCGCGTGAAGCCGGGGTTATCCGGATCCGGATAGCGATCGACGTAGCGGCCCCCGATCGACAGCCCGACGTAGACGCCTTCGTTCGCCTTGCGCATCGCGATCGGATCGACGATCAGGCCCTGCACGAGGATTTTCTTGGTCTTGGTGTCGAAGACGGGCGGGCGGGTCAGCTTGCCGGCGGCGGTTTGGCCGTGCATCTCGCGCAGGTTGCCGTAGGACTTGCCGCCGGAGCGCTTGAACGCGGTGTCCGACCAGTCCTCGAAGTAGGGCCGCGACTGCGCGAAGTCCATGATCTCGCGGTCCTCATCCGGCGTCTCGGACGTCATCACGCCGACGAATTCCCCCGTCAGGGCGTTGAGCTTCGTGAACTGCGCGATGCCGAGTTGGCGAAAGCCGATCCGGTCCATGTCCCTCGCTGGGCACGAAAAAAGCGCCCCCACGCGAATCCGCATGGAAGGCGCTGCGACTGCCTCAGTTGTGTGTTATCTAATGTACGGCTGTGAATATGTGAACAAGTTTTTTACTACGCAAGTCTAGCCGGCGGTGAATGCCTGGAGTACTTCCTCGGCACTCACGCGACCCGTTTCCCATTCGAAGCAGAGCGGCTGGTCGTGAATGATCCGCCAGTTCACGACCCCGCCCGCACCGGCTTCGAGCGAGAGCGAGGAGATCGTCCGGTGGATGTGCGCGGGGCAGTAGGGACACGTTGCCGTCTCGACGGGATGCAGCGCGCCGTCGGCGGGCGTCGGCAGGCGATAGAGCCACTCCTCGCGCGCGGGCATGTCGATAAATCATACAGTAGCGCCGCCTATACGCAACACCTGCACGGCTTTGGCGAGCAGCTCGTCCGCCGCTGCGGCATGCTCCCGCACGCGGAAGAACGAGGCCTCCGGATCGGCGGCGAGCACCAGCCGCTGCCGGGCGGCTTCGACCAGCGCTTCGACCTTCAGGACTTCAGGATCCGGCATCATCGGCCTCGCCCACGTCGGCGATAACCACACAGGCACAATTGGGGTGGGCGGGCGGACTGTCATCCCCCGACGGAAAGCTGGCGTCGAGGGGGATGACGCCGGCGGCCGCATTGATGTCGCAGATGTCGTCTTGGTCGTGCAGGTCCGAGATAAGCCAGCGCTTCCCCTGCACGACACCCGAGCGCCGCCAGGCAGCGAGCGTGCCGGCTTGATGGGCCATCGCCAGCTCGGTGCGCGCGATCACGTCGGCCCGGGCGGGATCGAAGATCCATGACTCGAGCACGGCGTCTTTCAGCTGATCGGGAGACCAGCCGTCGCTGATCGCTTCGGTGACGAGCTCACGCAGACCCTCGCGTGTGCTCTCGGAGATCGCCCAGGGCGGGGCATTGTGAACGACCTGCAGGCTCGCGCCGACGCGCCGGCGGCCGACGAGCTCGGCCGCGCGATCGGCCGCCCACTCCACCGCGTCTTCGTTGGCCAGGCGGAACGCCTTATCGTCGATCTCGACGTCGAGATCGCTGAAGCCGTCGATCACACCTTGCGCCGCTTCCTCGCCCATCGGACCGATGAGGATCCGCGCCAGCTCGTCGAAACCCGAGAGATCAGTCCCGTTCAGGAGCCGCGACGCGAGTGCATCGTCGAGGACGCCGCGCGGCAGACTGCCGACCTTGAGCAGCTTGGTCCCGGTCACTTCTTCGCGCGCTTCCCAGACGGCAGTGCGTGTTGCGCGAGCGCGGCCGATAGCTGCTTTGCGGCTTCCTGGCCCTGCCGCGCGAGGAACCGCGCGGTCAGCTTGGTCGTGTGGGCGAGCGTGCGCTTCGCGCGATCGGAGGCGAGCCGGCGCGCCAGGCGGCCGCGCTTCTCGACGTTGCGGTTGTCGGGCTTCTTCCCGTTCCCGTTCCCGTTCCCGTTGCCGGCGATCAAGGGGTGCGGCGGGTTCTTCTTCGCCTCGACCGCCGCGGCGGCCAGGTCCGCGGCCGCGCTCAGCGGCACAAACCCCGTCGCCGTCACGACGCCCAGCTCGTCGCCGCCCTCGACCGGATCGTCGCCGTTCTCCTCGCGCATCTCGTTCGGCGTCGACAGCAGCTTCTCGACCTTGAGCGCCTGGATCTGCGCGCGCTTCAAGAGGTCGGGCTCGATGTCCTCCTGCCAGTAGAACTCGAGGTCGGGGCGCTCGTAGCACATCGCGATCAGGTCGTCGAAGATCTCCTTCAGGTAGTTCAGCAGCGGCTGCAGTCCCTCGGTCTTCGCCTGCTCGACCGCGGTCTGGGCCGTCGCGCGGTTCATCTCGCGCACGAAGGCCTGCGGACTGACGCTGAAAGCGTAGCACACGACGCGGGCGAGCCACTCGTCCATCTCGTCCTTGATCGCGTCCTGCTTGGGGTAGCTGATGGCGTGCTCGCCGCCGATCGTCGGAATGAAGAACGCCTTCCGACGCTGGTCGACCTGACCGGCGAGCACGGAGTTCCACCACTCGCTGAACTGGCGAATCTTGTCGATCGGCCAGTTCTCCGGCAGTTGGATGATCGCCTCGGGGAGATTGCCCTCGGTGTAGTACCCGATTTTGTACATCGCGCGCCGCACCGCGAGGTTCGTGATGTAGATGATCTGCTCGACCGGCGAGTAGCCGTAGATGCGATCGGCGCGCGGGCTGCGCATGTAGTAGCGCAGCTCATTGGTCGTGAAGTCGATCGCCGGCAGGCCCTTGAGGATCTGCTGGTAAGCGACGCTCGGCGGCTGCGGCCGCCGCCCTTCGGAGTCGATCTTGAGCGCGATCGTGGCGCCGTCGATGACGTCGAGCAGCCTGTGGCCGACGCCCGGGCGGGGCAGGACGCACACCGCGTCGATCACGAGGTGCTCGTGGACGAGCTTGCGGATCCACGGGTGCCAGAGCAGCTGCCCATCGGGGCGCTCCAGCCACTTGGTCACCGCTTCGATGCCGGGCACGGTGTCGGCGCGGTCTTTGTACTCGAGCTTCGATTCGCCCGGGAGCTGTTTCGCGCGGATCGTCCACGGCACGCTCGAGACCTGGTCCTTGCGCGTCTCGATGACGAGGGCGAGCAGGTCCCAGAGCCGCGCCAGGTCGCGCAGCTGACTGAAGGTGATCTCCTCCTCGGCGCGTGGACCGATCTGGATGTTGTAGCCGACGGGATAGTCGCGCTGCCGCGGCGGCGTTCCGGGCGGCGCCTGCGGTGATACGGGCTGCTGGGGCGAGAACCAGCTCGAGGCGAGGTCGATGAACTGCTTCGCCGCTGTGATGGGGCCGGCGTAAATCGGCCGCACAAGTGCTCCGTTTTTATCCGCCATCGCGAATTCCTGCTGCTCTAAGCAGCCATTCGAGCAGCTGCGCTGATTCGTGGGCTTCTAAGACGCGGAACAGCACCGGACCGCCGGCGACGGCGAACGAAATTACTAACTTTGCACCCTCCGGTGTGACGTGCCATTCAAAGCCGGGGCCGCCGCGGACGAGGAACGGCTGACCCTCTGAGCGCACCGAGAAGTCGAGCGGCGGCGGATACTCGGGGCCCGCCGTCGGACCGTTCGGGTGTGCGCCCGGACCGGGATCATTCGGCAGCGGCATCGCTCACCCGTGCGGGAAACAGAGTTCGCATCGATCCTCCGGTCGCCGATCGTCGCCTTCGCGCGACCAACGGATCTGATGACAACCGGTGCACTCGTAGCCGTAGACGGTGCGGAAGTAGAGCACGCCGGACGCCGTCGCCGTCGCTTCGCCGTGATGGATCCGCCTCCATTCGATCCCCCCGCCCGTCGCGCGCGACACGGCTAGGTCTTCACCTCTTCCGCTGGCGCGTGTGCAGACGTCTGCGATCTCGCCCCGGCCGCCCGAATGAGGCTGACGAACATCGCGATCGGGCCGTCGTCGGGGCTGAACACCCAGTGCGCCGCGACCACGAGGCCGCCGATGACGAACGCGAACAGCGCGCCCCACCAGGCGAGCAGGCAGACGATCATGCGCGTGTTGGTCAGTGGCTGGCGGAACCAGACCAGCGCGCCGGCGACCAGCCAGCCGGCAAGCAGGTAGAGCAGCACGAAGCCCCACCAGGTCAGACCGAGGAGATCGGGGAGCCGCGTCATTGTGCGCGCTCCGGGTTCGGGGGACCGCCGCCGCGCGCGCGGCGCGAAGCCGGCTTCGGCGGCTCGAGGTTCTCTGGTGGCGTGGGTGGCGCGGACGTCTCGGGCACCGGCGCCGCCTCGGCACAGATGTCGCAGGCCTCATCGGGCGCGTCGTCCTGCCACTTCACCTGGCCGCAGCCGTCACAGCGCCAGCCGGTGATCGGCGCGGCGCCGTCGCTGTGAACTTCGATCCATTGCGTGTGCGTGGTCATCGCTACTCCTTGAACGGGTGGCACGTACGTGACGTGTGTCGGCTGTGGAGTCGGCGCCGGCCTCTCAGCGATGTCTGGGCTGAAGGAGCCGTTCGTTATGAAGCCATGCCAGATGTCCTTGACGTTGACGCTGGGCTGTAGCGTCAGGTTGCCGGGCTCACCGGAGACGCCCCAACCAGGCTCGTGTGAGCGACCGTGGGTGATCTGCATCGAATAGATGCAGAAGTAGATCCCGCCCGGCAGGCAGACTATAATCGGCCAGACTATAATCGGCCGTTTGCCGGCGTGCGCGGCCGACAACAACGAGCGCGGATAGTCGTCGTCGTAGAAGCTGTCGCCGACCTTCCAATCGAACGATTCAGCGACGTCGCCGAGCCAGGTGATTTTCATTCGGACGCCTGCTTGTGTACGAGACATTGACCCGTGGGCAACGGCTGCACCCACGGCACGCCGGCGTCGGCGCTCCAGGTATCGACGGCGCGCTTCGCGCCCGGGCAATCGGGGAAGCCGTAGTCATCGAAGACCATCACGCCGCCCGGGACCATCCACGGCCAGAGCAGCTCGCACGCCGCGTGCACCGATTCGTACAGATCCGCGTCGATATGGGCGACGACGAGTTTGGGCGCAGGATGCCAGTATTTCGCCGACCAGGGGAAGACGCCGACGTGAATCGCGACCGGCACGCCGCGGAACAGGGCGGCGACCTGGTTGACGTTCGTGTCGCTGAACCGGCCGACGGGGTGCGCGCTGCGATCGTCGTGGAAGCGGTCGACGTCCGGATGGCCGGTGAATGTGTCGAAGAGGTGCAACTGGCGCGTCGGCGCCGCACGCTGCAATAGCAGGGCAGAGCCGCCCTTGTAGACGCCGAGCTCGAGGACCTCGCCCTCAAGGGCCGCGCGCTCCAGGAGCGCATCCCACAGCACGCGGCCGCGCTCGGCGCCGAGCAGCGTGCCGACGGTTTGGGCTTCGAGCCAGGCATCGTCGAAGTTCATCACAGCTTCCTCAACACAAATTCGATCGCGCATTCGCCGATGCCGATCGTCTGGTCGGTGATCACGGTCGGCAGATAGGTGGCCTCGAGCAGCTCGAGCTTCACGACGGTATGGCCGAGATCCCAGAGCAGATGCGGCACTGACAGCAGCTCGTTCCACACCTTGAGCCAGCGCTCTGTGACCGGCGCGCACGTGAAGCAATGCTTGTGGTCCATGTTGAACTGCGATGGCCACGTCTCGTGCTCGTACATCTGCCAGTCGGGGACGACGACGATGACGTGGCCACCGTACTTGGTCACGCGCAGCCAGTTGTGCAGCGCAGTCATCGGATCGGCGAGGTGCTCAAGGCAGTGTGAGCTGTGGACGAAGTCGAACCAGTTGTCAGCAATGCCGGCGAGCGTCGTCGCGTCGCCGACGTGCGTCGCATCCGAGCCTGGGACATCGAACGTCTCGACCTTCTTCAGCAGCGGGAACAGTGGGACGTAGCGCGACAGCGGATCGCCGCCGGCGCCGACGTCGAGCCCTGTCCCGACGAAGAAGCGCTGCAGGAAGGCGGGATCGCGCAGCCGCCGCGGGATCGACTTCGAGGTCTCTGCGCCCATCAGCGCACCCCCACGATCAGGCCCCCGTCGACGGTCGTCTTCGACCGCTCGAGCACCGGTTCGCCTCGGCCAGCGCTTCGCACTCCATGCCCTGCGCGCGCGTCTTCACCTGCGCCCAAGTGAGCAGCGCGCCCTGGAGTCGAAACACGATCTGTTGGCAGCGGATCCGGAGCTTCGCGCGTTCCTCGGCCGTCGCCGGCGCGCGCTCGAGCCGGAGCGGCGGCAGGCGCTGCGACGGCGTCATCGCGCTGATCATCTGGCCGCCGATCTTACGCTGCCTCATGGTTTCCCCGCCGCCTTCAGGAGCGTGAACATCCGCTCCGCGCGCTCCTGGTCGGTCGCCGGCCGCTCGCGGTAGCGCCGCGTCTTGCCGCAGATCCCGCAGCGATACACGACACCAGAGCCCTGCGCCGGCATCTCGGGGATCCCGGGCGTCTCGCCCACGACTTGGAGGAGCCGCCAGTGATCGGCGCGGCCGCAGCCCGGGCAGGCCGGGTCGACCACGAGGTTCGGCTGCTCGCAGAAGCGCCACGGCGCCGGCCCGTCGGTGCGCATCGGCTGGCCGGTCGGCGCGTGCGTGCCCATGAATGCGGACCACGCCTCGTCGTTCGGGGGGGTCGGGGCGGCGGGCGTGCTCACGTCAGATCCTCGGTGACGACGGGCGGCTGGGGCTCCGCCGGCGTCAGCAGTTTGCCCCGCGCGTCGTGCGTCTGCATGTACTCGGTCCACGTCGCCGCGCTCGCGCCCCGGATCTTCATGTAGTGCAGCGCCTGCGTCGTCTGATCGACCTGGTCGTCGTGCGCGGCCGCGGGGAACGCCACGAGCTCGCCCAGGTATTCCGCGAGCCACGGCGCCGCGGCGGGCAGAATCACGTTGCCGGCCTCCGCGAGCGGCGCGACCGCCTGCGCACGCGACACCTTGCCGCCTTCGGGCGTCACGGCGATGACGCCGACGACGTCGGCCTGCAGCGTGTTCACGACGGCGGGCCCGTTCGCCTTGTCCTCGATCAGCTTCGCGTCAGCGCGCTTCCACAGCGGCGCATACGGCCCGATCGGCTCCTTGATCCGCGCGACGGTGCCGGTGAAGCTCAAGTGCTCGCGCACCTGGTCGATCAGCAGGAAGCTCGCGCCGATGCGCCCCCACAACCCGCCGGCGACGTAGTCGGAGTCTTTCGTGTCCTTGAACGCGCAGTCCCAGGACTGGACGATCTCGTCGAAGTGCGCCGGCAGCTCACGCCAGCGCTTCTGGAACCAGGCCTGCAGGAAGATTGCGCCCCCCTCGGGGCTCGGCTCCTGCTGGAATTGCCCCGCATAGCCCCAGCTGCCCATGATGCTCTTCAGGCCGGCGAGGACGGACTTCGGGAAGCGGTGCGCGTCGATCGGATCGCCGCGCTGGCGCTCGACCACTCGGTGCGACAGTGGGAAGACGATGCGCTCGTCCGTCTTGGCCTCGGCCGGTACGGCGACGACGCTCCACGGTTGCTCGCCCTCAGTCGCCGGCTTCTCAAGCACGTGGCCGGTGAGATCGGCCATGTGCAGCCGCTGCATGATGATGACCTTCGCACCGGGGTACTTCGTGCGCCGCAGGCGGTTCGACAGCGACAGGTCGAAGAAGCTGTTTGCCGTCTTGCGATCGGCCTCGGAGCGCGCCTCACTCGGATTCACGGGATCGTCGATCACGATCACGTCGGCCGCGAAGCCGGTGACGGTGCCGCCCGTCGACGTCGCCAGCATCTGGCCGCCCCGCTCGTTCTTATAGAGTGTCTTGATATTCTGGTCGACCGCGAGCTCGACGGCATCGCCCCACCGCTCCTGGTACCACTCCGACTCGAGGACGCCGCGGCGCTCGATCGAGTGCTTCGTCGAGAGCCCGGTCGGCCCGCCCGAGTAGCTCGAGAAGATCCAGTTCAGATCCGGCAGCGCGGTCCACGCCCAGCACGGCCACAGCACGGTGACGAGGCGCGACTTCGTATGCTGCGGCGGGATGTTGATGATCAGGTTGCGGATCCTCCCTTGGGTCACCGCGGTCAGATACTCGCAGATGAGATCGTGGTGCCAGTTCCACATGATCGGGCTCGACGGTTCGAGCACGAGCCAGGCCGCGCGCACGAAGGCCGCGAGGTCGGTACCGTACATCCGGCGCTCGATCTCGAGCCGCGCGAGCCGCCGCGAGCGCTCAGTTGCGCGCGGGGTCCGTGTGGGTCTTACGGAGCTCTTGGAAGTGCTCAAGGAGCTCGGCATCACTCATCTTCCGCAGTTCGTCCACCTCGGCCGATTCATCGCGGGCAGCGGTGATCGGCTGGATCGCCTTGCCGTAGCCATGTTCCGTCGCGAAGGCGAGCGCGCGGAGCCAGGTCGTCGGATCGGTGCATTGCCAGAGGATGGCGCGCAGCCGCCGCAGCACGGCGTCGTCGGACGCGAGGGCGCGCAGCTCCTGCTTGAACTCGTTGCGCGGTCGGCCGCCGGTGCCCTTCTTCGGCCCGCGGCCGCGGCGCGGATCCGGGCCCGGCTGGAATTGCCAGGCGATCAGGTTACTGCGTGCGGCGGGCTTCGTAGACTTTCGTGCAGACTTTCGCTTCGCCTTCGTCATGGCATCGCCTGCTGTCGGGCTTCGTCGGGCGAGATGATCAGCCGGCCGCCCGGGACGAGGAGTCCCTGACCGTTGACGGGCTTCACGAGTCGCCGCTCTTCGCGACGCGCGGCCTCGAGCTGCGCCACGATGCGAGTGACGGCCGCGATCGCGTGCACGTCGTTGTCCCCGCGCGCTTTGAACTGCTCCCAGATCTTCCGCCGCTCTTCGGCCGTGACGAGCGAGCCGGGCTCGCCGTCGAGCAGCTGCTGCCAGCGCGCGGCGGCTTCTTTGCGGCGTTGATCGCGGAGCGCGGCTTTCACGACTTCACGAAGTGACGGACGACGTAGCTGCCGACTGCGACCACCAGCGCGACGCCAGCGACGTACTCCGGCCCGACGCGCTGGACCAGGGCTACGCCGCCCGCCACACCGAGCGCGATCGCTTCGACGTGGTTCGGGCCGTACTGCTGCCAGAAGCTCATGGTGCGGCTGGCGCAGGCGCCTTGAAGAACTGGCCGCTGCGCTCCCCAGTCAGCAGGTTGTCGAGCACCGTGCCCGGCCCAGAGGGCCAGTGAATGAGCACCGCATTCTCGACCGAGTTGTTCGCGGCGCTCAACCGCTTGACGAAGTCGCGCGCGAGACAGTCCGGGCAATTGGGCTGGCCGCAGCCGGCGACCGTGCCGCCGCTTGGAATCTCGCGCTGACATCCGTGGTTACCGACGGCCACGATCTCGATTCTGTACTGTCCCATTGATGCCTCCTGGAAGCATGAAGCGCCCCAGCGATCCCGCAGGTCTGCAGGATTACTGGAGCGCCGAATGTGCGGTTAGCTCCGGTCTTCGTTGCTAATCTATGAAACTCACTGCGGCGGCGCTAACCCTGCTTCCGCTGCCGCTCCTCTTCCTCGGGGATTATGGTCCGCGCCGGCACGTAGTTCTTGACCCGGCTGTGCAGACAGTTGACCTCGATCCTGCCGGTGAAGTCCTGGCTCACGAGCATCTGCTCGATCTGCCGCGACACGACCTGCCACAGGTCGCGGATCGTGACGAGCTGCTCGCCGGTGAGACCGACCGGCTCAGCCACGTTGACCGGGCGTTGACGCCGGCGCTGTATCGTTGGCGCCATGGACGGTTTCCCGATCTTCGACCTGCCGGCTTCCGTGCAGAGCTTCCCAGTCGCCGAGCCTCAGCACGACGAGCGACTCCCCGTCGAGACACCCTTGCGACCGCTGCCAGATCACGACGCCGATGCGATCGCCGCCGGCGCGATCGGCCGCCTCGCAGATACCGTCGAGCCAGGCGAGTAAGCTCTTCGACGGCGGCGTGCTCTTGCTGCGCTTCTTGAACTGGTAGGCGAACATCGGCGTCAGCGCGTCGGCGCCGTTCCGTTCCCCGGTGACGGGGATGCGCTGCGTGCCGAGCCGCTTCGCGAGCCGGCGCTCGTAGGCCTTCCAGCTGGTGTCGCTCATGCCTGGCCGCGCATCGCGTAGGGCGGGAAAATCGGCATCCCGCAGGCCTGCGCATCGCGCAGATCGGCCGGGTAATGAAATCGCGCCGTACCTGCTGGCAGACCGAGGACCGGAGGGTCTAGTGTGCGATCCCGCTCCCATTCGACGTGCTGCAGCACTGCATCACCGAGCGACCACGGCGGCTTGCCTTGGCATGTCGGGCACCCGCCGGCGACGAACGGCACGGGGACGATCCGACGGCCGCTGGCGGTCTTCCACCATGTCGACGGCTCGCCAGACCGCGGACCGCTTTGGATGATGATGTCGTACTCGACGTCGCGCGGTCCCTCGCATCCATCCTCGAGGTAGAATTCCAGACGATGACCGCATCTGCCACAGGCATAGACCATCACATTCCAGAAGGTGCGCGGCGCGAAGGGCCGCGCGATGCCCTTCATGCCGCGCCCCTCGAGGAAGAGCACGGGCAGCGCGACGACCATCTTCGGCTCCGGGTAGTCGATGATCCCCATCGAGCGGAGCCCGCCGAGCATGTTGCTGGTGTGCCCGGCATCGGGGCTCAGGCCGGCGCGTTCCGCGGCCTCCCGCTTGTCGATCGGCTCCGGATACGCCGCGATCAGTACCGTCAGCAGCTTGCGCTGCGCGGCCGCTACTCTCCCCAGTAGATAGGTCTGCATCTCTTCGGCGGTCTGTGGTACTTGCCCAGGATCGGCCAGAGCGCGGCTGGCGGCCGTCAACCGTACCTTGCTGTCCGCGAGGTACTCGATCAGCCCGGCGGTGCGCAGGCCTCCGAACATGTTGCTCGTGTGCCCCGCCGTGGGCGAGAGTCCCGCGAAGAGCGAGACCTGCGTCCGATCGGGCGTCGCGTAGCCGACCTGTTCGAGGAACGCCAGCGCGTTGAGAATCTTCCGCTGCGCCGTTGCGAGCCCTGTCGCTTCACCAGCGACGGCCGGCGTCGGCGAGACTACCGGGGAGGGGCGCTTCTTCGCCGGCAAGGGCGGGAAGGCTGGGTGAATCTTTGCAGGCGTCTGCACTGGCCGGGTGGCCTGCGCGATCGCAACGTCGATCCGTTTCAGCGCATCGGTGAGCGCGCCCCGCGCCTCGACCATCTGCTCGGCCACTCCGCGCGCTTCCGCGAACGTGGCCTGGACCTGCGCGGCTGCCACTTTCAACTCAGCGCTTTCTTCGACACGTCCTGTGGCCGCTGGGTGATCAGCGAGGTGCCAATGCCGAAGTTCCGCCCAATCTTTTGCATCCGGATGAAGGCGTGCTTCATATGCTCTTCGCCGCGCTGCTCGTTCTCGGGGATAAACTCCTGGCATTCCTCGATGAACAAGTGCACTGCGCTCGGGGTGGCTTTCTTGCGGAAGAAGAAGCGCTGGCCGAACCCCGTGGCGAATCGGGCCTTGTCGGCATCGGTCTCGAACTGCGAGACGTCGAGCACGGCCGAGATCCCACGATCGATGATCAGGTCAGCGAGCAACGCGCCGCCGGTAGGCTCGAGCGGCACGTCGCCATGTAGGCCGCCGAAGATCGGGATCGTGATGTCGCTCGGCTTCTTGCCGTCGGCCGCCAGGCGCAGCCCGTACCACACGCCGACCGGATCGAGCGCGATGAATGGCGCGCCGGCGTCCCACATCAGCTCGGCGAGCTTCGAGGCGCCGTAGGTCTTGCCGCTGCCGGTCGTGCCGATCCACGCGAGCTTCTGGGTGACGGCCTCGAGCGGAAGCGCGAGCTCGTCGGCGAGCTTCAGCTTCTTCACGCCGGCACCAGCTCCAGCGCGGCAGTCACTTGTTGCGCGAGCGCCTCCTCGGCATCGGGCCCCTCATCCTTCGCCAGCGCCTGGAGGATTGGCAGACCGCTGTCGATCGATTCCATGATCTCTGCGCGTGTCGCCTGCCGGCCCTCTGCGTACCATAGCAGGCCGACGGGCCCGCCGATGCGGAGGACAAAGCCGCCCTTGCCGTCGTCGACGAGTTCGTAGCCCGTCGTGATCCACACCAACGCAACACCTGGATTGCGCATGATCCCAAAGCCCGGGATCTTCCCGCCGTCGGGCAGGCCGGCCTCGCGTCGCAGCGCCTTCGGCCGCGCAAGGAACGGGCATGCGATCGCCGCGAACTCCGCGCACGAGACGTGGGAGGGCGGATCGCCCGAGACGCGATTGACCGCGCACATCGGGCTGATCACGAACGCGAACTGCTTGCCGAGGTTCTCGCCACATAACCAACAAAGCCGGTGCTTGACCGCGGCGTCCCGCTTCCGACCATCCGCCACGCGAAAGTCGGGCTTGCCGACGCCCGGATTGGTAGCCGTGCCATCGGGCAGAAACCATTGGACGAACCAGGGCACCGGGTAGCCGCGTTCGTCGATGGGCAGCGAGCGCATACGGCGCGGCAAGGGCGGAAGACCAGGGCGCAGAGTGGTCATAGGGATCTCGACTGCGGGAGTATGTCAGGTAGCGCGGTGAATTGCTGCGCCCAGATCTCAGCCTGGTTGTCTCGCTCCTTTTCCAACCAGTCGACCAGCTCCCAGCTCACTTCGAACCATTCGCCGATTCGCCGCAGCGATGCGAAGCGATGGTGCAGCGACCGTTCGACGTACTTGTCGCCCGCAAGGACCAGGAGGAGCTCGAGGGGGTCTGCGGAGCCGCCCTGCAGCGAGGACAGGCGACGCACGAGGTTGACCGAGCGGCCGATCTTTACGCGATGTGCGCGGGGATTGAAGAGAACGTAGACGAAGCCGCGCGAATCAGTATCGGATTCTCGCAGACGCTGGACAAGCAGCTGAAGAGATCCGAGCGGCAGGCCGCGCAGCGTGTTGCCAGCCGCACGTCGCATCGCAGTGGCTTCGAGTTCTTTCAATGTTTCGCGAGCAAGTCTCTCGGCGACGACTGCATCTCTCGTCCGCAACGAGATACGGCGTTCGCGGAGATCGCCAGGAATACCACTGACGTCGATATACCAAATGCCCTGCTTCTGGTACAGGCGGTGCCGCACGACCACAGGTCCGTTCATAGGGGGCTGTGGGTACGTGTAGGGGAGATCGGGTTCTCTTCCGGCCGAACGCGACCCAAAAAGGCACTGCGGTGCCATCTGGAAAACAGGCTTGAGCCCAGCACACCTTGACTCTTAATCAGTAGGTTCTCGGTTCGATTCCGAGTCGGCCCATGCACTTAGCTGCCCTCTGTTCGGTCGCTGCGGGAATACGCTGGGGGCGCCGGGGCAGGCGGGACGGCCTTCCCATGCACCTGCGCTTTTTCAATCGCCTGCTCAACGCACAACGCGCCCAGCCTCCAGCGCCGCCCCACGGTGACAGGCTTGTTCGTGGTCACAGAACACGCATCGCCCATTGCTTCCTACTATACATTCGTCGCACGCTCCCCAGTTCGCTAGATACGTCGGGCAGCGACACACGCGGCGAAAACGAGGGGTTTGCGTGGTAGCGCACGCATCCGTCGCCGGGTGCTCGATGAGGGTTAAGTCGGCTCCAGTCGGTGGAGTCTCCAGCGCCACCAAGAGCCGCTCGACAAGCGCTCTCGTGGCGGGACCAGGATAAGCGACTTTTCGGAGTGCTGTCCACTCGGCGCGCCACGCGGCCATAGGAACTTGGTCGCTCATTCGTCCCTCACTTCCGCCAGCACGCCGTCCAACCAAAGAACGCGGTTTGCTAGATTAGCCTTGTCGAGAATGTCCCTGCATTCCTTGAGCGCTTCCCGTGTCTCCCGTAGGGCAGCGAGGAGCCGTGCAATCGTTTTGCCGCCATCCGTTTGCGTAGAGCATCCATGAAAGTGTCCCGTGACCATGCGGCCGGTGCCAAGCGGCAACTTGCTCTTACGGCGCTCGCAATCGCAGGTCCACATTGCCTTAATCGCTTTTAGATCTAGCGGCACCGCCACCGGAAGCGAAGGGTGTGTCACTTTGTCTCCTTGGAGTCCGAGGACGGCGCCGCTAAGTGGCTCATCACGCCTGATTCTTCTTGCTGATCTGCGGGACCTCGCCGAGATACCGCAGCATGGTTTCCCGGACCTGGCCTAGCATGGACCGGATCTCGCCCCAGCGGTAGAGCTCGCGCATCGACTTCGGCCCGTGCCCCATCAGCGCGTCCTGGAGGTAGCCGGCGAGGCCTGCGTCATCGAGCCACCGCGCATAGGAGCGCCGCGCGTCATAGGGATCCACAGCGAGCTCGGCGCGCCGCAGCGCCTGCGCGAAGCCGTTCATCGTCCCGATCGGCGCGGCGAGTACCCCCAGTAGTGGGACCACACGCCGGCGCGCAGTCGTGCCGTGGCGCCCGGTATCCTTCGCCCCGTGGATCTCGACGCCATCGCTCGTGACGTCGTAGCCATCGATCCAGTACTCCTTCGGCCCCATGCCGGTGATGCACATCGTCCACCAGACCGGGCCCCACTTCGGCCCGAGCGCTGTCGTGATCGCACGGGCCTCGGCGACCATGCAGGGATGGCGCGCGCGGATCCGCGGCTCGGGCAGCGCGGCGACCGCGGCGAGCTGCTCGCGCAGGCCGGGATGGTCGGCATGGCGATCGCGCACGAACGCCAGCGCGGCCGCGCGCATCCGGTTGAACTGCGCACCGTGACCCTCATAGAGTCCGCGCAGCTCGGCAAGGACCGCGGGCAGCTCACCGACCGTCGCGCCGGCGCGGAG
>WNGB01000918.1_pt1 | contig 47738 bp, 41 predicted proteins | sample 5400681 | NCBI WGS metagenome assembly WNGB01 (sample SAMN13153367, study PRJNA577476) | soil metagenome | isolation source: 115 cm soil or saprolite under grassland replicate 2 | place: USA:California | collected 2016-06-15
CTGCCCGGGCGATCGGGTACGTCGGCGCCGGCACGGCTGAGTTCCTGGCCACGGTGCCTCCCGGGACACCCGGCCCCGAGGCGACTTCCGGGACACCCGGACCCGAGGCGACTTCGGGGTCACCCGGACCCGAGGCGACTTCGGGGTCACCCGGGCCCGGGGCGACTTCGGGGTCGCCCGGATCCGGGGCGACTTCGGGGTCACCCGGACCCGAGGCGCGGTTCTTCTTCCTGGAGATGAACACCCGGCTGCAGGTGGAGCACCCGGTGACCGAGTGCGTCACGGGCCTGGACCTGGTGCGGCTCCAGGTCGCGGTCGCCGAGGGGGAGCGGCTGCCGGCCCAGCCGCCGGCCGCCGCGGGTGCGGGTGCGGGTGCCCCGCAGGCTGGCTCGGATGCGGGTGCCACGCCTGGCACGGTCGGGCACGCCGTGGAGGTGCGGCTGTACGCCGAGGACCCCGCCGCGGACTGGCGCCCGGACAGCGGCACCCTGCACCGGTTCGCGGTTCCCGGCGTGGCCGCCGAGTTCGCGGTGCCCGCCTCGTACGGCCTGCGGCTGGACTCCGGGGTCGTGGACGGCTCGGTGGTGGGCGTGCACTACGACCCGATGCTGGCCAAGGTCATCGCGTGGGCGCCGACCCGGGACGAGGCGGTCCGGCGGCTGGCCGCCGCGCTGGCCGGCGCGCACATCCACGGGCTGGTCACCAACCGCGACCTGCTGGTCCGGGTGCTGCGCCACCCGGCGTTCCGGGCCGGCGAGACCGACACGGGGTTCTTCGACCGGCACGGCCTGTCCTCGCTGGCCGAGCCGCTGGCCGGCCCCGAGGCGCAGGCGTTGTCCGCGCTGGCCGCCGCGCTGGCCGACGCCGCTGCGAACCGGGCCGCCGCCCGGGTGCAGCGCGGCGTGCCGGGGGGCTGGCGCAATGTCCCGTCGCAGCCGCTGCGCAGGAGCTACCAGGCGCCGTCCGGCCGGCACGACATCGAGTACCGGGTGGTGCGCGGCCGGCTGGAGGCGCCTGGGCACCCCGGCGTCACGCTCGTCTCGGCGACGCCGGAGGAGGTGGTGCTGGAGGCCGGCGGGGTGACCCGGAGATTTGCGGTGGCGCGGTACCCCGGGCTGGTCTGCGTGGACTCAGGCCTGGGCCCGGTCGCGCTGCGGCCGGTGGACCGGTTCCCGGAGCCGGACCGCCGGGTTGCCGCCGGGTCGCTGCTGGCCCCCATGCCGGGCACCGTGGTCAGCGTCGCGGTGGCCGAGGGCGACACCGTGCGGGCCGGCCAGCCGCTGCTGGTGTTGGAGGCGATGAAGATGCAGCACCCGGTCGCGGCGCCGGCCGGCGGCGTGGTCCGCGCACTCCGGGTGGTGCCCGGCAGCCAGGTGGAGGCCGGCGCCCTGCTCGCGGTGGTCACCGCGGACCAGTGAGCCGCTCCCAGGCAGCCGGTAGGGTCGGCCGAACCTGCCGAACCTGCCGAACCTGCCGAACCTGCCGAACCTGCCGAGCAGCCAGGAGCCAGCCTGTGCCTCACCAGCGCTAACCAGACACACGCGAGCAGGTCGCCGCCAACCGGCCGCGCTCCGCCGTCGCCTACTCCGACGCAGTGACCAGGGTTCGGGCGCAGCGGAATGGGACAGGAACGAAGGCGGACAGCGCGGAGCTTATCGCCTCGACGATATCTCCTTTGACCTTCCGGTCTCGCATGATTTCCATGCGATTGGACCTATCGAATCTAACTTGCCTGGGTATCTCGATCGGGCCTTCAGGCGTGCCTGGAGGGCCTTCGCGATAGCGAACAACAACATGTCGCTCGTCTGTGCGGGTCGCGGCCCTTACAGGTTCATATGCTTTGGAGACGCAGGACTTCCCGTTCTAAGGTGGCTTGGTAAGAGCGGGCGCCTTGCCAGTCACTATGACGTAATGCTCGCTCCTCATCACGGCACTTACGATTTGCCCCGTGAGCTGCCGGTGACGGCGAGCGTATGTATTGCGCAGAATGGAAGGTTGCATCTTGATCGCTGGAGTCGCCACACGCGCAGGCATGCCGACGCGTCGCGATGCACACGCACAGCTACCTATGGAACTCATACGATCTTGTAGAACCACAGCAGCTCTTGTGGGGACACTCGCTCTCCAGCAAGGACGAGGACAGCCACTCAAGGCATGTGAAGGTTCCGCAGAGACGGGTAGCGGTCAGCTCCATCGCCGTGCACTGCTGCTACGCGACCCGGCCGGGAGGAGATCGGACGTTCTACCCGGTGCCGGGTCCGGAGTTCTCACACATGTGGGGACGTGGAGACGGCTGGCCTCGAGACCGAGACAAGCTGAGGTTCGGTGGCTACCTGGTCCGGCTGACCTGGCCGGCAAGACCGATCAAGAGCTCATCGTCGCCACACTTCGGCCTCATCACGTCGGTGCGCCGGACTCTTGCCGAGTTCTACCGCGCGCTAGCGGAAACTGCCGGAGCACGCAAGGCGGAAGTCACGCAATATGGCCACTGTCCGCCGGGTGCTCATGAGACGACAGAAGGACTCGCGAAGATTCCTGGCCCCGTGCAGTCGGTAGTGACCCCGGCATTCAGGTGGCGGCACTAGTCCCACCAGACTGTCAAGTCGCCGTGGACACCTCGGAGTGCCTGTAGGGCTCGCCCGGCGCCGGTCTGACGGGCGAGGGCGAGCGCGCTACGGGCGACCTCCGCGGCCCGTTCTCGCTCGCGCATGCTGGCGTAGGCGTGGGCAAGCCGGGCCAGATTGTAGGCTTTCACGTAGTCAGCTCGGAACCTCGGCAATTCCCGTTCCAGGATCTCGGCGGCTTGCGTCGACCTGCCTAGTTCGATGTAACAGCCGGCAGCTTGGACGTCGTGAAATCCGAGTGAGAATCCCGACGCGTAAGGAGGCTCCTCTCCGTTGGAGCCGTGGACGAGCAACTCGGCTGCCTCGTTCAGTCGGCGAATGCACATATCGACATCTCCGGCCATGGCGTGTCCCTGCGCCTCGTGGCGCCGCGCCATCGCGTCGATATGAGGCGGAAGGGTAACCCGCTTACGTGCCGCTGTGGCAAGGTCCACCACTTGACCGGTGTCACCCCTGGCCCCGGCGAGGCTCGCCCGGCGCGCAAGAGTGTAGGCCACGAGTTGTTCGTCGCCCCCTGCTTCGTGCGCGGCCAACAAAGCTAGGTCGGACCAATAGTTCGCTTCGGCCAGATTGCCGGCCTCATAGTGCATTCGGCCAATCAACTGGGCATACCGCGATGCCAGCGCGTGCAGACGCTGGCGAACCGGCGCCGGCGCGTCGCGCCGAAAACGGCCCAGGACCGCATATGCCGGGGTCATAGCCGCGATCAGATCAGCCGGCATCAGGCCGGGATCAGTGCGGGTGTGGGCCTCAAGCAGCCGCCAGAAATACTCGATGGTCGCAGAATCCGCCCGGCGTGGCTGTTCGATTACTCGCGACAACCTTTCCTCGTCGTCGGCAGTGAAGAGCCCCGATAGCAGAGGAATACCGGTCGTGAGCTGACGACCAAGCAGACCGGTGAGTGAACCGCTGAAGTCGTCGCCCATGCCGGCCGTTGGCATCGACAGGACCTCGGCGGTCTCTCGCCGCTGCCGGCCGATGAGCGCCTGGAGCTGGTCATAGCCCCGGAGCAGTGTGCCGTTGGCTTCGAGCAGTTGATCGCAGCGTAGCCAAAAGTCCCGAGGCACGTTCTGCCGGCCGACTTCGACGTTGGCGATGGAGCTGCGACCGTAGTGGGCGTGCGACGCGAGCTGGTGTTGGTTGTAACCCTTGGCCCGACGGAACTTCGCAAGCTGGCGACCGAGGGCACGGCGAGCTGCCGTGATATCGCCGGGGTCGATCATGGCCGCACCCCTTCCTAGCTCCTCACACTATGCCAACGGATTGTCGCAGACGATCACACAAGCTGTGTCCGACTGCGAGCCGGCTGGCGCAACGTCGCCTCGCAGCCGCTGCGCCGCGGCTACCTGGGCACCTCCGGCCGGCACGACGTCGGCTGCCGGGTGGTCCGCGGGCGGCTGGAGGCGCTCGGGCACCCCGGCGTCGCGCTCGTCTCGGCGATGCCGGAGGAGGTGGTGCTGGAGGCCGGCGGGGTGACCCGGAGGTTCGCGGTGGCGCGGTAGGTCACCGCGGACGCCCCGACCTCGGCCGCCACGGAGGACGCCAGCCCGGCGGTCGCCAGCCCGGAGGTCGCCGGCCCGGAGGTCGCCGGCCCGGAGGTCGCCGGCCCGGAGGTCGCCGGCCCGGAGGTCGCCGGCCCGGAGGTCGCCAGCCCGGACGCCGCCGCCGCGGAGGATGCCGCCGCGGGGGGCGCCGCCGCAGCCCCGGTGCCCGCGGACTGACCGGGCGCCCCCGCGTCTGCCACCCGGCGGCTACCGGTCTGTACCATCCGCCCACCTGGCTCGCCGCAGTCACGTGCAGTGACCCAACGACCAGGCAGGCGAGATTGGCTGCCAGCGTCTGTTGACTTGTGCGCAAAACCAACGGAATAGTTGCACAAACGCGCAGGACTGGACGGGACAGCCACGGTTGCGCTCACCGCGTCCGGGGGGCCCACCGCGGGACCCGGACCGGCGGAGGCATGAGGAGAGGAACGGTGACCACTGTGAATCGGCGACTCATGGCCGTGTCGCTGGCCGGCCTGACGGCCGCGGCGGTCGGGCTGGCCGGCTGTGGCGGCGGTAGCGGCGCCGGCTCGGCCAACAACGGCTCGAGCGGCGGCAAGCGCACCATCAAGGTGGTCGTGGCCGAGTACAGCAAGGACCACACCCGGGCGTTCTGGACCGACCTGAACTCCCAGTACGAGAAGGCGACCGGCAACAAGGTCGACCTGCAGGTGGTGGACTGGAACGTGATCGACCAGCAGGTCACGACCATGATCCAGAACAACCAGCCGCCGGACATCCTCAACCTGAACTCGTTCGCCAGCTACGCCAAGGACGGGCTGTTGTACAAGACGTCCGACATCGTCTCCGCGGACGTCCAGAAGGACATCCTCGGCCCGTTCACCGCGGGCGGCATGCTCAACGGCGTGCAGTACGCCACGCCGGACCTGTCCAGCGCGCGGGCGTTCTTCTACAACAAGGACCTGTTCGCCAAGGCCGGCATCGCGGCCCCGCCGACGACATGGGACCAGTTCGTGACCGACGCCAAGAAGATCCAGGCGCTGGGCAACGGCACGATCGGGTACGCGCTGCCGCTCGGCCCGGAGGAGGCGCAGGCCGAGTTCTCCATCTGGATGTGGAACAACGGCGGCGACTGGATCGACGGAAGCGGCAAGTGGACGATCAACAGCGACAAGAACGTGCAGGCCCTGCAGTTCCTCGCCGACCTGGCCAACAAGGAGAAGGTCACCCAGGTCAACCCGGGCAAGACCAACCGCACCGACGGCGCGTTCAGCCTGTTCCAGGACGGCAAGGTCGGCATGGTGATGGGCTTCTCGCCGCTGGCCGCCGAACTGGACAAGCAGCACAAGGTGAACTACGGGGTCACCCAGATGCCCACCAACATCGGCACCCCGGTGACCCTGGCCGTGCAGGACTTCCTGATGGGGTTCAAGAAGGACGGCAGCAACAAGGACGCGGTCGCGGCGTACCTGAACCTGTACTACAAGACCGAGAACATCCAGAAGTTCATCTCCGCCGAGGGATTCCTGCCGGTGACCCAGTCCGGGCTGCAGCAGATGAGCGGCGACGCCAAGCTCAAGGCGTACCTGGACGCGCTGCCGAACGCCAAGCAGGCACCCACCAACGACCCCGCCTGGGACAAGGTGAAGGTCGCCGTGCAGCAGAACATCGGCGCGGCGGTGCAGCCCGGCGGCGACCCGAAGAAGGTGCTGGACGCGCTGCAGAAGACCGCCGAGCAGGCCGCCGGGGGCAACTGACCCGATCCCGCTGACCTGCCACGCTGAGGACCGACGAAGGGGGACTGCCGGATGGAAGCCGCGACGACCACGGCGACCGGCAGTCCCCGCACCGGCCGGCCCGGCGCACCGGCCGCGGCGGCGGGGCGGGTGCGCCGCGCCCGGTCCGGGGGCTGGGGGGCGCTGCTCTGGCTCGGGCCCAGCCTGGTGCTCATCGCCGGGGTGGTGCTCTACCCGGCGTACAAGCTGGCCCAGGCGTCGTTCTCGAGGTTCTCCATCACCGGGCTCTACCAGGGCAGCGCCGGCCCGCGGAACTACACCACCCTGCTGCACCAGGACGCGCTGCCCACCGTGCTGCTCACCACGCTGGTCTGGGTGGTGTCCGTGGTCGCGGTCACCATCGTGATTTCGCTCGGCCTGGCGCAGTTCCTGAACAAGCGGTTCGCCGGCCGCCGGATGGTGCGCTGGGCGCTCATCGTGCCGTGGGCGGCGTCGTTGATCATGACGTCGCGGCTGTTCGTATGGATCTACGACTACTACTTCGGCATCCTGAACCGGTTCCTGCAGTGGCTGCACGTCATCGACGCGCCCCGGGACTGGCTGGCCGACGAGGCGACGATCATGCCGGCGATGATCGCGGTCGGGGTGTTCGTGTCGCTGCCGTTCACCACGTACGTGTTCCTCGCCGGACTGCAGGCGATCCCGACCGACATCCTCGAGGCGGCCAAGATCGACGGTGCCTCCGGCTCGCGCACCTACCGGTCGCTGACGCTGCCGCTGCTGCGCCCCGCGCTGCTGGTCGCCGTGGTGCTCAACATGATCTACGTCTTCAACTCCTTCCCGATCATCTGGACGCTGAACGACCGCAACCCGGGCTTCAGCCACGACACCACGATCACGTTCATGTACAAGATCGCGTTCCGCAGCGCGTTCCGCGACGTCGGCATGTCGGCGGCGATGTCGGTGCTGAACGTGCTGCTCATCCTGGTGGCCGTCATGGTCTACCTGCGCACCGTGCGGTGGAAGGAGGAGGACTGATGGCCGCCACCGCCACGGTCGGCGCGCGCCGGCGCCGCTCCACCGGCTCGGCCGGTGTCGGCCGCTGGGAGCGCAGCGCGAGCCGCCGGGTGCTGCTGTCGGTGGCCGGCCTCGCGCTGGCGGTAACCATCATCTCGCCCTACCTGGTCATGTTCTTCACCGCGCTGAAGCCCGCTTCCGAGCTGCGGGCGACGCCGGCCCGGCTGACCCCGCAGCACTGGCGGATCGGCAACTTCGCCGACGTCTTCCGCGACCCGAACTTCCAGAGCTGGCTGAAGGTCTCCCTGATCGTCGCGCTGGCCTCGACCGCGGTGGTGCTGCTCGCCTCGGTGCCGGCCGCGTACTACACCGCCCGCAACCGGTTCCGCGGCCGGACCGCGTTCCTGGTGCTGGTCCTGGTGACCCAGATGTTCTCCCCGACGGCGCTGGTGGTGGGCCTGTACCGGGAGTTCTTCGACGCGAACCTGATCAACACCTACGCGGCGCTGATCCTCACCAACGCGGCGTTCAACCTGGCGTTCGCGATCTGGATCCTGAACGGCTTCTTCTCCTCCATCCCGCGGGAGATCGAGGAGGCGGCGATGCTGGACGGCTGCGGCCGGGTCCGGACGCTGCTACGGGTGATGTTCCCGCTGGCCGCACCCGGCGTGGTGACGGCGGTGATCTTCACCTTCATCGCGGCGTGGAACGAGTACGTGGTCGCGCTCACCCTGATGACCGAGGATGCCAAGAAGCCGCTGACGGTGGGCATCAACTCCTACGTCACCGCGTACGAGCAGCACTGGGACCAGCTCTTCGCCGCCTCGATCATCGCCATCGTGCCGGTGGTCGTGCTGTTCGCCGTCATCGAGCGGTACCTGGTCGGCGGGCTCACCGCCGGGTCGGTCAAGTAGGGGCGCCGGCGTCGACCGGTCAGACCCGACCGGCAGCTGCCATCAGGCGCGGATGATCCGGACGCCCGCGTCGGTGAACGGCGCGGTGGCCGGCTCGTCCGCCGCGGAGTCGGTGACCAGTACGTCCACCTTGTCGATCGGGCAGATCCGAGCGAACGCGTGCCGGCCCAGCTTGGAGGAGTCGGCCACCACGATGACCTCCCGGGCGCGGGTCACCATGAGCCGGTTGATGCTCGCCTCGCCCTCGTTGTAGGCGGTGGCGCCGTGCGAGACGCTGATCGCGTCCACGCCGAGGCAGAGCTGGTCCAGGGCGAGCTCGCCGAGCAGCGTGGTGGCCAGCGGGCCGATCAGCTCATACGACTGCGGCCGGGCCACCCCGCCGGTCACCACGATCTTCACGTGCCGGCGGACGATGAGCTCGTTGGCGATGTTCAGCGCGTTGGTCACCACGGTGAGGGTCGGCCCGCCGGCGGCGCCGTCCGCACCGTTGGCGCCCATGCCGGCCCGGGTGGCCAGTGCCCGGGCCACCTCGGTGGTGGTGGTGCCGCCGTTCAGCCCGACGATCGCGCCGGGCGGGATCAGCGCCGCGGCGGCGCGTGCGATGCGCTCCTTCTCGGTGGCGCGGCGGGTCGACTTGTACCGCAGCGGCAGGTCGTAGGACACGCTGTTCGCCATCGCGCCGCCCCGGGTCCGGGTGAGCATCTGCTGCTGGGCCAGGTGGTCGAGGTCGCGCCGGATGGTGGCGGTGGACACGCCCAGCTCGCGGGCCGCCTGCTCCACCACGAGGCTGCCGTCCCGCGCGACGATCTCGAGCAGGCTGTTCCAGCGCTCGTGTGGCGCCATGTGTCCTCCCGTGTGGGCGAGCACCGGCGGCGGCATCGACCGTCGCTGCGAGCAGCGTAGACCGTGCGGGGTATTGCGCAAAGATGCATCGCGATACGTAAAATGAAGCAATATCGAGCATCCTCGGGCACCATAACGCGCAAGGAGTCGCGATGAGCCACGCCTCGGACGAGATCGCCAGCCAGCCGGCCGCGTGGCGCACCGCCGTGAAGGTCGCCGCCACCGAGCCGGCCGGCCTGCCGGTGCGTGGCGAGCGGGTCGCGGCGATCGGCTGCGGCACCTCGCTGTACATGTCCCAGGCGTACGCGGCGCTGCGCGAGGCCGCCGGCCACGGCGAGACCGACGCGTGGCCGGCCTCGGAGTTCCCGGCGCACCGGCGCTACGACCGGGTGATGGCGTTCAGCCGGTCCGGCACCACCACCGAGGTGCTCACCGCGCTGGCCGCCGTGCCGGCAGGCGTTGCCACCACCGCGGTCACCGCGGACCCGGACACCCCGGTGGTGCACGCGGCGCGGGACGCGATCGTGCTGGACTTCGCCGAGGAGTTGTCGGTGGTGCAGACCCGGTTCCCCACCGCGCTGCTGGTGCTGCTGCGCGCGCACCTGGGCGAGGACGTGTCCGCGCTGCCCGACCTGGCCGAGGTCGCGCTGACCGCACCGCTGCCGGCGGGGGCCACCGGGTTCCGGCAGCACACGTTCCTGGGCACCGGATGGGCGGTCGGCATCGCGAACGAGGCGGCCCTGAAGAACCGTGAGGCGGCGCAGGCCTGGGCCGAGGCGTACCCCGCGATGGAGTACCGGCACGGCCCGATCGCGGTGGCGGACGAGTCCTCGCTGGTGTGGATCTTCGGCACCCCGCCGGACGGGCTGGTGGAGGAGGTGCGGCGCACCCGCGCCACCGTCGAGGTCGCGGCGGTTGACCCGCTGGTGGACCTGGTCCGGGCGCAGCGGTTGGCGGTCGGCCTGGCCGCCGCGCGCGGCCTCGATCCGGACCGGCCCCGCAACCTCGCCCGGTCGATAATCCTGCCGTGAGCGAGCTTGCGAGCGAACCAATGAGCACAGCAGCCACGCGAACGCGGACGCCGAGCGCAGCGAGGAGGCCTGCGTGAGCGAGCCCGCGAGCCGACGGTCCGGCGCGGCGTCCCGCCGTCCCGGGCCCGAGGAGCGCGGCGAGGCAGCGGTGGTGGCCGTCGATGTCGGCGGCACGTCGATGAAGGGCGCCGTGGTGGACGGCGCGGGCAGGCTGCTGTGGGCCGACAGCCGCGATACCGCCCACCCCGGGCCCGACGCCGCGGTGGCCGGCATCCTGGACTACGCCGCGGACCTGGCCAAGCAGGCGGCCGAGGCGACCGGGCGGCCACCGGTCGCGGCCGGGCTGGCGGTGCCCGGTGTGGTCGACAGCGGCCTCGCGCGGTACGCCACCAACCTCGGCTGGCACGACGTGCCGCTGCGCGACCTGGCCGCCGCCAGCCTCGGGATCCCCGTCGTGCTCGGCCACGACGTGCGGACCGGCGCGCTGGCCGAGGCGCGGTTCGGCGCGGCCCGCGGGGTGGACGACTTCCTGTACCTGCCGATCGGCACCGGGATCGCGGGGGCGCTGTTCCTGCGCGGCGAGCCGTACCCCGGGGCGACCGCCCGCGGCGGCGAGTTGGGGCACGCGCCGGTCCGGCCGGACGGCGAGGTGTGTGCGTGCGGGCAGCGGGGCTGCCTGGAGGCGTACGCCTCGGCCGCGGCGGTGGCACGGCGGTACGCCGCCCGGGGCGGCACCCCGGGACTGTCCACTCCGGACATCGTGGCGCTCGCGGCGGCCGGCGACCCGGTGGCCGCCGCGGTGTGGGGCGAGGCGGTCGGCGCGCTGGCCACCGCGCTGGCGTCGTACACGATGGTGCTCGACCCGGTGCTGGTGGTGGTCGGCGGCGGGCTCGCGGACGCGGGCGACGCGCTGCTCGGCCCGCTGCGCGGGCGGCTGGCCGCGCTGCTGGCCTGGCGGGAGCCACCCCGGGTGGTGCGCGGCGCGCTGGGCTCGTCGGCCGGGCCGCTCGGCGCCGCGGTGCTCGCCTGGCGGGCGGTCGGCCACGAGGTCCGGCCGGCGTCCGGACCGGACGCGCCGCCGGCTGGCGTGGCAGGTCCGCAGGTCGCGGGCCGGGGGGATGCGGGTCCGGACGATGCGGGCCGGGGGGATGCGGGCCGGGGGGATGCGGGCCCGGGCGATGCGGGCCGGAGGGATGCGGGCCGAGGGGATGCGGAGCGGGGGAACGGGGTCCGAGCGGGCCTGGGGGATGCGGGGCGCGGGGGCGCGGGCCGAGGGGAAGCGGGGCGAGGGGAAGCGGGGCGAGGGGATGCGGGGCGAGGGGATGCGGGCAGCGGGGGCGCGGGGGGAGGATGCGCGGGGTGAACGGGGTGCTGGCCGGCGCCCGGGTGGTCACCCCCGACCGGGTGCTGGATCCCGGCTGGGTCGAGGTGGCCGCGGGCCGGATCGCCACGGTCGGCGAGGGTGCGCCGCCGGCGGGCTCGACCGGGCTGCGCGACCTCGGCGGCGCCTGGCTGGTACCCGGGTACGTCGACCTGCACATGCACGGCGGCGGCGGCCACTCCGTGCTGGCCTCGGCCGCGGACATGGCCGCCGCGGTGGCGTTCCACCGCCGCCACGGCACCACCCGGACGCTGGTCAGTGCGGTGTCCGCGCCGGTCGGGGCGATGTACGACATGGCCGCCTGGGCCGCCGACCTGACCGCCCGCGGCGCCACCCCGGACGGTCACGTGCTGGGCTCGCACCTGGAGGGACCGTTCCTGTCCGCGCTGCGCTGCGGCGCGCAGGACCCCGCCGCGCTGCTCGCCCCGGACACCGGCGTGCTGCGGCAACTGCTCGCCGCCGGCCGCGGCACGGTCCGGGTGGTCACCGTCGCCCCCGAACTGCCCGGCGGGCTGGACCTGGTCAAGGCGCTGGTCGCCGAGGGCGTGGTGGCCGCGGTCGGCCACACCGACGCGTCGTACCGCCAGACCGCCCAGGCACTGGCCGCCGGCGCCGGCCTGCTCACCCACGCCTTCAACGGGATGCGCGGCATCGGGCACCGGACGCCCGGCCCGGTCCTCGCCGCGATGGACGACGACGCCGCGGTGTGCGAGCTGATCAACGACGGCGAGCACGTGCACGCCCCCGCGGCCCGGCTGCTGTTCCGCGCAATGCCGGGGCGGGTGGCTCTGGTCACCGACGCCATCGAGGCCGCGGGGATGGGCGACGGGGAGTACCTGCTGGGCAAGCTGCCGGTGGTGGTGCGCGACAGGCTGGCCAGGCTTTCCGGGGACGGTGCCATCGCCGGCAGCACGCTGACCATGGACGCCGCGGTGCGCCGCGCCGTGGTCGAGGTCGGGCTGCCGGTCGAGACCGCGGTGGCCGCCGCCACGAGCGTCCCGGCCGGCGTGCTCGGTGTCCACTGTGGACGGATCGCACCCGGCTACGGGGCCGACCTGCTGGTACTGGACGACGACCTCGCCGTGCTGGACGTGCTGGCGTGATCCTCACCGTCACCGCGAACGCCGCGCTGGACGTCACGTACCAGGTGCCGCAGCTGCGGCCCGGCGGTGTGCACCGGGTCGGTTCCGTGCACGCCCGGGCCGGCGGCAAGGGCGTGAACGTGGCCAGGGTGCTGCACGCCCTCGACGAGCACGTGGTGGCCACCGGGCTGGTCGGCGGGCTCGCCGGTGACGCGATCCTCGCCGACCTGGAGGACGCGCTGCCGGAGGCGTTCCTGCGGGTGGCGGGGGAGAGCCGGCGCACCGTCACCGTGGTGTCCACTGTGGACGGCCAGGCCACCGTGCTGAACGAGCCCGGGCCCGAGGTCACCGGGGTCGAGTGGGAGCAGTTCGCCGCGGCGTACCTCGAGCTCGCCGACGCTGCCGACGTGGTGGTGCTGGCCGGCAGCCTGCCGCCCGGGGTGCCCGCCCAGGCGTACGCCGCGCTGATCGCCCGCACCACGGCGCCGGTGCTGCTGGACACCTACGGCGACGCGCTGCGCAACGGCATCCGGGCCCGTCCGGCGCTGGTCACGCCGAACCTGGAGGAGCTGGCCGGGCTGCTCGGGCACCAGCCGGACGACGTGCCGGCCGCCTGCCGCGAGCTCGGCGTGCCCGCCGCAGTCACGCTGGGCGAGGACGGCGCGCTGCTGGTCACCCCGGACGGCGCCTGGCGGGCGCGGCCGCCGGAGCGGGTGCGCGGCAACCCCACCGGCGCCGGGGACGCGTTCGCCGCCGGGCTGGCCCGCGGGCTGGCGTACGGCGAGCCGTGGCCGCAGGTGCTCGCCGACGCGGTGGCGTTGTCCGCGGCGGCGGTGGCCGCCCCGGTGGCCGGCGCGGTGGATCCCGCGCGGTACCGGTCCTACCTCGCCGCGGTGACGGTCGAGGAGGCCTGAGCGATGCCGCTGGTACCGATCGGCACCCTCATCCGGCCGGGCCGCGGGCTCGGTGCGTTCAACGTGGTCTCGCTCGAGCACGCGGAGGCCGTCGTGGCCGGCGCCGAGGCGGCCGGGCTGCCGGTGGTGCTGCAGATCAGCCACAACTGCGTCCGTTTCCACGGCGGCCGACTGCGTCCGGTCGCCCGCGCCGCCGCGGCGGTGGCCGAGGGGTCCACCGCGCGGGTGGCGCTGCACCTGGACCACGTCGAGGACGAGGCGCTGCTGCACCAGGCCGCGGACGCGGGCTTCGGCTCGGCGATGTTCGACGCGTCCGGGCTGCCGTACGCGCGGAACGTGGCCGCGACTCGGGCGGCCGCCGGTTGGGCGCACGCGCACGGCCTGTGGCTGGAGGCCGAGCTGGGGGAGGTCGGCGGCAAGGCCGGCGGCACCGCGGTCGGCGCGGCTGGCGGCGCGGCTGGCGGCACTGCTGGCGGCACTCCAGGCGGCACTGCAGGCGGCACTGCAGGCGGCAAATCCGGCAGCACCGCGGGCGGCGCTGCAGGCGGCGCGGCTGGTGGCACCGCGGGCGGCGTCGCGGGCGGCACGGCAGGCGGCACCCCCGGCGCGCACTCCCCGCAGGCGCGCACCGACCCGGCCCAGGCCCTGGACTTCGTCACCGCGACGGGAGTGGACGCGCTGGCCGTCGCGGTGGGCAGCACGCACGCGATGACCACCCGCACCGCCGAGCTCGACCAGGATCTCATCGTTCGGTTGCACGCCGCCGTACCGGTCCCGCTGGTCCTGCACGGCAGCTCGGGGGTGCCCGACGGCGAGCTGCGGCGGGCGGTCCGGCACGGCATCGCCAAGGTCAACATCGGCACCGCGCTGAACGTGGCGTTCACCGGCGCCGTCCGGCAGCGGCTGGCCGCGGACCCGGCGGTCACCGACCCGCGGCGGTATCTCGCCCCGGCACGGGACGCGATGGCCGCTGCCGTGGCGCGGCTGCTCGGCGTGCTTGCGCTCGGTGACCGCGATCTCACTGAACACGATATAGCTTGACGTCCCCCCTGCACGCGATACATCGTGTCCGGGACGTTTGCGATACATCGTGTGTGAGGGGACCTCGATGAGCACTGTCCGTCGCATAGCCGGACTACCGGCCGGGCACAGATCCAAGTACGCCGTACTCGTCTTCTGGCTGGTCGCGCTGTTCGCCGCGGCGCCGCTGGCCGGCAAGCTCCAGGGTGCGGAGAAGAACGACTCCTCGGCGTGGTTGCCAGTCTCGGCGGAGTCCACCCAGGTGTTCAACCTGCAGGGGGAGTTCCAGCCGAAGGACGTCTTCCCGGCGGTCGTGGTGTATGAGCGGCCGTCCGGGCTGACCGCCGCCGACCGGGCCAAGGTGGGCGGCGACGTCGGGAAGCTGGCCGAGCTGGACGGCGTCACCAAGGTCGTCGGCCCGATTCCGGCCAGGGACGGGCAGGCGCTGCAGGTGCTGGTGCCGGTCAACCTCGGCACCGACGGGTGGAACAAGGCCAGCGGGGCGGTGGACCACATCCGGGCCATCTCCACCGCGGACTCCGGCGGGCTGAGCGTCGCGATCACCGGCCCGCTCGGGTACGCCGGCGACTCGGCGAACGCGTTCAAGGGCATCGACGGCGTGCTGCTGTACGGGACGATCATCGTGGTGGTCGCGCTGCTGCTGATCACCTACCGCAGCCCGGTCGTGTGGCTGCTGCCGGTGATCTCGGCCGGCACCGCGCTGATGAGCGCCGAGGCGGTGATCTACCTCCTGGCCAGGCACGCCGGCCTGACCGTGAACGCGCAGAGCGCCGGGATCCTGACCGTACTGGTGTTCGGCGCCGGTACCGACTACGCGCTGCTGCTGATCGCGCGGTACCGCGAGGAGCTACGCCGGCACGCCGACCGGCACGAGGCGATGCGGGAGGCGCTGCACCGCGCCGGCCCGGCGATCATCGCCAGCGCGGCCACCGTGGCGATCGGCATGCTCACCCTGTACGTCGCGCAGATGAACTCCACCAAGGGACTCGGCCCGGTGCTGGCGATCGGCGTCGCGGTCGGCCTGCTGGCGATGGTCACGCTGCTGCCGGCGATCCTGGTGCTCTGCGGGCGCTGGATATTCTGGCCGGTCAAGCCGCGGTACGGCTCGGCCGAGCCAACCGCGACCGGCCTGTGGGCCCGGGTCGGCGGCGGCATCGCGCGCCGGCCGCGGGTGGTCTGGGTCGTCACCGCGCTGGTGCTCGGCGGGCTCGCCCTGGGGCTGACCGACCTGAAGGCGCACGGCCTGACCAACGCGCAGTCGTTCACCAAGGTGGTCGACTCGGTGCGAGGCGAGCAGGTGCTGGCCCGGCACTTCCCGGCCGGCGCCGGATCGCCGGTGGTGGTGATCGGCAACGCGCAGGCTGCGGCGCAGGTCCGGGCCGCGCTGGCCGGCAGCGACGGGGTCACCGACGTGACCGAGCCCGTGGTGAAGGGCGACCTGGCGTACGTGGAGGGCACCCTGACCGACCCGGCGGACTCCGCCGCGGCGTATGCAACGGTGGACCGGGTGCGGGCCGCGGTGCACGCGGTACCGGGCGCGGAAGCCAAAGTCGGCGGCGGCAGCGCGATCAACCTGGACATCCAGCGCGCCTCGACGCGCGACCGGAACGTGATCATCCCGATCGTGCTGGCCGTGGTGTTCGTGATCCTGGCGTTGCTGCTGCGGGCGCTGGTCGCGCCGCTGGTGCTGATGGCGACGGTGGTGCTGTCCTTCGGAGCCGCACTGGGGATCAGCGCGCTGGTGTTCGACCACGTCTTCGGCTGGGCCGGCGCGGACACCTCGTTCCCGCTGTTCGTGTTCGTGTTCCTGGTCGCGCTGGGCATCGACTACAACATCTTCCTGATGACCCGGGTGCGCGAGGAGGCGCAGCGGCACGGGACGCGGCGTGGCGCGATGGTCGGGCTGGCCGCGACCGGCGCGGTGATCACCTCCGCGGGCGCGGTGCTGGCCGGCACCTTCGGGGTGCTGGGCACGCTGCCGCTGGTGGGGTTCGCCGAGATCGGCTTCGCGGTGGCGGTCGGCGTGCTGCTGGACACGATCGTGGTCCGCTCGGTACTGGTCACCGCGCTGAACCTGGACATCGGCCGGTGGATCTGGTGGCCGTCCGCCCTGGTCCGGCAGCTCGACGAGGCACCGGTCGATGCCGCCGAGGGCGAGCCGGCGCTGGTGAACTGAGTTCCGGCTTTGCAAAAAAAACCCAGCCGCCGTGTCGATCCGGCCGGCACTCGTTCGAAGCGTAGGTAAGGGCAGGGTTGATCCGGTCGAACCGTCCGGCGGCCCGGCACAAACCGATGCAGAAGGAGTCACGACGATGCGATTCATGGTGCTGGTGAAGGCTAGCGAGGAGTCCGAGGCCGGCGTTCTCCCCAGCAAGGAGCTCATCTCGGCGATGGGCGACTACAACGAGGAACTGGTCAAGGCGGGTGTGCTGCTCGCCGCCGAGGGGCTGCAGGCGAGCTCGAAGGGGGCGCGCGTGGTGTGGTCCGGAGGCAGGCGCACCGTGGTCGACGGCCCGTTCACCGAGGCGAAGGAGTTGGTCGCCGGCTTCTGGCTGCTCCAGGTGAAGTCGAAGGACGAGGCGGTCGAGTGGGCGCAGCGCATCCCGTTCGGCGACGGTGCGGAGGTCGAGGTCCGTCAGGTGTTCGAGGCGTCGGACTTCCCCGGCGACATCGTGCCTTCCAAGGAGGCCGCCCGCGAGGAGTCCCTGCGCGAGGAGCTGCGGAACAGGGCCGCCAACCCTTAGGCGCGCTGCACGTCGGCCTTGCCGCGGCGGCGGCGGAGCTGCTCTGATTGGTCGCCGTGACGGCTTGCGATGCACACGGTGCGGTCGAGGCGGTCTGGCGGATCGAGTCGGCGAGGCTGATCGCCGGACTCGCACGGATGGTGCGGGACGTCGGTCTGGCCGAGGAGCTAGCTCAGGACGCGCTGGTGGCCGCGCTCGAGCGGTGGCCCGGGTCGGGCGTCCCGCCCAACCCGGGCGCCTGGCTCATGGCCACCGCGAAGAACCGGGCGGTCGACGTGCTCCGCCGCAGGCAGCGGTTCGAGCGCAAGGTCGAGGAGCTCGGCCGGGAGCTCGAGGCGGTGGGCGAGGGGGCCGCGCCGGATCTCGGCGCGGCCCTCGACGACGACATCGACGACGATGTCCTGCGGCTGGTGTTCACCGCGTGCCACCCGGTGCTGTCCACCGAGGGGCGGATCGCGCTCACGCTCCGCCTGCTCGGTGGGCTGACCACCGACGAGATCGCGCGCGCGTTCCTCGTCCCGGAGTCGACGGTCGCCCAGCGGATCGTCCGGGCCAAGCGGACCCTCGGCGCGGCCGGCATCCCGTTCGAGGTTCCGCACGGGGCCGACCGCGCCGCCCGGCTGTCATCGGTGCTCGAGGTCATCTACCTCATCTTCAACGAGGGCTACTCGGCGACCGCCGGCGATGACTGGATGCGGCCCGGGCTCTGCGAGGACGCCCTCCGCCTCGGCCGGATCCTGGCCGAGCTCATGCCGGCCGAGCCCGAGGTGCACGGCCTGGTCGGCCTGATGGAGATCCAGGCGTCCCGCTCGCGTGCGCGGGTCGGCCCGTCCGGTGAGCCCGTCCTGCTGCTCGACCAGGACCGCGGCCGCTGGGACCAGGTGCTGATCCGCCGCGGCCTGGCCGCGCTCGAGCGTGCCGAGGCGCTCGGCGGCGCGCTCGGCCGCTACGGGTTGCAGGCCGCGATCGCCGCCTGCCATGCGCGGGCGCGCACGCCGGAGGAGACGGACTGGGCGGGCATCGCGGAGCTGTACGAGGCGCTCGCCAAGCTTGCACCGTCCCCGGTCGTGGAGCTGAACCGGGCGGTCGCGCTGTCGATGGCGTTCGGTCCGGCCACCGGCCTCGAGATCGTGGACGCGTTGACCGGCGAGCCGGCGCTGCAGGGCTACCACCTGCTGCCGAGCGTGCGCGGCGACCTGCTGGTGAAGCTCGGCCGCCTGGAGGAGGCACAGGTGGAGTTCGAGCGGGCGGCGTCACTGACCCGCAACGAGCGGGAGCGCACCCTGCTCCTGGACCGCGCCGCCGCCTGCGCGCGGGTCGCCCCGGACAGCCCGCGGTAACGCCGCGCCGCACCGCCCAGACTGAGCCCGGACGGAGCCTCCGCTCGCCGGGGCGCCTAGAGTTCGTCGCGCAGCAGGCTGAACATCACCATGTCCCGGTAGGCGCCGCCGCGGAACACCGCCCGACGCAGCACGCCCTCCTGGGTGAAGCCGGCCCGCAGCAGAGCCCGCCGCTCGGCCACATTGTCCGCTTCGGTGCTCGCCTCGACCCGGGCCAGCGGGGTGTGCGCGAACAGGTACACCGCCACCGCGCGCTGCGCCGCCGAGCCGTACCCGTGGCCGCGGTGCGCCGGCAGTACCCAGATCCCGACGTTCCAGCAGCGGCCGTTCGGCGGGGTGCTGTTGTTGCTGGCGTGCCAGGACACCTCCCCGACCAGGGTGCCGTCGGCCGCCTCGACCGCGAGGGCCCCGTACCCGTCGCCGACCGTCTCGCCGGCCGCCACCCGGGCGCGCAGCCGCTGCACGTTGTCCGGGCGGAAGCCGAACCAGTTCTGCTCGCCGGCCGCCTCCGGGTCGGCGAACATCGCCGCCAGCGCCTCCACGTCGCCCGGGCCGATCAGGCGCAGCCGAACGGGGGTGCTCATCCGGTTGCCCGGGAGGTGCCGAACATGGTGTCAAGTGTGACCGGCTGCAGCCGGCGGGCGTCGATGATCTCCAGCAGCCGGTCGAACAGGTGCGTCACCGTCGGGTGGTTGGCGTGGCCGAGCACGATCCGGCCGCCGGTCAGCCACTGCTGCGCCTGCTCCAGCAGCACCCGTGGGGTGAGCAGCCGGGAGTCGCCGAACGAGCCCTCCCACATCAGGATCCTGGTGTAGCCCAACTCGCCGGCCACCGCGTCGGTGCGCGGGCTGTGCTTGCCGAACGGCGGCCGGAACCACGGCCGTGCCGTGGTCCCGAACGTCTTCTCGATCCAGTCTTCGTTGCGCTCGATGTCCGCCCGGATGGCCGAGTCGCCGTGGCTGGGCATGTCCAGGTGGGTGTACGTGTGGTTGGTGATCTGCACCTGGCCGGCCTCGATCAGCGGGCGCAGCCGGTCGGCGTGCGGGTTCCACATGCTGTGGTAACAGCCGTTGGGCGCGAACGTGATCGGGATGCCGGTGCGCTCGGCGAACGCCACGTAGCCGGCCACCGTCTCCCGGCTGGCGCCGTCGTCGATGGTGAGCGCGACCTCGAGCGTGCTGCCCGGGCCGCCGGGGGCGGAGAGCTCCGTCCTGGCGGCGCCCGGCCGGGCCCTCGGGATCGCCGGCAGCGGCCGGGCCGGCCCGCGCGGGAACACCGGTTCTGGCGTGGTCGGGGTGGCGGGCCCGGCCGGCTGGCCGGTGCCCGCCGGTTCCGCGGAGGCGTGCGGGACGGCCGCGTGGCAGCCGGTGAGCACGCCTACCAGCCCCGCCGCCAGCACGCCGAGGAATGCCCGGCGGTCGGCCGCGAGGCTGTCCAGGTCTGCGATCCGGCCGGCCACGGCTGTCCACCCTACGGGCCGTCCGTCCGGCCGGATACCCAACCCGCGGGTCCCATTCTCGCTGGCGCCGGAGGCGGTACCTGCTCGCTCCGGGTGGGGGTGCTGACCGAAGCCCACTGCCGCCACCGCCGGCGGAGGATCCGGGGCGGGTAGCCACGCGCAGGGCGACCGCCGGCGGCTTCAGAGCAGGCCGCGGGTGGCGCCGCCGTCGACGGGCAGCACGATGCCGGTGACGAACGCGGCCTGCTCGCTGGCCAGGAACGCGGCCACCGCGCCGAACTCCGCGGGCTCGGCGACCCGGCCGAGCGGGATGTCCGCGGCCAGCCCGGCCAGGCCGTCCGGCAGCTCGGCGGCCCACTCCTCAAGCGCCGCGGTGCGGGTCATGCCGGGGGCGAGCACGTTCACCGTCACACCGGAGCCGGCCAGCTCGCCGACCAGGGTCTTGGCGTAGCCGGCCACGGCCGGGCGGAGCGTGTTGGACAGCGCCAGCCCGGGGATCGGCTGCTTCGCCGACTGCGAGGCGATCAGCAGTACCCGGCCCCAGCCGCCGGCGCGCAGGTGGGGGAGCGCGGCGTTGACCATGGTGACCGCCGAGGCGAGGGTGAGCTCCACCGCCTCGCGCAGCGCCGCGGCGTCCAGCCCGGCGGCGGTGCCGGACCGCGGCGAGCCGGCGTTGGTCACCACCACGTCGAGCCGGCCGCGCTCGGCGGCCACCCCGTCCACCCACCGCCGCAGCGCGTCGCAGTCTCGGACGTCCAGCGCCGCCCCGGACGCCCGCCCCGGGCCGGCCACCGCCTCCAGCCCGGCCACCGCGGCGGCCAGCCGGTCAGGGTCCCGGCCGCAGACGGAGACCACCGCCCCCTCGGCGGCCAGCGCCGTGGCCACGGCCAGCCCGAGCCCGCTGCTGCCCGCGGCGACCAGCGCCACCCGGTCGGTCAGGCCGAGGTCCATGCTGCTGCTCCGTCCCGCGTCAGGCGGCTGGGCGCAGCAAGGGTACGGCGTCCTGGTCGGCCGGCTGCGCGGCGGGCCGGCGCCGGGTGTACGTCAGCGCGCCGAGCATCAGCGCGATCGGCCAGGCCAGGAACAGCTTGGAGAACGCCAGCACCACGGCCATCGGGCAGAACGCGACCACGGCGCCCCACCAGGCGGGCGCGTACCGCGGCAGCAGCCTCACCGCGGCGCCGAGCCCGGCCAGGGTGACCGCCAGGAAGCAGGCGGATGCGGCGAGCATGACCTGGCCGAGGGTGAGCCCGGCGGCCAGCGCTGCCGCCACCACGGCCGCGGTGGCGGCGGCGAGCACGCCCAGGCTGCGCCGCGGCACCTCCCCGGCACCGCCGCCGCGGGCCAGCCATCCGGGCAGCGCGCCGTCCCGGCCGAGCGCGGCGCCCAGCCGGGATGCCCCGGCGATGTAGGCGTTCATGGTGCCGAACGTGAGCAGCACCGCGGCTAAGGCGGTGACCCAGCGGGCCGCGTCGCCGATGCCGCTGGCCAGCAGCAGGGTGAGCGGGACCCGCGAGGTGGCGGAGGTGCTGCCCAGGACGGTCACGCTGGTGACGGCCAGCCCCAGGTACAGCACGCCGACCACGACCAGCGCCAGCGTGGTCACCACCGGCAGGGTGCGCCTCGGGTCGCGGAACTCGGCCGACAGATGGGTCACCGCCTCCCAGCCGGCGAAGGAGAAGAACAGCAGGCTGGCGGCGGACCCGACGGCGGCCCAGCCGTGCGGCAGGAACGGGGCCAGGTTGGCCGACCGGGCGTGCGGCGCGGCCAGCAGGACCGCCGCCAGCAGCAGCACGGCCAGCATGCCGACCAGCAGCAGCTGCAGCCGGCCGGACAGCCGGAGCCCGACGTAGTTGGAGCCGAACGCGCCGGCGAGCAGCACCGCGGCAACGGCCAGCTCGGCCGGGCGACCCCAGCCCAGCGCGTGTGCCACGTACTGCCCGCCGACCAGGGCCGTGCACGGGGCGCCGCAGGGCACCGCGAGGTAGAACCACCAGCCGACCGCGCCGGACATCCGCGGGCCGGCCGCGCGGGCCACGAACGTGGCCACGCCGCCGCCGTCCGGGTACCGCTTGCCCAGCCCGGCAAAGGCGGCCGCGACCGGGACGGACAGCGCGATCAGCCCGGCCCAGGCCAGCACCGACGCCGGCCCGGCCTCGGCGGCGGCCAGCGCGGGCAGCGCCAGCACGCCCGCGCCGAGCACGGCGCCGACGTACAGCGCGGTGCCCTCGGCGATCCCGATCCGATGGCTCACGCACCCTCCTCGCTTGCGCTCGTCGGCCGCGCGAGCGGGGCTGCTGTGCTCATTGGTTCGCTCGCAAGCTCGCTCACGCCGCCCGCCTCTCCCAGGGTCGTGGAAACTCGTGCGGGCCATAGCCCACAGGAGTTTCCACGACAGCGCGCAGGACCGCCGCCAGGTCGAGCCCCACCTCGGCGGCCACGTCCTCGCGGCCGCCGCCGTGCGAGGGCCAGCCGCCGTCGGCCGCCACGCTGCGCACCGCGCAGTACGGCAGCAGCCGGGCCAGCGCCGACCCGACGCCGCCCCAGCCGCGGTGCTCCTCCACCACGACCAGCTCGCCGTAGTGGTCGGCCAGCTCGGCGGCGGCGTCGCGCAAATGCGCCTCGTCGAGGTAGCACAGGTGCGCGTGCGCCAGCCCCGGGCGGGCCTGCACCGCCGCGAGGCACAGCTCGGTGCCGTACTCGCCGACCGACACCAGGCAGCGCGCGCCGTCGCCCGGCGTGCCGCCCTGCCACACCACCGGCGGCAGCGCGTCGCCGGACCACGGGAGGCTGTGGTGGGCGGCGTTGCGGCCGAGCCGGACGTACCCGGGCCGGTGCGCGGCCACGGCCTCCCGGATCACCGCACGGGTCTCGGCCTCCCCGAACGGCGCCGCGATGGTCACCCCGGGCAGCGCGCCCAGCACGGCGAGGTCCTCCAGGCAGTGGTGGGTGGTGCCGAACCAGCCGCCGGACACCCCGGCGTACGGCGCCACGACGGTGACCGGGGCGCCCAGGTAGCCGAGGCTGAGCTTGACGCTCTCCGCGGCGCGCATCGCTGCAAAGGTGGCGAACGTGGACACGAACGGCTTCAGCCCGGCGCTGGCCAGCGCTGCGGCCATGTCGATCATGGCACCCTCGGCGATGCCCAGGTTGTAGAACCGTCCCGGGTGGGCCTGCTCGAACGGATGGTTCCTGCCGCCGAGATCGGCCTCCAGGCAGACGATCGCCGGGTCATCGGCGGCCAGGGCGGTGAGCTCGGCGCGGTACGCGTCCCGGCCGGACAGCGGCGCGGGCGCCTCGCGCGGCGCAGCGGCGGTCACGTCATCGCCTTCTTCCACTGCTGCGCGCGGAGCGGGGTGATCGTCACGTAGTGCGCGGCGGCCCTGCCCTCCACTGCCGGCACGCCCTTGCCCTTCACGGTGTGCGCCACCACCGCCATCGGCCGGGTCGCGCCGGCGCGGTCCGGGGCGAGCACGTCGCGCAGCGCCGCCAGGTCGTGCCCGTCCACCTCGGCCACCTCGAACCCGAACGCGGCGAACCGCGCCGGCAGCTCCGGCAACGGCGAGATGTCCGCGACGTACCCGTCGTTCTGCCCGCCGTTGGCGTCCACCACCAGCACGAAGTTGCCGATCCGCTGGGCGGCCGCGACCTGCAGGCTCTCCCAGACCAGCCCCTCCTGCAGTTCGCCGTCGCCGGTGACCGCGATCCCCAGACCCGGGCCGGGCGGGACACCCGCACCCGAGCCGGGCGGGACACCCGCACCCGAGCCGGGCGGGACACCCGCACCGGAGTGAACCCCCCGCAGGCGGAGGGCGAGCGCCCACCCCACCGCGTACGGCACCCCGTGGCCCAGGCTGCCGGTGGGGAAACGCACCCCGGGCACCTTCGGCCCCGGATGCCCGGTGTACGGCTGCCCGGCCCGGCCGTAGTGCGGCGCCGGGTTCTCCTCGAGCACCCCGGACACGTGCAGCGCCGCGTACAGCGCCGCGGCCGCGTGGCCCTTGGAGAGCACGACCTCGGTGGCGTCCCGCGCCGCCCGGTCCAGCGCGGCGATCAGGATGTCCATGACCGACAGCCCGCCGCCGAGGTGGCAGCCGGTCGGGCTGGCCGCCATGTCCACCACCAGCCGGCGGGCCTGCCGGGCGCGCCCGGCCAGTACATCAAGCTCGGGCAGCACCGCGGTCACCGGGCCGTCACCAGCCCGATCCAGTGCCCGATGGCCTCCACCAGGACACTGCGCGCGGTGCGGTACTCCGTCGCGCAGATCCGCTCGTGCTCGGTGTGGTCCAGCGCCGAGTCGCCCGGGCCGTACGCCACCATGGGCACGTCCCGCCAGGTGGTCGCGAGCGTGTTCATGTCCGAGGTGCCCTTCTTGATCAGGTACCGCGGGCGGACGTTCCGCGCGGCGAACGCGCGGGCGAACGCGCGGGCCAGCGCGGTGCCGCGCCCGAACGCCACCCCCGGCGTGCAGCGCAGCACCTCCACCGCGAGGTCGTCGCGGGCGAACGACACGGCCAGCTCGCGCAGCAGGGCGTGGTCGGCGTCCGGCGGCAGCCGGAAGTTCAGCACCGCGGTCGCGGAGTGCGTGGCCCGCCCCGGCGTGTGGTGCACGTCGATCAGCGCGCTCGGCGTCTCCGGCGCCTGCTTGAGCACCGCCTCGCGGATCTCGGCCACCGCGGTGGTGACCGCGTCGCAGGCGGTCACCGCGTCCCTGCCGGCGGAGTGGCGGGCCGGCACGGTGGCGGTGATCCGCAGCTTGAACAGCCCGTGGTAGCCGAGGGTGAGCGCCGCCGCGCCGCTCGGCTCGCCGACGATCACCGCGTCGGCGGGGTAGCGGTCCCGGGCATGGAACGCGCCGCGCGAGGAGGACACCTCCTCCTCCACCGCGCCCACCACCCGGATCTGCACCCCGCGCGGCAGGTCCACCTCGAGCATTGCCTGTACGAAGTTCACCAGGCTCCCCTTGGCGTCCACCGAGCCGCGGCCGTGCAGCGCGATCTCACCCGGGTCCGGGTGCCCCGGGGGGCGCCGCCAGGTGGCGGGCCAGTTGAACGGCACCGTGTCGAGGTGCCCGAGCAGCAGCAGCCGGTGCCGGCCGCCGCCGCGGGTGGCCACGAAGTTGCCCGCGGCGTCGATGCCGGCGTGCACGTCCGGGCGGTCGCGGCAGGCGTCGACCAGCAGCGCGGCCGCCTGCGCCTCGTCGCCGGACACCGACGGCACCTGCACCGCGCGGGACAGCAGGGTGAGGTCGGCGGCCGGCGCGCCGGTCCGCCAGAACCGGGTCCGCCCGGCCCCCGGGGCGAACGAGTGCGGCCCGCTGATCGCCACGTCGGCGCTGCCGGCCAAGGCCAGCTCGGCGGCCCGTACCTTCTGCCGCATCCGGCCGCCGGCGTACCGCCCGGCCTCGCCGGGGTGGGCGTCGGTGAGCGTGCTGGCCGGGTCGGCCGGGTCGGTGAGCAGCCCGGCGGTGCCGGTGACCAGCCGCAGGTGGTCGGCCTGCACGGCCAGCGACAGCGCGGCCGCCAGCATGTCGGCGTCCACGTTCAGCGGCTCGCCGTCGGCCTCGTCGGCCACCGGCGGGCAGAGGCAGACGACGCGGAACTCCGCCAGCAGCGCCAGTATCCGCTGCGCGTTCACCCCGGACACCACCCCGGCCCGGTGGTCCCGGACGATCCGTTCGCGGCCGTCGGTCACCGCCCGCAGCGGCCGGTTGCGGGCGCCGGTGACCAGCAGGTTGTCGCAGGCCGGCACCGCGAACGGGGTGACCCCCACCCGGCCGAGCTGGGCACGTACCAGCGGCAGGGTGACCCGTCGGTAGGCGTCCAGGATGTGCGCCAGCTCCTCCGGCGGGCTGTACCGCACGGTCTCGCCGGACCTCAGCTCCAGAGTCGGCATCCCGCGGCCGATCGCCGCGTAGTGCTCGGCGATGCCGGCCGCGCCGCCGGCCACCAGCAGCACCCGGGCACCGGAGGCCGCCAGCGCGCCCATCTCGTCGAACAGCGGTGCGTGGCCGAGGCTGCCGCTGCCGACCTTGACCACGTACAGCGCCGGGTTGGCCATCACACCCACCGTCCGGAGAAGGGCAGGCCGGCCGTCTCGGGCAGGCCGTGCACCAGGTTCATCGCCTGCACCGCCTGGCCGGCGGCGCCCTTGAGCAGGTTGTCCAGCGCGGTCACCGTGACGCACCACCGGCCGCCCGCCGCGGCGGCCACCTCGGCCACGTTGGAGCCGACCACGGTGGACAGCATCGGCAGGTCGGACGGGAACCTCGGGCTGGCCGGCCGGCTGCGCACGAACGGCGTGTTCCGGTACGCCTGGGCGTAGGCCCGCTTCACCGCGGTGGGCTCCACCCCGGGCCGGAGCCGGCTGAACGCGGTCGCCATGATGCCGCGGCTGACGTCCAGGCTGACGGTGGAGAACTGCAGGTCCACCTGGGCGCCGGTCAGGTCGGCCAGCGCCTGCACCACCTCCGGGCCGTGCCGGTGCCCGTGCAGCCTGTGCACCCGCACGTTGCCGGCCCGCTCGGCGTGCGCCTCCAGCGCGTTCCGGCCCGCCCCGGAGGACCCGGTGGCCGCCTGCACCGCGATCTCCGGCTCCACCAGGTCGCCTGCCAGCAGCGGGTACAGCGCGTAGATCGTGGCCACCGCCATGCAGCCCGGCAGGTTGATCAGCCGGGCCTCCGGCACCGGGTACAGGTCCGGCACGTAGTACGCGAACGACTCCTGGACGGCGGCCGCCTGCGGGTAGTGCCGGGCGAGCAGCGCCGGGTCACGCAGCCGGAAGTCGCCGGCCAGGTTGATCACCCGCTTGGCCCTGCTGGCCAGCTCGCGCAGCACCGACGGCAGCGACCCGGTCGGCAGGCAGCTGAACGCCACGTCCACGTCGGGCAGCTCGCCGGCCCTGGCCAGCACCAGGCCGGCCGCCCGGCTGTCGTACCGCAGGCTGGGTAGCACCCGGGACAGCGGCTGGCCGGCCTGGCTCTCGGAGGACACGAACGCGATCTCGACGTCCGGGTGGTTGACCAGCAGCCTGGCCAGCTCGCCACCGGCGTAACCGGTGGCGCCGAGCACCGCGACGGTGAGCTTGTCAGCCAAGGCGGGCCGCCCTCTCATACGGCCGCGGGCGGTCCCGCTCCTCGACCAGTTGCCGGATGACGTCGGGCCGCCGGGCCACCTTGGCGAACGCGTGGCCGTACCGGGTGATCCGCTCCAGCTCCACCGGCGAGCGCAGCTCCCGGCAGAGCACCAGCGTGGTCTCCAGGGTGGCGATGGTGACCGGGAAGTCCTCGGGTGTGTGGTCACGCACCGCGCCCGGGTTGAGGGTGAACGGCCAGCCGCCGCCGAACCCGGCGCGCCGCCGGAACGGCAGGTGGAACGGGATCGGCGCGTTCTGCCACTCCCGGGCCGGCACCCCCTCGGCGACCAGCAGTTCGTGCACCGCGTCCTTGACCGCGTGCGGCGGCAGGTCGCCCAGCCCGACCGCCTGCGGACGCAGCCCGATCCGGTACATGTTGTACGCGTGCCGGTACCCGTCCGGCACGTACGGCGGGGTGAACAGCCCGGTGCCGGACAGCGCCGCGCCGAGCAGTCCGGCGTTGCGGGCCCGGACCGCGTCGTAGTACGGCAGCCGCTGGAGCTGGCTGGACCCGAACGCGGCTGCCACCCAGGACATGCCGTAGTCGATCTGGTGCCGGTCGAGGTAGTCCACCGCGCGCCGGTACGCCTGCTCGGTGGCGAAGAACGCGATGCCGCCCTCGCCGCCCAGCGGGAAGTTCTTGTCCGCCATCAGGCTCTGCCCGGCGGTGTCGCCGAGCGAGCCGCAGGTCCGGCCGTCGATGCCGGCCGAGTGCGCGTGCGAGGCGTCCTCGACCAGGGCGGTGCCGTGGCTGTCGGCCAGCGCGCGCAGCGCCGGCACGTCCGCGGGCAGCCCGTGCACGTGCACCGGCATCAGGGCCTTCGTGCGGGGCGTGATCGCGGCGGCCGCCGCCCGCGGGGACATGCAGTGCGTGTCCGGGTCGATGTCCACGAACACCGGGATGCCGCCCGCGGCCACCACCGCCTGCGCGGTCGCGATGAAGGTCAGCGCCGGCACGATCACCTCGTCGCCGGCCTGCACGCCGGCCCCCACCAGGGCCAGGTGCAGGCTGGCGGTGCCGCTCGCGGTGGGCAGCGCGTACGCCGCGCCGACGTACTCGCGGTAGGCGGCGGTGAAGTCGTTCACCACCCGGGCCGGGTCCTTGCGCACCGCCAGCAGCGCGCCGAACACGTCCTCCTTGGTGATGACCGGGAACGGCGTCCGCCGCACGTTCCTGGCCAGGATCGGGTCGCCGCCCAGCGCGGCCAGCTCGCCCTCGATCTCCTTCTCGTCGGGCAGCGGGACCGGCCGTGCCGGGAAGTCGGTGATCATTTCTCGACTCCGGCTCGCTCCGCGCCTCGCTCGTTCCTCGCTGCGATGCTCACTCGCACGTCGTCTTCGGTGATCATTTCTCGACTCCGGCTCTCTCCGCGCCTCGCTCGTTCCTCGCTGCGATGCTCACTCGCACGTCGTCTTCGGTGATCATGCCGCCTTCCTCGTGGTCGAGCCGTCAGGGTTCGACCTGCCGGGGCCGGCGGCGGCCGCGGCCAGCGTGGTCCGGATGCAGGCCGCGACCAGCGGGGAGAGCCGGTAGTTGAACTGCACCCCGGGGACCAGGTCCGGGCTGGACTCCTCCTGGGTCCACATGGTCCGCAGGTCGAACGCGCCGAAGATCTTCAGCCGCTCGGCCCGCGCCCACACCGTCTCGTCGTCTGTGAGCACCGCGCCGGCCGGCCCGAAGCCGAGCGGCCCCAGGTCGAGCACCAGGACCGGCGCGTCCCCGCCGACCGGCCGCGGCGACGCCAGCCAGTCCGGGCCGATCTCGGCGTAGTCGAACGCGGGCGCGCTGCCGTGTCCCTGGGCCGCGCCGCCGCCGGTCACCGCGCTGACCGGCGCGATGCCGAGCCAGCCGAGGTACGCCCGCTGCCAGTCCGGCGGGTCGGGGAGCACCACCTGGTCGCCGTGGCCGATGCCGAGCCCGGCGACCGCGCCGTGCACCGCGGCGGTCCGGCTGTTCACCAGGCTGACCCTGGCCCGGCCGAACCGCTGCCCGAGCAGCCGCTCAAGCCCCGGCAGCTCGCGGTCGTTGCGCTCGATGCTCATCACGATGCCGGACGTCAGCACCCGCGACAGCACCAGCGCGGTGTCGAACTCACGCATCGAAAGCCCCCCTCCCTAGGCCGCCCGCGGCAGCTCGTGGTCGGTGTCGGACCCGCACAGCTCCAGCACGTGCCGGGCCAGCAGGCCGGCGATGTCCACGCCGTGCACCGGAGCGGACCTGGCGAACTCGGGGTTGGCGTTGACCTCCAGGACGAACAGCCGGTCGGTGCCCGCCTCGACCACGATGTCGACGCCGTAGAACCCGGGCCCGAGGTGGCGGACCACCCCTGCCACCAGCCGGCGCACCTGCACCGTCAGCTCGGTGCGCTCGACCGTGGCGCCGAGGTGGGTGTTGGTCCGCCAGTGCGCGGACACCCGCCTGACGGCCGCCACCGGTTCGGTGCCGACGACCACCACCCGCAGGTCGTATCCGGGCTTGTCCAGGTACTGCTGCACCAGCACCGGGAAGTGCCTGCCGGCCGCGTCCACCGACTCCCGACCGGCCGCCCAGCACTCCAGCGTCGCCGCGTCGGTGACCCTGGCCAGGCCGCGGCCCCAGGACGCGCTGACCGGCTTGATCACGGCCCGGCCCAGCTCGGCGACCAGCGCGGTCACCTGGTCCAGGTCGTACGCCAGATAGGAACGGGGGTGCGGGATGCCGAGCCGGGCGTACAGCAGCGCCTGCTGTCCCTTGTCCCCGCACAGGCTCACCGCGTCGGCCGAGTTGAGCGTAGGCACCCCGATCGCGGCCAGCCGGCGGGTCGCCTCGACCGCCTCGCTGTGCGCCAGGTTCCGGATCAGCGCCAGGTCGGGCGACCGCGCGGCGCCGTTGGACACCTGCGCCAGGTCGGGCGACCGTCCGGCGCCGTTGAGCACCTGCGCCGGGTCGGGCAAGCGTGCGGCGCCGTTGAGCACCTGCGCCAGGTCGGCCAGCTTGGCCACCGTGACGGTGGCGCCGCGGTCCCGCAGCGCCGCGATGAGCTGCTTCTCTTCGTGCCGGACCAGGGTGACCGAGACCAGGACGTGAGGTCCAGCCGGCATCACTCGCCCCAGTCTTCCTCGACCTCCGGCGCCGCCTCGAGCACGACCCCGTTCTGGCCCACCTCCGCGACCTCGTGCTCCTGGCCGCAAGCCGAACAGGGCACGATTTCCGCCTTCTCGACATCGGCGCCCACCGAGATCGGTTCGGCGCACACGACACACTCAGCAGTGATCGACACCGTGTTCTCCTCCGGAACGTCGGGCGGTGCGCCCCCCGTGCTGTGAGGCGTCCGTCAGTTCCAGGTCGCACGGAGCGGCGAATCGGGACAGACACGGCGGCGGTTCCCCCGAACGGGTGACAGTCCGGTCCGGGTGTCCGGTCCGGCGGCCGCGGTCGGATCTGTACCGCGATCGCCAACAGTCCGCCGCCAAAGGATGATCATGCCTCCGTTCCGACCCGCCGGGCACCTGCGGCTGGTGTCACCGGACCTGTCCCACGCGGGAGTGGAGGGGCGGGCGCAATGCTCAGCGCAGCACGGCGAGATCCTGCGGGGCGCCTTCTGGGCGTACGGGACGCCGTCGCGTGCGCTGGTCACGCTGCCGTACCCGGGGGCGTCGGCCACCGCGGTCGCCCGGCTCGTCCCGGACGACGCCACGGTGGTGGTGCACCCGAAGGAGAAGGCCAGGGCGGCCGTCGCGGCACACCTCACCCTGCGCGAGCTGCGCCTGTCCGGCGGCTGCCGGGTGGAGCTGTCCGGCGACATCCCGACCGGGTGGGGCCTCGGCTCGTCCACCGCGGACGTGGTGGCCACGGTGCGGGCGGTCGCCGCGGCGGCCGGCCGCGTGCTGCCCCCGGAGACGGTGGCCAGGCTGGTGGCAACTGCCGGGCGGGCCTCGGGCTCGATCATGTTCGAGGGCGCGGTGACGCTGTTCGCGGACCGTGAGGGCCGGGTGCTGGAGGTGTTGGCGCCCGCGCTGCCCCCGCTTCTGGTGGTCGGCTGCAACGCAGGGGGCGGCGCCGGGGCGGACACCGCGCAGGCACCGGCGCAGGCACCGGCGCAGTACCTCTCCGGCGAGGTCGAGCAGCTCGGCTACCTGCTCGCCATGCTGCGCCGCGCGCTGAGCACGCAGAACGCGATGCTGCTCGGCCGGGTGGCCACCCGCAGCGCCGCGATCAACCAGCGGTTCCGGCCGTTGGCGCCGTTCGCCGAGCTGTGCCGGATCGCGGAGTCGACCGGGGCGGCCGGCGTGCAGGTGGCGCACAGCGGGACCGTCGCCGGGCTGGTCTACGACGCGGCCGACCCGCGGGTGCGGCGGCGCGCCGACCGAGGCCGGGTCGAACTGGCCGGCCTCGGGTTGGGGCCGACCTGGGTGTTCGCCCCGCCGGCCGCCGTCCTGCCGGACAGCGCCGCCACTCATGTGCCGGACACCGACGCAGGGCTGGGCAGGGCGGCGGGGCAGTGACCCTCGGGGCTCGGCGCCGTCGTCCGCCGGCCGTGGGAACCACGGCTGGCGGACCGCGCCCCGGAGGTGCCCCTGCCTGCCGCGGGAAGTGCCGTCTCGTGGTCCGTCGCCCACGAGACGGCACATCCCGGCGTGCCGCGGATGGTGCTACGACACAGTGACCTGCCGGCTGCCGAGCGCCCGGTGGCCGAGGGAGTCGGTCACCTCGACCCGCACCTGGTAGGCGCCCGCTGATGGGAACCGGTGCGTGACGGTCGGCCCGCCGGTGCTGACCGCCGGGCTGCCGTCGCCGAAGTCCCACCGATAGCCGGTGACGGTGCCGCCGGAGGTGGCCGCCGCGGTGAGCGTCAGCGCCGATGTCCCGGACGCCGGCGCCGCGGTGGGCTGCACCCCGGACACCGACACGCCGTCCAGCAGCCAGTCGAGCAGCCCGTGCACGATCGCGTCCTGGCTCGCGGTGTCCGCCACGCCCTCGAGCCCGAACCCGAGCACGGCGCTGCGGTAGACGAACTGCTGCCGCGGCTCGACCAGGCTGGGCTCCGACGCCCGGCCGAAGCCGACGCCCCAGGTGGGCTGCGCGCTGCCACCCAGCGGCCGGAAGAACCGGGTCATGGTGGCCAGCGCGTTGAACGTGTCGGTGTCGCCCAGCGGCGCGGTGGCCTCCACCGAGCTCTCCGTCCCGGTCAGGTCGACCGACTGCCCGGCGAACGGCCCCTCGCCGGCCGCGGTCGGGTCCGGCGGTGCGCCGGCGTACAGCGACGCGGCCTCCTGGCTCACCCCGAGGTAGCCGTGGTAGAGCCTGGCCCGACCGAGCCGGGCCGAGGAGAACGAGGTGTTGTCGTCGCTGGCCTCGGCGAAGTTCTGCCCGATGGCCAGCAGTCGGCCGCCGCTGTCCAGCCACTCGGCCAGCCGGTTGTGGTCGGACGGGCTGAACCCGCTGGTGTCGAAGCTGGCGTTGTCGCCGGTGAAGACCACCACCGCGCGGTACCCGAACAGGCCGTTCAACGACGCGAACGCACCGGTGCCGATGTCGAGGTAGTCGTAGCTGACCCCGAGGCGGTCCAGCACCCCGCGGTACACCCCGGCGTAGTCGGCGAAGTTGGCATCCACCGAGGAGGCGTCGTCATCGACGAGCAGCACCTGCTTGGCGATCTGGGTCGGCACCACCCGCAGCCACAGCGGCAGGTGCAGCACCCGGCCGCCGTTGCGCTGGGTCAGCACCACGCTGCCGGTGTAGCTGCCCGGCGCCGCCGACGGTGCGGCGGTCACCCGGACGGTGAACGACGCGGTGCTTTCGGGCCGCACCATGATCGAGTCGGTGGCCGGGCTCACCGACACGTTGCCCGCGGAGTTGGCCGACAGGACGGTGCTGATGCTCCATCGGCTGCCGACCGACGCGTCCCGCGTGGTGATGGTGAACGGCACGGTGGTGCCCGCCGGCACCTCCCCGCCGGACAGGCTCTGCGGGGACAGGGTGAGCCCCGGGTCGCCCGCCCTGGTCAGGTCGATCCGCCCGGCGCCGCGCTCCAGCACGCCGGCCTTCGCGGTCTGGCTGGTGTTCAGGTAGACGTTCTCCGTTGCCGTGTTCATCAGCGCGGACTTGATCTGTGCCGGCGCCCAGTTCGGGTGTAGCTGCTTCAGCAGCGCGGCCGACCCGGCCACGTGCGGGGTGGCCATGCTGGTTCCGGACACCGAGCCGAAGCCGGTGAACGGGCCGGGGTAGGCGCCGCCGCCGTAGCCGCCGGACAGCACGTCCACGCCGGGCGCGACCAGGTCCGGCTTGATGATCTTGTCCGCCGTCGGCCCGCGGGAGCTGAACCCGGCAATCACGTCACCGGGGTTGGTGGTGGGGTGCGGGTTGTAGCTGAACCGGGCCTGCGCCTCGCCCGGGTGCGCGTTGGCGAAGTCCCGCATGCCCAGGCCGTCGCTGCGGCGCAGGAAGACCGACGGGATGGTCACCTCGTCGGCGTGCGCGCCGGCGCCCATCGACTGCAGCGCGTCCCCGTTCGCGGCGCTGTTGTAGACCAGCGCGGCGACCGCCCCGCCCCGCTGCGCGTTGAACACCTTCTCGCTGAAGGTGCAGACGCCGCGCTCGATCAGGGCCATCCGGCCGGTCAGCGAACCGGCCGGGAACGGGCTGACGTCGCCGGCCAGCGAGCAGCCCAGCGAGCTGCCGTTGGTCGCGACGGCCTGCGCGGGCAGGTACCCGGCCGGGCCGAACCCACCCGACAGCGCCGGGCCGAACTGCGCCGAGCCGACCGCGAGTCCGGTCAGGTTGGCCGGTACCGGTGCCGGCGCCGTCACATCCAGGTCGCCGGGGGTGATGGTGGCGGTCTTGGTCACCGCGCCCACCCCGATCACCTTCGGCGAGTTCGCCGGGGCGATGGCGGTGGCCTCGTCCGGCCCGGCGTTGCCGTTGGCGAACACCATGGTCACGCCGGCGTCCACGGCGGCCTCGGCGGCCTGCACCATCGGGTCCGGCCAGGCGAACGTGTTCTGGTACGTCGAGCCCCACGAGTTGCTGATCACGTCGGCGCCGTCGGTCACCGCGTCCTCGATGGCGGCGACCAGTTCGGTCACGTAGGCGTTGCCGTTCTGGAAGTCCTCGGTGCTCTGCGACGGGTAGAAGACCCGGTAGTTCATCAGGTACGCCCGCGGCGCGATGCCGGACAGCGTGACGTCGGCGCCCTGGAAGTTCACCGGCGTGCCGGCGTCGCAGGCCACCGTGCCGGCCACGTGGGTGCCGTGCGGGGTGGAGGCGTTGGTGCCCTGGATCGCGGTGTCCTCACCGGCGATCGGCGGGTCGTCGGGGCGGAAGTACGAGCGCGCGACGAGCACCTTGCGGTTGGTGAACCGGGTGTCGCCCTTCGGGTAGCCCTTCGGCGCCTTGGGGTAGCCGGCGTCGTTGAAGCACGGGTTGCCGCCGTAGGAGCCGTCGGCGTTCCGGCGGACGAAGATGCCCGAGTCGACGATCGCGACCTTGACGCCGGCGCCGGCCTCTGCCTGGCCGCCGACCTGGTTCCACAGTGCGGGCGCACCGATCTGGGCCGGCGTGGAGAACATGTCGAGCTGGTACGCGACGTCCGGGGTCACTCCCCGCACCCCGGTCATCCGGCGCACCGCGGCGGCGTCGGCGGCCGACATCCGGACCGACATGCCGTCCAGCACAACGTGGTAGGCGCGCTCGACCCGGGCCGCGGGCGCGACCCGGCGCATCCGGTCGGCGAAGCCGCGCTGCGCCTCGGCCAGGTGGCCGGCGTAGGCGGTGGCTGCCGCGGTCGCCGTGTCCAGCCTGCCGGTGCCGCGGGCCGGCGCATGCGTGGCCAGCGACGGCTCGGCGAGCTGCACGATCCACCGCCCGGTGGGCGAGTCGGCCGCGGCTGGTGCCTGGGCGGCGGCGGGGGCGGCCGGGGCGGCCTGCGCGGCGGTGACCGCGCCCGGCAGCACGCCGGCCGCCAGCAGTATCCCTGCGGCGACCGCCATGAGGCGCCGGGGTCTGCGGGTGGGCGGGCTGCTGGCTGAGGCGGAGTCGTTCGTCATTGAATGCACCTCCGGGTTTGCCGTTGGCCGGGTTGCCGCTGGCGGGTTGCCGCTGGCGGGTCACCGTTGGCGGGTTGCCGGCAGCAGCATGGTGGCCGCACCCCGTCGCGGGCAACACCCGCCCGGATGGCCCGTCCCCAAATGCCGTGATCGTCGCCGTGTCTCTGCGGTGGTGGCCGGCGGAGCCGCGCGACGATCATGCCGCCGGCCCGGACGGCGGCCCTTACCCACAGGTAACCGGATGCGGTCGGATTCCCGGCCGGCTGCCCGTTCTGGCCACCGGGGCGACAGGACGTGGCCTCTGCGGGCCGCGCGCTTCTGCAAGTTGGTTGCAGGTGAGTAGGCTTGGCGGAAGCACCGGGGTGAGGAGTCCGGCATGCACATTCCCGACGGGTACCTGAGCCCGCAGACGTGCGTCGCGGCGTACGCGGTGGCGGTGCCGTTCTGGGCGGTCGCGTCGAACAGGGTCTCCAAGGTGGTCAGGACCCGCAACGTGCCGCTGCTGGCGATCCTGTCCGCGGTGAGCTTCCTGGTGATGATGTTCAACGTGCCGATCCCGGACGGCACCAGCGCGCACGCGGTCGGCGGCACGGTCATCGCCGTCGTGCTCGGACCCTGGGCGGCGCTGATAGCCGTCTCGGTCGCCCTGCTGTTCCAGGCGCTGCTGTTCGGCGACGGCGGGGTGCTGGCCTACGGCGCCAACGTGGTCAACATGGCGGTGGTGCTGCCGTTCGTCGGCTATGCCGTGTACCGACTGCTGGCCGGGCGGCGTTCGCCGCTGACCTCCGGCCGCCGGGTCGCCGCCGCGGCGGTGGCCGGCTACGTCGCGATCAACGCGTCGGCGCTGGCCGCGGCGGTCGAGTTCGGCATCCAGCCGGACCTGTTCCACACCGCCGCCGGCGCCCCGCTGTACTCGCCGTACCACCTGTCCCAGACCATCCCGGCGATGATGCTGGCGCACCTCACCGTGGCCGGCGCGGCCGAGGCGATCCTTACCGCGGGCGTGCTCGGCTACCTGGCCCGCGCCGACGTGCGCCGCCTGGTGCCCAGCCACCCCGGCGTACCGGTCACGGCCGGCGAGACCCCGGCCGCGCCGCCGCGGCGCTTCACCCCGGGCCGGGTGGCCGTCGGGTTCGTGCTGCTGATCGTGGCGCTGACCCCGCTCGGCCTGCTTGCGCCGGGCGGCGCGTTCGGCGAGGGCGCGCCGGAGGACATCGACCTCGGCAGGTACGGGCTGAACGCGGTACCCAGTGGGCTGGCCAGATACAACGGCTGGTGGAGCCATTCGGTGCTGAACGGGTACGGCTTCTCCGCGGGGCAGCACCCGAACCTGGCCTACGTGCTGTCCGCGGTGGTCGGCATCGCCGTGGTGGGCGCGCTGGTGTTTGCGCTCGCCAAGCTGGTCGAGGTCGCGGTACGGCGCCGGCAGCCCGACCGCGCCGGGCTCGCCGACGCTGCCGACGCCGCCGCGGGAGCCGCCTCCGCCGACGACGCAGCGGAAGCCGCCGCGGACGCCGAAGCCGCGGACGCCGAAGCCGCGGACGCCGAAGCCGCGGACGCGGGCGACGCCGGCGAGCCGAGCCGGGTATGACCCCCCAGGGCGACACCGGCGCCCGCGCACCGGCCTGGCTGCTCCAGGGCGAGGCGGCCCTGTGCCCGTGCGGGTGCGTCGGCGTGCGCAGGAAGGGCTCGTTCGTCGAGAAGACGCTGACCGGCGGGGCGGACGTGCTGCGCCAGGCGATGTACAGCGAGGACCTGGCCGCCGCGCCCGGGTTGCTGCAGCGGCTGGACGCGCGGCTCAAGCTGCTCGGCATGCTGGTGCTGCTGGTGGTGATCGCCCTGGTGCACCACATCCCGGTGCTGCTCGCCGGCTACGCGGTCACCTTCGTGCTGGCCGCGGCGTCGCGGCTGCCGCTCGGGTTCTTCGCCAAGCGGGTGTGGCTGTTCGTGCCGATCTTCACCGGCATCGTGGTGCTGCCCGCCACGCTGTCCATCGTCACCCCCGGGCATGTGGTGCTGACCCTGTGGCACTGGCACGGGGTGGCCCAGGGGTTCACCGCGCAGGGGCTCACCTCGGCCGGGCTGATCATCACCCGGGTGGCCACGTCGATCTCGCTGGTCGTGCTGGTCACCCTCACCACGCCGTGGGTGAAGGTGCTGGCCGCGCTGCGCTCCCTCGGGGTGCCGCGGATCTTCGTGCTGATCATCGGCATGGCGTACCGGTACATCTTCCTGCTGCTCGGCACCGTCACCGACATGTACCAGGCACGCAAGGCGCGCACCCTGGGCACCGTCCGGCACGACCGGACCGCGCGGCAGTTCGTCTCGGCCACCGCCGGCGCGCTGCTCGGCAAGGCACACCACCTGTCGGAGGAGGTGCACATGGCGATGGTCTCCCGCGGGTACCGTGGCGACGCCCACACCGTCGAGTCGTTCCGGCTGCGGGCGCTGGACCTGGCGGCCGCCGCCGTGGTGCTGGCCACCGCCGCTGCGATCTACGGGGGAGACCGGATCCTTGGCCACTGACACCCACGCCCGGGACGCCGCGCATGACACCGCCCGGCCGCATGACACCGCCCGGCCGCACGACACCGCCTGGCCGGAGGACGTCGCCGAGGGCGCGGTGCTGGCCTGCCGCGACCTGCGGTACTCCTACCTGGACCGGTTCCCGGCCCTGGACGGGGTGTCGTTCGACGTCATCCGCGGCGAGAAGCTGGCCCTGCTCGGGGCCAACGGCTGCGGCAAGTCCACCCTGCTGAAGATCCTGGACGGGCTGGTCTTCCCGGACTCCGGCACGGTGCACGCCTTCGGCGGGCGCCTCACCGAGGACAACCTGGAGGACGAGCAGTTCAACCGGGGGTTCCGGTCCCGGGTGGGCTTCGTCTTCCAGAACTCCGACGCGCAGGTGTTCTCCCCGACGGTGCGCGAGGAGGTCGCGTTCGGCTGCCTGCAACTCGGCCTGGACCGCCAGCAGACGCTTGCCCGGATCGACGACGTGCTGGCCATGCTGGGCATCGCCGACCTGGCCGACCGGGCGCCGTTCCAGCTCTCCGGCGGGGAGAAGAAGCGGGTGGCGATCGCCTCGGTGCTGGTGATGAACCCGGAGGTGCTGCTGTTCGACGAGCCCACCGCGGCGCTCGACCCGCGCACCCAGCACTGGCTGATCGAGCTGATCGTGGAGCTGAACGCGGCCGGCAGGACGATCGTGCTTGCCACCCACGACCTGGACGTGCTCGACACGCTGGCCGACCGCTGCCTGGTGTTCACCGAGGAGCACCGGATCGGCCGTATCGGCACCGCCGCGGAGGTGCTCGGCGACCGGCGGCTCCTGCTCGACGTCAACCTGGTACACCCGCGCAGCCGCGCCCACCGCTGACACCCGTGCCCGGTCACCGCCGGAACACCCCGGCGGCGGCCAGGTGCCGCTCCAGGGCCGGGGCGAGGTACTGCGCGGCGGGTCCGGTCAGGTGCAGCAACCGCCGCCGCAGCAGCCACCCGCCGCCGGCGCCGCGGCGGCCCCGGTCATGCCGGCGATGGCCAGCAGCCGCCGCGTGTCGGTGTGTCCGTCCGGGCAGTGCGCCTCGGCGGAGGACTCACTCATCGGCCGGGTCACCTCGAACGTCTGCTCGCAGGTCCGGCACCGGTACTCATATCGCGGCACCCCCCGAGGGTAGCGTCTGGACCGGCACTCGCCGCGTGACTAGAATTCGGACTATGAAGGTTCTGCCGCTGGCCGAGGTCAAGGCCCATCTGTCTGCGTTGGTGTCCGACGTGGAGTCGCAGCACGAGCAGATCACCGTCACCCGCAACGGAACTCCGGCAGCGATGGTCGTGTCGGTGGCGGAGTGGGAGTCGCTGCAGGAGACGCTGGCCGTGCTCAGCGATCCGCAGGCCGTCGCCGACCTCCGGGAAGCCGCAGAGTCGCGAGCGGCCGGCGAGCTGTACAGCACCGAGGATGTGCTGGCCGACTTCGAGGCTCGGCGGTCCCGGAAGGCATGACCGGAGCGTATGCAGTGGTCTGGTCCGCACCGGCCAGGAGGGCCATCGGCAAAGAGTTGCCGGAGGCGGTCGCGGCCGCCGCTCTGGAGCTGATCCTGGGGGCGGTGCGGGAGGAACCCCGCCGGGTGGGTAAGCCGCTGCGCGCGCCGATGGACGGCGTCTGGTCGGCGCGGCGGGCGACGTACCGCGTGCTGTACCGGATCGATGAGGCCACCCACACGGTCGTCATCGAGGCGATCCGGCACCGGCGCGGCGCCTACCGGTAGGCCGTGGAACAACCCGTCCGGTGTGATGGTTGTCCGTTCAACTATCTAGCGGAAGGACGCGATGACCGCCAGCACGCTCGAGCCCACCGTGGACATCCGGCGGGCCGCCGACCGGCTCAGCACGAAGATCTCGTGGCTGGACTCCAGGCACTCCTTCTCCTTCGGCCGGCACTACGACCCGGCCAACACCCACCACGGGCTGCTGCTGGTCAACAACGACGACGTGGTCGACCCGGGGACCGGGTTCGAGACGCACCCGCACCGGGACATGGAGATCGTCACCTGGGTGCTGCGCGGCTCCCTGGTGCATCAGGACTCCACCGGTCACTCCGGCTTGATCTACCCCGGGCTGGCCCAGCGGATGAGCGCCGGCACCGGAATCCTGCACTCGGAGAAGAACGACTCCTGGCGGCTGCGGGGCGGCGCCGAGCACGCCGACCCGGTGCACTTCGTGCAGATGTGGGTGGTGCCGGACGAGAGCGGGGTCACCCCCGGGTACGAACAGCTCGAGATCGACGCCGAACTGCTGGGCGGCGGCCTGGTCCCGGTGGCCTCCGGGATGCCGGAGCACGACGGCGAGGCGGCCATCCGGATCAGGAACCGGTACGCGGCCCTGCACGCCGCCCGGCTGCAGCCGGGGCAGCGCGTGGAGCTGCCCGAGGCGCCGTTCCTGCACCTGTTCGTGGCCCGCGGCGAGGTGGCCCTGGAGGGCGCCGGCCCGCTGGCCGAGGGCGACGCGGTGCGCTTCACCGCCACCGGCGGGCAGCACGTGACCGCCACCGAGCCGGCCGAGATCCTGGTCTGGGAGATGCGCGCAACCCTGGCGTGATCAGCGCTGCCGGCTGTCGGGACGCGGCGCGGTCGGGCTCATCCGCGCCATCGCCTTCTGCTCCTCGGCCCGGATCACGTGGATCGCCGCGTTGATCAGCGCCAGGTGGGTGAACGCCTGCGGGAAGTTGCCCAGGTGCCGGCCGCTGTGTGGGTCGATCTCCTCGGCGTAGAGCCCCAGCGGGCTGGCGAAGGAGAGCAGCTTCTCGCACAGCCGCCTGGACCTGGCGTGCTCGCCGATCTCGGCCAGTGCCGAGACCAGCCAGAACGAGCAGATGGTGAAGCTGCCCTCCTCGCCGGTCAGGCCGTCGTCGGTGGTCTTCACCCGGTACCGCAGCACCAGGTCGTCCACGGTGAGCTCCTCCGCGATGGCCATCACGGTGGCGACCACCCGTTCGTCGTCCGGCGGCAGGAACCGCACCAGCGGGATGAGCAGCAGGGACGCGTCCAGCTCGTCGGTGCCGTAGTGCTGGGTGAAGGTGCCGCGCTCGCTCAGCCCGTTGGCGCACACGTCGGCGTGGATCTCGTCGGCCGCCTTCTGCCAGCGCTCGGCAAGCTCGGTCTCCTCCCGCAGCGTGGCCAGCCGGGCGCCGCGGTCGGCGGCCACCCAGCACATCACCTTCGAGGAGGTGAAGTGCTTCAGGTCGCCGCGTACCTCCCAGATGCCGCGGTCGGGCTCGCGCCAGTGCTCCAGCGCGCACTCGACCTGCCGTTGCAGGATCTGCCAGATCCGGTCGTCCAGCCGGTCCCGGGACCTGGTGTGGATGTAGAACGAGTCCAGGACGGCACCCCACACGTCGTTCTGCCGGTGGTTGTGGGCGCCGTTGCCGACCCGCACCGGGCGGGCTCCGTCGTAGCCGTGCAGGTGGTCCAGGGTCTGCTCGGTCAGGTCCCGCTCGCCGTCGATGCCGTACATGATCTGGAGTTCTTCGTCCCGCTCGGCCTGGTCGGCGATGAACCAGAAGAAGTCGTTCGCCTCCCAGTCGAAGCCCAGGGTGTACAGCCCCCACAGGGCGAACGTCGAGTCGCGGATCCAGGTGTAGCGGTAGTCCCAGTTGCGCTCGCCGCCGGGCGTCTCCGGCAGCGACGTGGTGGCCGCCGCGATCAGCGCCCCGGACGGCGCGAAGGTGAGCCCCTTCAGGGTCAGCGCGCTGCGCTCGAGGTAGCTGCGCCAAGGGTGGTCCGGGAACCGGCCGCGGGCCAGCCAGTGCTGCCAGTGGTGCGCGGTCCAGACCAGCCGGGCGTACGCGTCGTCGACGGTGTACGGCGGCGGGTGCTCGGTCCAGGACAGCGCGCAGAACCGGGTGTCGCCCTGCTTGAGCAGCGTCCGCGCGGTGGCCCGCCCCCGCTCGAACCCGATCCGCAGGTCGGTGGTGAGGGTGAGCCGCAGGTCTATGCCCTCGGCGCTGGCGGTGCCCTCGTGGTAGCCGCGGTCGGTGTAGCCCCACTGGGCCGGCACGCGCCCGTAGTCGAAGACCGGCTCGCAGTCCAGCGTCACCTGCACCTCGCCGTTCACGCACCGCACCGTGCGCAGCAGCACGTGGTCGGCGTCGTAGTCGGTGGGCGCCCGGCGGTGCGAGCGGGACAGCTCGTTCTCGTGGTGCCACGGCCCGATCAGCAACACGTCGCGGACGATGATCCAGCCGGTGGGCGTGCCCCAACTCGTCTCCAGCACCATGGTCCCGGGCAGGTACCGCCGGGCGGCCGGGACCATCACGTCCGCCGGCCCGAGCCGGAAGCCGCCGGCGTCCCGGTCCAGGATCGAGCCGAACACGCTCGGCGAGTCCATCCGTGGCAGGCACATCCACTCCACGTTGCCGCTCGGGGCGACGAGCGCGGTGGACTCGCAGTCGGACAGGAAGCCGTAGTCGCCGATCGGCGGGTACGGCGAGTGCCCGAACAGCGCTTCGACGGGAAGTTCGGTGGTCACGGTAGCCAATGATCCCACGCAGCCCTCGAACCGGACTCGCCTAACGCTGTTCCTCCATGTCTTCGCCGATGTCGACGGCCTTGTCCTGTCCAGTCCCGGAAGCCGGGAACCCCCGGATGGGGCGCGGGTGGGCGGCCGGGCCGCTCCGCGGCTGCCCAGTCCGCGGCTGCCCAGTCCGCGGCTGCCCAGTCCGCGGCTGCCCAGTCCGCGCCTGCCCCGCACTGCGTCTGCCGCGGCACCTCCTCGACCTGCCGGCGCTCCCTCCTTGACCTCGGACACCCTCCTTGACCTCGGACACACTCCTTGACCTCGGACACCCTCCTTGACCTCGGACACACTCCTTGACCTCGGACACTCTGTGTGATTCAGTGCGAAATTGTTGGATGCTGTCTGATTTCGGATCTTGTCAGCACGTGGCTGCACCGGTTGGGGGAACGGGAACGTCGCGGTTGGCGGTTCCGACCGGCATACGGTGGCCGGAGGCCCGGCCGTTCGGCCAAATCAACAGACTCGCACAGCGCGTACGAGCCCCGCCGCGAGGTTGGGAGAGTCGATGAGAAGACTGGTGCGCGGCCTGGTGGCCGTGCTGGCCGCCACGCCGATGATCGCCGTTGCCGTCGGGTCGTCCCCGCGACCGGCCAGCGCACAGGACAACGGCGTCGGCCTGACCCCGGCGCTGGGGTGGAGCAGTTGGAGTTTCATCCGGCGCAACCCGACCGCCGCCAACATCGAGGCGACGGCCGACGCGATGACGAGCAGCGGGCTGGCCGCGGTCGGGTACCGGTACGTCAACGTCGACGACTTCTGGTACCAGTGCCCGGGCAGCCAGGGCCCGAACGTGGACCAGTACGGCCGGTGGGTCACCGACACCACCAAGTTCCCGAACTCCGGGTCGACCGACGGGATCCAGGTGGTCGCCGACCACGTGCACGGCAAGGGGCTGAAGTTCGGCCTGTACGTCACGCCGGGCATCTCCAAGCAGGCGGTCGCCCAGAACACCGCGATCGAGGGCACCCCCTACCACGCGGCCGACATCGCCACGACGGCCACCGAGAAGAACTACAACTGCCGCGGCATGGTGGGCATCGACTACACCAGGCCCGGTGCGCAGGCGTTCGTCGACTCGTGGGCGAACCAGTTCGCCTCGTGGGGTATCGACTACCTCAAGATCGACGGCGTCGGGTTGAGCGACGTGCCGGACATCCAGGCGTGGTCGCAGGCCCTGCGGCAGACCGGCCGCCCCATCCACCTCGAGCTGTCCAACAGCCTCGCGATCAGCGGAGCCGCGATCTGGGCGCAGTACGCCAACGGCTGGCGCACCGGCGGCGACATCGAGTGCTACTGCGGCCCGAACGGCGCCAGCTACCCGCTCACCGACTGGAACCACGTGCAGTCCCGGTTCAACCAGGTGGCGAACTGGCAGCCGTACGGCGGTCCCGGCGGGTTCAACGACTACGACTCGATCGAGGTGGGCAACGGCAGCAACACCGGGCTCACCCCGGACGAGCGGCGCACCCAGATGAGCCTGTGGGCGCTGGCCGCCGCGCCGTTCATCCTCGGCACCGACCTGACGAACCTCGACCCGACCGACCTGGCGTTGTTGAAGAACACCGAGGTCCTCGCCGTCGACCAGGACTCCATCGACGCGGCGCGGATCGCCAACTCCGGCACCGCGCAGGTGTTCGCCAAGAGGGAGCCCAATGGGGACGCCGTCGTCGGGCTGTTCAACACCGGCGGCCAGCCGGCGAGCCTGACCACCACGACGGCGGCGCTCGGCCTCCCGGGCGGCAGCACCGCCTACAACGTCAGGGACCTGTGGACCCACCAGAGCACCGAGACGGCGGGCACGATCGGGGCCGAGGTCCCGGCCCACGGTGTCGCGCTGTACCGGGTGACGCCCATCGACAACGCGGCCCAGGCACCGCCGAACGTGACGCTGGACCTGACCGGGCTGGCCAACCTGACACCCGGCGAACCGGCCGACGTCACCGTGTCGTTCACCGACAACGGGGTGCTGCCGGCGCAGCGGGTGAACCTGAGCCTGTCGGCGCCGGCGGGCTGGACCGTCACGGCGACCTCGCCGACGTCGTTCGGTTCGGTCGAGAGCGGCCAGACGGTCCAGGCGACGTTCCGGGTCGTCGCACCGGCCCCGACCCGGCTGTTCCAGTCCGATGAGGTGACCGCTACCGCGGACTACCGGTGGCACGGCACGCACCCGCTGAGCACGTCGGTGACCCGGACCGTGAACACCAGCCCGCCGGTGCAGCCGCCGTACCTGACGTACTCCTCCGCGACCGACGCCCCGGCGGTCTTCGGCCAGCTCGGGCAGCAGTTCGGCATCTCCGGCGCCGGCGCGGACCTGTACTCCAACAGCGACTCCTACAGCACGATCTACCTGCCGGCCTCCGTCGGGACCGCGGCCACCATCGACACCGAGGTCGTCTCCCAGCAGCACATGACCGGCTTCGCCAAGGCGGGGATCATCGTCCGCAACGACATGACCGGATCCGGGACGACGCCCGAGGGCGTGATCCTATTCGAGTCGCCCTCCGGCGGGATCCAGTTGGAGTGGAACAGCAACGGCGGCACCCACATCAACGCGGTCACCCCGCCGAACGGCACGATCCCGGCCACCCTGCCGGTGCGGTTGAAGCTGCTGCGGGACGGCAGCAGGTACACCGGCTACTACTCCACCGACGGCACGAACTGGACCACGGTGGGCACCGCGAACGTGCCCGCCCAGGCGGCCACCCAGGACGCCGGGATCTTCGTGACGTCGCACTCGGCCGGGTCGCCGGGGCAGGTCGTGTTCAACGGCCTCACCGTCAGCGACGGGGCCACCCCGCCGCCGGCCGGGCCGACCTCCTACGAGGCCGAGTCGGCGGCGAACACGATCGCGGGCGGTGCGCGGGTGGCAAGCTGCGCGGCCTGCTCCGGTGGGCAGAAGGTGGGCTTCGTCGGGAACGGCGGCACGCTGACGTTCACCGGCGTCGCCGCGCCCACCGCCGGCGACTACGACGTGACCATCTACTACCTCAACGGCCCGCCGGGGCGGGATGCGACCGTGAGCGTGAACGGCGGCCCGGCCCAGACGCTGTCGTTCACGCCCACGGCGGACTTCAACACCGTGGGCACGATGATGGTGTCGCTGCACCTGGCCGCCGGCCCCAACACCGTCGGGTTCGCGAACCCCTCGGCATACGCCCCGGACTTCGACCGGATCACCGTCGCCGCGGCGCCCAGCTAGGGACGCCCGGCGGACACTAGCTAGGTTCGCTGGTGGTCCCCTTCGAACGGCGTGGCCCGCCACGGATCCGGACCCGGGTCGCCGCCGGGGGCCGCCACCGCCAGCCGGTCCAGGTAGTGCTCCCAGCCGCCGCGGTGCATCTCGCCGGCCTCCCGGGACAGGTCGCGGTGGGTGAGCCGCACCAGCGTGCCGCCGTCGGCCTCCTCCAACTCCACCTCGATCGTGCTCGACCCGGGTGGCACCGGGTTCCCCGGCATCTCCCAACCCCAGGTGAAGACCAGCCGCCGCGGCGGGTCCACGGTGACGAACCGCCCGGACGCATACCCGTCGCCACGGACGTTCATCCGGAACACGCCACCCGGCTCCGGCTCGATCTTCGCGTCCACGCCCTGCCAGGACAGCCACCGCTGCGGGTCGGTGAAGAAGCTGAACACGGTTGCGGGCTGCGCCCTGATGTGTCGCTCCACCACGACCGGTGGCGACTCGGGATTCACGCGTCCTCCTCGGCGGTGTGGTGCTGGGCGGCGTGGTGCTGGCTGGTTTCGTCCTGGGCGGTGTGGTGCTGGCCGGTGCGGTGCTGGGGTGTGTCGTGCTGGGCGGTCTCGTGCTGGGCGGTTTCGCTGTGGCCAGTGTCGCTGTGGCCGGTGTCGTTGTGGGGGATGTCGTTCTGGGCGGCTTCGGCGAGCGCGGCCAGCCGGTCGAGCTGGCCGCCCCACATCTGCTCGAGCATCGCCGTGAACGGGCGCAGCGCCTCCCGGTTCGCCCGGTAGAACCGGCGCGTGCCGTCCCGGCGCACCACCACCAGACCCGCGCGGCGCAACACGCCCAGGTGCTGGGACACCGCGCCGAAGGTGATGTCGAAGTGCTCGGCGATCTCGGTGGCCGGCCGCTCCGCGTCCCAGACCAGACGCAGGATCTCCCTGCGGCGAGGCTCGGCGATCACCTGAACGGCGTCCACGAGCCGGAAGTTTAGCAGGCACTGAAACTTGCGCAATCACTGAGAGCTACTTTAGTCTCCGCTGAACAACAGTTACGGACCCGGAGGGAACCATGGGTTACGACGTCGCCATGCAGATCGACATCGCGGCCGAGCCGGCCACCGTGGAGGCCGCGCTGACCACAACCGAGGGCATTGCCGGGTGGTGGACCACCCGCAACCAGAGCACCGCAACGGTGGGGGAGACGAGCCGGTACGAGTTCCCCGGGATGCCGATGTCCTGGGACATGAAGGTGACCGAGGCGGTGCCCGGGCAGGTGCTCGGCTGGCACTGCACCGGCGGCCCGCAGCCGTGGATCGGCACCGACCTCCGCTGGGCAATGTCGGCCGCGCCCGAGGGCGGTACCCGGGTACTGTTCGACCACACCGGCTTCGCTGCCAAGGACGAGATGTTCCGGATTGTCACGATGGGGTGGGCGCAGATGATCCTGCGGCTCAAGGAGTACGCCGAGACCGGCAAGCCGGTGCCGTACTTCAGCTTCTAACACCATGAGCACCGGAGACGACGTGCGGGTGAGCATCGCAGCGGGGACCGAGCGAGCTGCGTGGTCCCCGCGGGAACGCGGAGCTTGCGTAGCGTTCTCGTGGGGTGCAGGTGCGGAGCGAGCCGGAGTCGAGGCATGAGCCTCGACGTCACCCGGCAGCGCGTCATCCCGCTGCCGCCGCGGCAGGTCGCGGCGTACGCCATGGACTGGCGGCACGACCACGAGTGGACGCAGGGCATCCGGTCGGCCGAGCTGACCCGCGCCGGCGAGGACGGCGCGTTCGGGGCCGGGGCCGAGGTCACCCGCACGGCGTACTTCCTCGGCAAGCGGATCGACTATGTGCTGCGGGTCGAGGAGTACGCGCCGCCCACGGTGCTGGACATGAGGTCGGTGGCCGGCCCGATGCCGATGCACGTGACCTACCGGTTCGACGAGCACCCGGACGGGACGCTGGCCAGCATCCGGGTGCGCGGCGACGCCTCCGGCTACTACCGGCTGGCCGGCCCGCTGATGGCCCCGATGGTCCGCCGCAACCTGGGGCGCGACCTGCGCGACCTGCAGCGGCGGCTGGTCCCGGACGGATAACCCGATTGCCGGGGCCGGCCGGCACCGGTCAGCCTTGCGGCCATGCGTGACGCGGCGATCGGGTTCGGGTTGGGGTTCTTCGTGGCGCTCCAACTCGGCCCCATGTCGCTGTTCCTGATCCGGTCCACGCTGCGCGGCGGCATCCGGATCGGGCTGCCCATCGGCGCCGGCATCGCGGTCATCGACGCGGTGTACGCCGCCGCGGGTGCGGCCGGCGCGGCCCCGTTCCTCGCGGTCGGCGCGCTGCGCCTGGGTCTCGGCATCGCCGGTGCGGTGGTGCTCCTCTGGCTCGGTGTACGCACGGTGATGACCGCGTTCCGGGTGCGTTCCGGGCTGGAGGTGGCCGACGACGTGGCCACCCCGTGGCGGGCGTTCGGCGCCGCGCTGGCCGGCACCGCCTCGAACCCGGCCACCATCGCCTCCTGGGCGGCGATCTTCGCCGCGGCCTCGACCGGTACGGGCGCCGGCGCGGTGCCGCTGGTGGTGGGCGTCGGTATCGGCAGCGCGACCTGGGTGACCATCCTGGCCGTCGGTGTCGCGGTGGTGCGCCGCGCGGTCGGGCCGCGGGTCGAGCGGTTCGCCGACCTGCTGGCCGGCCTGGCACTGATCGG
>WNGB01000919.1_pt1 | contig 47726 bp, 43 predicted proteins | sample 5400681 | NCBI WGS metagenome assembly WNGB01 (sample SAMN13153367, study PRJNA577476) | soil metagenome | isolation source: 115 cm soil or saprolite under grassland replicate 2 | place: USA:California | collected 2016-06-15
TCGACGCGAAGGAGACGGTGTTGTTGCCGTTCGAGCTCAGCGTGCGGCCCGACGCATCACCCCAAACGAACGAGCCCGTATGGTTTGCGCTCGCGTTGGCTCCGGCCGCGAAGCTCCAATCACCGCCAGCCGTGTTGCTCGAGCCGCCGGCCACGGTCGCGGCACCGCCGGTCGCCTGGTTGCCGTAGCCGCCGCCGACGGTCGCATAGCTGTTGTTCGCCACGTTGTCGGCACCGCCGCCGACGGTCGCAGACTCGTTGATTGCCGAGTTGCCGATGCCGCCGCCGACGGTCGCGTATTGGCCGCTCGCCGAGTTGGTGTAGCCGCCGCCGACGGTCGCATAGGCGTTGCTCGCCACGTTGCTGGCGCCGCCTCCGACCGTTGCCCACGCGGCCGTGTTCTCATTGCCATCCAGGTCCCCAGCGACGTTGCCAGAGCCTCCGCTCACCGTGCCGAAGACGTCGGTCACGCTGTTCTTGGCCGCGGAGCGGCCGCCGCCTGCGATCACGACGCCGAACGCACCGCTCGCGGCCGGGTTTCCGTTCCCGGAAAAGCCGGCGATCACGTTCGGGCTGGGCGTGTTGGGCTCGAGCCGGAGGACGCTGGAGCCGTTCACCTTGAGCTCGAGCGCGTTGTTGTCCGTCGTCCCGAGCACGGCGGTCGAACCGGGAGCGTTGCCGCCCAGCTGCCAGTACGCCGACGGGGCCTTGCCGCCGAGCTGATCCGAGTTGGCCGCGTGCAGGTTGGGAACGACGTGGGTGGAGTTGACCGACAGCGGAGCCACGCCTGGGTTCACGACAGACGAGAGACCGGGCCCTCCGCCGATGTTCAGACCCAGGACACCGGCTGCAATGGGCGAGGAGTTCACCCCCTTCACCCCTGGCCCTGATCCGGTCGAGCCGAGATGGCGCCCGATGACGCCGATGCCGACACCGGTGGCCGCCGTTCCGTACACGCCGATTCCCTCGCCCGCGTGCGATCCGTACACGCCGTACCCGGCCGTGCCGGTCCCCTTGTTGTGGCCGCGGACCGCGGTCGAGCTCGCTCCGGGCGTGGTCGAGCTGATCAGCCCGTAGATCGAGAAGGCCGAGGCGGCGGTCGAGTTGTTCGTGGCCTGGAGCTGCGACCCGGCGGTGGTGCCGGAGAGCGCGGTCGTGCCATCCACTGTGTTGGACTGGCCCAGGTTGAACACGCCTCCGACCCCTGAGCCGCCAAGGGCGGTCGTCGCGAGTGCGAGCGCCGCCACGGCCGTCCCGATCAGGCAGTAACACAATCTGTGCATGGTGCGAGTCATCGTCCTCCCCCTTGCAGGTCAGCCCTTCGGCGCCTCCTCGAAGGCCTCGACGACGCGGGCAGCCTCGAGCCGGGCGCGCTCGCTCAGCTCCCTGACCGCCTCCGCCGAGGGCCCTTCGAAGAGGTGGAAGCAGGTCTCGTCCGCCGGAACGAAGTACGAGCCCAGATATCGGACTTCACCGTGGGCAGCCCGGCGAGCCCGCGCGGCCAGGTCAGCGACGTCGCTTTCTCCGGGCGCGTAGATTTCGACGAAGTAGCTTGGCATCGCCGCCCACGCTAGGCGGCCGCCGGCACCTGCGAAAGTCGGGATTCCCCTACAGTTTGGTCCTGCCCGGACTCCGGCCCGTCAGTTGGTCCGATGAGAGAGCGCGTCGATGCAGACCGTGATCGCGAGCACGAGGGCCTCGTCCTCCCCCGGTGCGACCTCGACCCCGTAGGTGTCCCGGACGCGGAACCAGCGCTTTGAGACGTTCGCGACCGTCCGGTCGTCGCGCTTGATCTCGTACTCGTGGTCGACGAAGTTGCCCTTCGCGCTCAGATCCTCGCCGCCCTCGACCTGGATCGAGAAGCGGTCACGGATCCCGACGAGCGCCTTCTTGACGGTCGCCCGGTTCTGCCCGCCGCGCTCGATCGCCATCTTGTCGCGGATGCTGAGCTTTCGCTCCTGGATCTTGGCGAGCTCGGTTCCTTGCGCATCTTCGAGCACGAACGTCTTGCGGATCCGCAGCGCCTTGCCGTCGACCTTGAATGCGCGCGCTCCGCTGTCGTCCTCGATCCAGTAGTCGTCGCCGATCGACAGCAGCTTCTGTCGCATCTGGTAGCGAGCGCCACCGGCGGTGTCGTCGCCCCCACGTCCGAACAGCGGCATGTGCTCGATTGAATGCAACTGCCGCAGCCCCGGCATCATCCGGATCGGATGAGCTGGTCGGCGCCGGCCCCTCCAGCGTTCTTGGGCCGTTACAACAGCTGGAGAAAGATGACAACGACAACCATGACGGGCGCGACCAGCAGGAACAGCAAGGCCGCCGCGAAGGCGCCGGCGACGAGCTTCAACGTCCTCGGAACGAAGGCCCACCCGAGGCGAAACAACCCCCACTTCCCGACTTTCAACCATCCCACCCACGAACTCGAGATCCCCAGCGTGGCCAGCAGTTTCCCGAGCAGGGTCGAGTCGAACCGGGCCTGCTCAGCGGCTCGGACTCGAGCCTCCCAGCGGGTCGCCATCTCTCTCGCTTCACGGCGCGCGCGTCGCCGGTAGAGAGGAAGGGCCCTCCCGCGTCGGTGCCAGTACTCGAGGGAGCTGCGGGCATCGTCGAGCGGCGGCGGCGCCAACATGCTCTCTACGAGGACTAGATCAGGGTCTCCGTGGGCGCCCATGCAGCGACCCAGTCTAACGAGCAGAATCCCTACAGCTTGCTCTCGACCACCCGGCGGGCGAGCTCGCCGCGGGAGTGGATGCCGAGCTTGGCGTAAATGCGCGAGAGCTGCGTCTCGACCGTCTTCGGGCTGACGAAGAGCGCCGCCGCGGCCTGCTTGTTCGACCGTCCTTCGGCGACGAGCTCGGCCAACCGGCGCTCGGTCGCGGTCAGCTTCCCGGGCGAGGGAGCGCGGCCGCCGATTCGCGCAATCTCCTTCCTTGCCCGCTCGGCCCAGAGTTGCGCACCGAGGGACTCGAAACCCGCGAGTGCCTCCTGCAGCGTCTCGCGCGCGGCACGGCGCCGCTTCATGCGCCGTTGGACTTCACCCAGCGCGAGGAGCGTTCGCGCGCGCTCGAGCGGGACTGGGCGCGCTTGGTGAAGACGAAGCGCGTCTTCGAGTGAGGCGATGCTCTCCTCGAGCGATCCGGAGGCGGCCGCGACGAGCCCGCGGCAGCGGGCGATCACGGCCGCCGTCCCAGGTCGCTCGAGGACATGCCGGTGCTCGTCGATCTCGGCGAGCAGCGATTGCGCGCGTTCTACCTCTCCGAGCGAGACGAGTGCCTCGAACAGGTCGCCCCAGAACGGAAACGTCGCCCAGTACGGCCCCTTGAGCGCGACCTCGCCAAGGCCCTCGAGGTGATGCAGCGCCTCCGCGTGCTTTCCCTCCGAGACGGCGAGGAACGCGAGCACGATTCGCGGCCGGACCGTGCCGAGCTCGCTGTGGATCCGCGCTGCAGCCGCCAGGCTCTCCTCGGCACAGGCGCGGGCGGTCGCGGCGTCGCCGACGTGCGCGGCAACGAGCGCGCGGGAGCACAGGAGCACGTCGAGCGCATAGACGCGGCCGCTCTGCTCCGCGAGCTCGAGTCCCGTCTCGGCGTGGGCGCGGGCGGCCTCGTACTTCCCGGCTCGGCATTCGACCTCGGTGAGGTGCGAGTGGAGCCAGGTTCGACTGTAGTCGTCACCTTGCTCGACCGCCCGGTCGTGCTGCTCGAGGAACAAGCGCCGTGCGGGGTCGAGCTCGTCGTTGGCAAGCAGCCACGAGCCGAGCCAGGTCGTGGGACTGTCGTATGCGTCGAACTCCGCGAGCTTACGCTCCAGCTCTCGCGCTCGGTGCAACGTCTCGAGGCAGCCGCTACCGACGTGCAGCCCACCGGCCATGCCAAGCGCAAGGACGAGCAGGGTCGGATCGCCGGCTCGCTGGGCGGCTTCGACCGCGACCTGTGCCCGCTCGCGCGCCGCATCGAACTCCAGCGCATGGTTGAGCGCAGAGCACAGCCCGAAGAGAAACACGACCTCGTGGCTCGGGTAGCCGTCCGCTTCGGAAAGCGCCTCCTCGACGATCGTGCGACAGACGCGGCGATCCTCGACAGCCCTCGCCTGGGCGTGAAGCGCTTCGAATCGTCGTGTCCCGCGCGAGAGCCGGCCGACGAGAGGCTCGAGGAGTGCCAGGGAGCGCTGCGTGTCGCCGGCGTCCGTCCACCAGTGCGCAGCGATAGTGGTACGGCGAGCGACCGCGTCGAGGTCGTCCTGCGGCGTCAGGCGGGCGGCGTGCTCCGCGAATGCCGCGGCGGAGGAGCGGGCGCCACGCCGGTGAGCGACTTCCGCTGCACGGTCGAGCGTCGCTGCCACGTCAGCAGCGGGCTCGAACGTTCCCAAAGCGAGATGTTGTGCCTGCGCCTCCGGATCGGCGAGCAGCGCCGCCAGCCGCACGTGCATCTCGCGGCGACGGCTCTCGGGCATCAGCGAGGTAGCCGCTTCGGCGAACAGCGGGTGCACGAAGCGCAGCCCTCCCGAGCCGGCCACGAGGACGCCTGCGCTCACCGCCTCTTCCAGCCCCGTCCTGTCCGCCGCCTGCTCGACCACCCGGAGGGTCGGGTCGGCGAGAAGCGCGGCGGCGAGTACAGCCTCGCGGCCGGCACTGCTCAAGCGCTGAATTCTCCGCCCGACGAGCTGTTCGACCTCGAGTGGCACCGGAAGCGGCTCGTCCTCGCGAAGCACATCAGGCGTCTCCTTGACGACCCGTCCGATCTCGAGCGCGAACAGCGGGTTGCCTCCGCAGGCGGCGTGCACCCGGTGAAGCGCCGGTCGGGGAAGCGTCAGCTCGAGGCGTGAGCGGAGGAGGCGATGGGTTGCGCCCAGACTGAGCGGCTGCGGCCGGACGTGACGCAGCCGTTCGCCGAAGGCGCGGTCGAGCCCGAGTGGCACGCCGCCGTCCTCCGTTCGTTCGGCCAGGAGCAGGGCCACTGGGTCGTCAGCGAGCCGGCGGGCGACGAAGGAGAGCACGTCCGCCGAGGGACGGTCGAGCCATTGAAGATCGTCGACGGCGAGGAGCAGAGAGCGCTCGTGGGCGAGCACCCGCACCGCGTCACGGACTGCCGCGGCAACGGCTCGTTCGTCAGGAGGAGATCCCCTTGGCTCCTCCAACAGCAACGCGACCTCGAGCGCATGCCTCTGCGGGGGCGGAAGTCGCGGGACGACGGTGTCCACAACTCCGCCGAGAAGGTCGCCGATCGCCGCGAACGCAAGTCGCGCCTCCGAGGGGGCCGGCCCCGCAGTGAGCACGTTCCAGCCGCGCTTCCGTGCCTGCTCTACCCCCCAGCGCCAGAGCGTCGTCTTGCCGATGCCGGCACCACCCTCGATGAGAAGAGCACCGGCGGGGGCGATTCGCTCGAAGAACGAAGAGATCGCGTCGAGTTCCTGGTCGCGCCCGACGATTTCATCGTGGCGCATATCCAGCTCCTACGTGCCGTGCGAGCTCGGCCCGGGAGTGGATGCCGAGCTTGGCATAGATCCTGGACAGCTTCGTCTCCACCGTCTTCGGCGTCACGAACAGGGCGGCTGCCACTTCTTTGTTCGAGCGGCCCTCAGCCACGAGCTCGGCCAGTCGCCGCTCGGACACGGTGAGATTGGCGCCCGACGGCGCGCGACCGCCGATTCGCGCGAGCTCGCTCCGCGCGAACTCTGCCCACACCAAGGCCCCGAGCTCTTCGAAGACCGCCAGCGCCTGCTCGAGGGAGACCCGCGCGTCGCGCCTTCGCTTCGCCCGCCGCTGAACCTGCCCGAGCGCAAGGAGCGTACGCCCCTGCTCGAACGGAAGTGGCCGGCGATCGTGCTGTTCGAGGGCGCCTTCGAGCGCCGACAGAGCCTCGGCTGAGTCACCCCGGTTCGCGAGCAGGAGCCCGCGGCAGCGGCCCGCAACAGCCAGCGCGGTGGGCCGGTCGAGACGGCGGGCGGTGCCTTCGAACGGCGCGAGCATCTCGTCGGCTTCCTCGAGGCGGTCGAGCGAGACCAGCGCTTCGACGTCATCCGGCAGGCAGCGAAGCTCACCGGGCTCCTCGATGCCCGCGGCAAGGAGCGCGGCGGTCAAGGGCCCGAGGTAGCGATGCGCCTCCTCAGGCCGGCCGAGTGAGAGCTCGACGAGGCCGAGCGCGCCGATTGCCGTCTGGCCGCCGCGAGGTAGTGCCGGCTCCGGGCTCGACGGATCGAATTCCGGTGCGGCGATCTCGAGCGATCGTCGAGCGGTCGCGCGAGCGTCCTTCACTGTCCCCCGAAGCGCTTCGAGGAGAGCTCGCTTCCCGAGGATCGAGGCCTGCGTGGGCCTCTGCCCGCTCTGGAGCGCGAGCGAATACCCCTCTTCGGCGCTGCGGTCGGCTTCCTCCCAGTTTCCCGCGAGGAGCTCGACGGATGTGAGGTGATTGAGGATCGGGGCCAGCGCGCTCTCGTCTCCCTGTTCCGTAGCGCGGCGCCGAAGCTCCCGGAAGATCTCACGCGCACGATCGAGCCGGTCCTCGCAGTTCAGCAGGTATCCCTTCGCGAAGCTGGGGTGCCGGAGCACGCGTAGGTGGAGCGTCCACTCCTCGAGCTCCAAGGCGCGCTCCATGGCCGAAGTGGAATCTCGCCCGAGCGCGAGCTCGGTCAGGGCCTGGGCGGCGAGGGCTTCTGCGAGAGCCGCGCGGTCATCGAGCCGCTCCGCGAAGCGCACTGCGGAGCGTGCGTGCTCTGCGGCTCCCGGCAGGTCGCTTCGCATCAACAGGAGCCCCCATGCGAGCCCCTCCTCGATCTCGGTCCGGAGAGCAGGGTCGTTGCCAGCCTCCGCGAGCGCCTCGCGAAGCAGGTCGACGCCGCCGCCGACGTCCTGCGCGAAATGACGCACCCGCGCGAGGCGGCTCAGGAGTCGCGCTCGCGTAGGCCCTGGGGCCGTGGACTCGATCGCGTCCTCGAGGACGGACTCGGCGCGGGCGACATCGCCCGCTTCGAAGCGATACTCGGCCTCGTCGAGGGAGCGGCGCGTCGCATCCTTATCGGCGGGAGTGAGGCGCCGCGCCTGCTCCGCAAGCTCCGCGGCAGCGACCGGAGCGCCGCGCCGAAACGCCGCGTGGGCCCCCTCCTCGACGGTCCGCGCCACCGTCTCGTCGGGCTCTCGCGTCGCGAGCGCGAGGTGGCGTGCGCGCTCTTCGACGTCGCCAACGGCTTCTGCAAGGCGACGGTGGAGCGCACGGCGCTCGCGCTCGGAGGGCCGTGAGTAGGCGGCGGTTCGAAGCAGGGGGTGCGTGAACCGCACGTCTTCTCCCGTCACCTGAACGACGTTGGCCTCGATCGCGGGAGCGAGCGTCCGCTCGTCGACCAGCTCGAGCGTTGGTCTCGAGACTGCCGCGACCTCGGCGAGGACCGCCTGCGTGGTGTCCGGAAGCTCGGCGACGCGCCGCCCCACCAGCTCCTGCAAAGTCGCCGGAAGCGGTTCGCCGGGCCCGAGGCTGATGGAGCCTTGCTCGTAGGCCCGGGCCAGCTCGAGTGCGAAGAGCGGGTTTCCTCCGGACAGCTCGTGGAGACGGCGGAGCAGCGGGCGCGCGGGCACGAAGCCGAGGCGAGTCTGCAAGAGGTAGTGCAGAGCACCGAGGCTGATCGGCCCGACACGGATCGTGCGCACGCTCTCGGCCGGCAGCCCGCGATCGAGACCGAGCGGAAGCGGCTCCTCCGCATCGATCCGGCGCGCCAGCACGAGCGCAACCCGGCTCTCACCGAGCCGCCTGGTCGCGAACGCCAGCGCCTCAGCGCTCTCCGCGTCGATCCAGTGGAGGTCGTCGACGGCGATCGCGAGCGGGTCCTTTCGAGCCAGGGAGCGAACGGCGTTGAGGAAGGCGACCACTACGGCCGGCCGCTCCACAGGCGCTCCCTCGGGCTCCTCGAGCAGAAGAGCCACCTGGAGCGCCCTCCGCTGCGGGCCCGGGAGCTCGGGAAGGGCCTCGTCGACGGCGTCCGCGAGCAGATCGCGGAGTGCCGCGTAGGAGAACTGGGTCTCCTGGCCGGCCGGGCTCGCGGCGAGGACGCGGTAGCCTCGCCGGCGGGCATGGGCGACGGTCGCTTCAAGGAGCGTGGTCTTGCCGGACCCGGCCTCTCCCTCGAACAGCACCGCGCAGCGAGGAGCCCTTTCGTCGAATACCTCGGCCGCGGCCCGCAGCTCCCGCTCGCGGCCGACGACCTCGAGGTTGGCGACGGCAGTCATCTCCCCGCCACATCATGCGCCGAGGAGCGTGAGAAGACAACCCGGCCGGCTAACCGGGCTGCACCACCGCCTGGGCGGCGAAGACGCAGTCGGCCGCGTGTGTCGTCACGGTCACCGTGGCGATGCTCGTGCTCGCGCCGGTGTCGCGGGCCAGCTGGACGGTCACGAAGTGGTGCGGTCGTGGGTTCGAGGTGACGAGGTTGGCGACGCCCTCGAAGCTGTCGCTGGTGTTCAGGACGTCCCACCAGAAGACGAACGCCTGCGGGCCGCCCGAGGACCACTGGAAGACCGCGTTCGTCTGGTTGCAGCTCACGACGTTGAAGTCGCCGAAGCCCGGGAGCTGGAGGATGTGGTCGTTAACGGTCGTGCTGATGATCCGGTTCGACAGGATCGAGGCGCCGTCCACCTTGTCCGCGTTCAGGTTGTCGACCTTCGCCGACGAGTCGACGCGCATCGGCGGGGCGTTTCCGTTGCTGTGCAGCTCCAGCGGGACGCCGCCGCCGCCGGTCGCGTCGGCGTACACACCGACCCCGCCAGAGCCGCTCGACCTTCCGGCGACGCCGTAGCCGGCTATGCCGTTGTTCTGGCCGTAGACGCCGCTCGCGCCCGTGGCGCTCGTCTCTCCCTGGACGCCGTTCGCGCTGCCGGTGTTGGTGCCGGTCAAGACGCCGTTCGTGGCGGTCGATCCGGTGAGCGACAGCGGGACGGTGTTGCGGAGGAAGTCGGTGGAATTGAGGCTGTCGAGCTTGTCGGCGTTCAGGTTCGGCGCCCTGCCCGCGCTCGAGTTGATCCTGATTGGAGCGTGGCCGCTCGCGACGTCGATCCGGAGGCCGCTTGATCCAGTCGACGTGTCCAGGTCGCGATGCGGAGTGCGTCGGCGCCGGGGATGTTCGCCGTCAACGAGCTCGTCGCGTCGGCGCTGTTGGGCTTGCCCAGGATGAAGTTGCCGCCGGTCGCCGCCATGCCGGCGCCGCCGAGGGATACGAAGAGCGCTGCCAGGCCAATGAGCATGGCAGGCGATGGCTTACGCATTGTTGGCTCCTTTCCGCTGCTGATCTGGCCACAGGGAATCATCCCTCGACGCTGTCGGTGACGTCGAGGCCGAGATCCCACTCGCCGCCGTCCGTGCCGTTGCCGCCGTAGAGGTAGTCCTTGACGCCGTCCTGGGCGTGGAAGGTGTCGTCGCCGTCCTGGCCCCGCAGCTCGTCGGTGCCCGAATCGGGTTGAGTCGCGGAAAGGAAGGTGCCGAGGGTGTCGTTTCCGGCGCCGCCGAACTCGTGGTCGTCTCCGCCCTCTCCGTTGAGGATGTCGTTGCCGCCGAGCCCGGTGAGACTGTCGGTTCCGGGACCTCCGAACAGGCGGTTGTCCCAGCCGTTGCCGGTGATCGTGTCGTTGCCGCCGGCGCCCTTGATCACCTCGATGTTGTCGAGGACGTTGTCGTTCTCCCCGGCCACGCCGTCGTTCGCGACGTTGTCGTTCGCCGTGACGGTCAGATCAGCAGTGATGAACGGCGAGTAATCCAGCATGTCGCCGCCGGACGAATCGGGGTAGTAACCTCCGTCGTAGCGGTCGGCGCCATCATCCTTGTTGGCGAAAAACGTGTCGCCGCCTTTCTCCCCGTAGATGAAGTCGTTGCCGTTTTCGCCGTCGATCTGGTCGTCGCCCATGCCGCCGTAGATGTGATCCGAGCCGTCGCCTCCGTACAGGTTGTCGGAGCCGTCGTTGGTGGTGATGAAGTCGCCCCCGCCGCGGATGATGTCGTCGCCGGCTCCGCCGTCGACGAAATGGTCGCCATCGTCGCCGGCGTCGATCGTGTCGTTGCCGTCGCCGCCCCTGATGTCGTCGTCGCCGCCGTTGCCGTCGATGATGTCGTTGCCGGTGTTCATCAGGTGGTAGTCGTACCAACCGCCGATCAGGAGGTCGTTTCCGCCCCAGCCGATCAGCTTGTCGTCGCCGCCCTCGCCGTAGAGCCTGTCGTTGCCCTCGTCGCCGTCCAGGAGGTCGTTGTCCGGTCCGCCCACGATCGTGTCGTCGCCGACCCCACCGTTCATGTCGTCGGCGCCGGCCGCACCGCGCAAGAAGTCCTCGCCCAGCCCGCCGCGCAGCTTGTCGTTCCCGCCGCCGCCGTAGTAGTCGTTGTCGATCCCGCTGATCGACCCGTCCCCGATGTCGTCGTCGCCGCTTCCGCCCTCGACCTTCTCGACGTTCGTGCGGACGTTGTCGTGCTCGTCCAGCTCGCCGTCGTCCCAGCCGCCGTCCTGGACGATCGTGAGCGCTCCCGTACGCCCGTAGTAGCTGACCTTGTCGATCCCGGTGCCGCCGTCGAGGGAGTCCGACCCGTTGGGGGCGGTCCCCTCGTAGATCTGGTCGTTTCCGCCGCCTGCCTGCACGTCGTCGTTTCCGAGGTCGCCGTAGAGGATGTCGTCGCCGTCCCCGCCGTAGACCTTGTCGTGGCCCACGCCCCCGTGGATGACGTTGGGACCGGCGTTGCCGATCAAGGTGTCCTGCCAGCTTCCTCCATCGAGGTTCTCAGTCTTGACGTTGTCGCCCTCACCCGTGGCCCCATCGTTGGGGAGGCCGTCGAGAGTCACGTTGACGGACGTGCCGCGGTCGGCGTAGGTCGCACGATCCGTGCCGTCCTGCCCGTCCAGGACATCGGCTCCGAGCTTGCCCTGGAGCAGGTCGTTGCCAGCGCCGCCGAGCAGGACGTTCGCCGCATCGTTGCCGACGAGCGTGTCGCCGCCTTCGCCGCCCGTGATGTTTTCGATGTCGCTGTGAGCGTCGTCGAGCTCACCCGGCTCGCCGTCGCCACCGAGGTCGTCCAACGTCACTTTCACGCCGATCGAGCGCTCCGCGTATGAGACCGTGTCGTGCAGCCCGGCGTCGCCCCACATCGGGTCGTTGCCGGGCCCGCCGATCAGGACGTCATCTCCGCCGAGCCCGTGGAGCTGGTCGCTGCCGCCGTTTCCGCGCAGCTGGTTCCCGCTCACGCTGCCGGTGAGCGCGTCGCCCGCGGAGCCGCCGGCGAGGTTCTCGACGCTCGTGAGCACGTTGTCGTGCTCGTTGGTGCCGCCGTCGTTCGCGATGTCGTCGATCGAAGCCGAGATGCCGGTCGTGCGCTCCGAGTAGTCGACGATGTCGACGCCCGTTCCGCCCTGGAACGTGTCGGCGCCGGCCAGCCCGATCAGCGTGTCGTTGCCGGCGAGGCCGTTGAGGACGTTGTTTCCGGCGTCGCCGGTCAGGCGATCGGGACCGAGACTGCCCGTGAGGTTCTCGACATCGGTGCGGATGAGGTCGCCCTCACCGGTGCTTCCGTCGTTCCGGAGGCCGTCGAGGGAGGCCGTGACGCCGGTAAACCGTTCGGAGTAGGTCGCGGTGTCCATCCCGGTCCCGCCGCCGATCGTGTCCGCTCCGAAGCCCCCGCCGATGTAGTCGTTCCCGTCGTTCCCGAGGAGAACGTTCCCGAACTGCCTCCCGGTGATGATGTCGGGACCGTGACCGCCCTCGACGTTCTCGACGTCGGAATGGACGTTGTCGTCCTCGCCCGCGCCCGCGTTCGCCGTCGGGTCACCGTCGTTCGCAACGTTGTCGAGGCTCACGATCACACGCGTCGGCCGGTCCTCGTAGCTCACCGTGTCGACGGCGGCTCCGCCGTTCAGTTCATCCGCGCCGTCTGCACTGGCGCCTTCGAAGAACGTGTCGGCTCCCCCATTGCCGAAGAGCGCGTTCGGCCCGGGGCTCCCGACCAATACGTCGGGACCTGAGCCGCCCTGGACGTTCTCGACGGTGGTCTCGACGTCGTCCCGCTCGAGCAGCGTCGGGTCGCCGTCGTTGGGGAGGTCGTCGATCGCGACCAGCACGCGATTCGTGCGCTCCGCGTAGCTCGCGGTATCGGTGCCCGGGCCGCCGTCCATGAGGTCGTTCCCGAGCCCTGGGATGAGCGTGTCGGCGCCGTCCCCGCCGAAGAGCCGGTCGCCGCCGCCCCTGCCCGCGAGCGTGTTGGAGAGGGCGGATCCGGTCAGCAGGTCGTTCGCCGAGCTGCCGTCCACGTTCTCGATGTCGTCGTGGGCGTTGTCGTTCTCGTGCACGGCGATGTCCCCGTCGTTCGCGGTGTTGTCGAGTGTCACGACGACCGCCGTGCCGCGGTCAGCGTACGAGAGCGTGTCGGCGTCCGCTCCTCCCTTGAGGTCGTCGGCCCCGTTGGGAGCCGCATCCTCGTGAAGCGTGTCGGCTCCGAACCCGCCTCGCACCTCGTCCAGCCCGGGGCCGCCGAAGAGGTCGTCGGCGCCCGGGCCGCCGTCGACGAGGTCGACGTTGTCGTCCCCGTAGAGCTCGTCGTGGGCCTGGCCGCCGTAGATCGTGTCGTCGCCGTCGCCGCCGTGCAGGACCGCCCCCACGGTGTTCGTGCCGGCGTCCATGAAGTCTTCCCCGCCGAGGCCGTTCCAGGTCTGGACACCCCCGGAGAAGGCCGAGATGCTGTTGTTCAGGGCGTTACCGATGATGGTGTTGCTCGAGCGGCCGCCGGTGATGTTCTCGACGTCCGAGAGCACGTTGTCGTTCTCGCCGGAGGCCCCGTCGTTCGCCAGGTTGTCGTTCATCGACACGACGAGCGGCGTCGTCCGGTGGTTGTAGATGACCCAGTCCACCCCGGTTCCGCCGTGGACATCGTCGGCGCCGTTCGGCACCTCCTCGAAGTCCTCGTAGAAGCGCTCGTTCCCGACCCCGCCGTACTCCTTGTCGTTGCCGAAGCCGCCGTAGATGTCGTCCGAAGCGTCGCCGCCCGAGATGACGTCGCCGACGTCTCCCGTGCAGTCGTTGAACTGCGGGACGAGCGTGGTCGGGTAGCAGCCGTAGAGGGTGTCGCCTCCGATCCCTCCGTTGATCGTGTCGGAGCCCTTGCCGCCCGCGAAGGTGCGGGCCTTGTACAGCAAGGAGGGGTCGGAGATCGTGTCGTTGCCGGCGCCGCCGTAGAGGATGTCGACGTCCGAGTGGACGTTGTCGTGCTCGCCCGCGGCGCCGTCGTTGGCGGTGTTGTCGAGCGTCACGAAGACCGAGGTCGCCCGCGCCGAGTAGTCGGCGGTATCCGCCGCGTTCCCCGGCCCGCCGACCAGATCGTCCATGCCGTTCGGGGTCGCCTGCTCGACGAAGGTGTCGGCCCCGCTGCCGCCGGTCTCGGTGTCGTCGCCCGAGCCGCCGTCGAAGGTCGTGTCGGCGTCGCCGGCGACGAGCGTGTCTCCTTGCGCGCCCCCCTCGAGCGCGAGGTCGAGGAAGTAGGGAAGGGGACTGCCGGTGCCGAGGCCGCCCGAGGCGTCGAGCGTGTCGCTTCCGTCCAGACCCTGGACCTTGATCAGGTCGTCATTGGTGTAGGTGAGGTCGGCGTCGTCGTCGCCGTTGAGATTCGCGCCGGCGCTGCCGAGCCTGATGCTGTCGTTCCCGGAGGTGCCCTTGATGACGAGCGTGTCGGCCTGCGAGCCGAGGTCGACGGCGATCTCGATCTCCGAGACGCCAGTGTCCTCCGCGGTCTGCCCGGGCTCGAACGCGCCGCCCCCGAGGTCGACCGCCAGCGTCTGCGAGTCGCTGCCGCCCGCGACGTTGATCGTGTCGGTGTTCGTCACCGTCGCGCTCCCGCACGGGCTGCCGCCGAGCGTGATCGCATCGCCGGCGCGTGCGAGCGCCGCATTGGCCCCCTCGCCCGTGAGGGTGGCGGAGACGGTCGCCGTCCCGGAGTCGTACGTGCAGTTCACGCTCACGACCGCATGCGCTCGCGAAACTCCGAACGCGAGCGCGACGACGGTGCTGGTCAGGATCAGAAAGCTCTTTGCCGGCTTGGACATCTCTCCCCCTCCGGTGCCTAGCTCGCCGGGCCTCCCTTCGCCCCGTCCCCGTCGAACGTGACCGGGACGATGCGCGCGTAGTCGATGCCTGCGTCCCGGCTCACGTGCGCGACGACGTCCTCCGACGCTCCTTCGAACACGTGGAAGCAGGTTTCGTCCTCGGCCACGAACAGCGTGCGGAGATAGCGGACGGGCGTTCCGGCCCGCGTCAGCTCTTCAGCCGCGCGCCGTGCCCTTCCCGCTGCCTCCTGCGATTCGAGCCCGCGCTGCCGTGGGAGGTAGGTCTCGACGAGGAATTTCTCCATGGGGACACCCTGGCAAGGAAGAGCACCGGAGAAAAGGGAGGAATCCCTACACTTTGGCCGCGAGCCTGCGCGCGAGCTGGGTGCGTGAGCGGATGCCGAGCTTGCGGTAGACACGCGTCAGCGCCTGCTCGACGGTGTGCAGGCTCACGAACAGCTCGGCCGCGACCTCCTTGTTCGTCTTGCCCTCCGCCACGAGCTCGGCGATCCGGCTTTCGCTCGGCGTGAGATCAGCCCCTGCGGGGGTCCGCCCCACAATCCGGCCCAGCTCTGCGCGAGCCTTGTCCGCCCAGGTCACGGCCTCGAGCTCCTCGAACCGGTCGAGCGCCGCGCGCAGCGACCGTCGCGCTTCCCCCCGCCGTTTGGCGCGGCGCTGAACAATTCCGAGCCCAAAGAGCGTCCGACCGTGCTCGAAGGGGTCCGGTAGCCCCTGGTGGTGCTCCAATGCCTCCTGGAACGAGGCCAAAGCGGCATCTATGTTGCCCTCGGCCCCATCGAGAAGCGCACGACCGCGTGCCGCAACGACGAGGGCGCGGTAGCGTCCCAGGCGTCGACCCGACCGCTCGAGCCGCGCGATCTCGGCCCGCGCGGCCTCGCGCCGCCCGAGAGTGACGAGCGCATCGACCACGTTCGGAACGAGATAGAAGAACCCCGGGTCTCGGGCGCCGATCGCCTCGATCCGGTCCGGCAGCGGCCCCAGCCGATCGCAGCCTGCTTCGTAATCGTCACGGCAGAGGGCGATGAAGCCGAGCAGCGACTCGTAGTGGACGAAGTACAGCTCCTCGTGCGTCCCGCGCGAGATCGCCGACGCCTCGGCGAGCAGCTCGGATGCCTCGTCGAGCCGGCCTAGATACGTCCAGGCGAGTGCTTGGTGGAAAAGGTGGAGACCTCGGATCGATTCGTGTCCCATGTCCTGCGCAAGCGCCGCCCCTTCGCGGCTATGGGCCTCGGCGGCGCGCCAGCGACCTGACCGGTTTTCGAGCTCGGCGAGCTGCAAGAGGATCGTGACCAGCGTGTTCTGCGCCCCCGCGCGAGTGGCCCGTTCCAAGAGGTTCTCGAAGAGGGCGCGGGCTTGGTCCACTGCGTCGCTCCACATGAGCTGGTCGGCAAGCGACGAAGTGGCCGAGTGGTAAGCCACGAACGAGCTGAGCGTGCGCTCCAGCTCCCGCCCGCGGCGCATCAGCGCGTCGTCGATGCCCTGACCGGTCATGAATCTCATCCGCCCGACGCGAGCGATCGCCTCGACTATGAGCTGGGAATTCCCGGCAGCCTCGGCGCTTTCGAGTTGGCCGAGAGCGTGCCGAACCGCGGCGTCGAGCCTCCCCGCCCCCTCGAGGGCGCGGCTCTGCATTCCGCGGATCCTCGCCTCGAGCAGGACGTCAGGACCCGCCTCCCAGAGCGCCTCGTCCGAGAGCCGCAGCTTCTCATCCACGTTCTCGTTCTTCGACGCGGCTTCGAAGAGGGCGCGGGCGCGCTGCGCACCCGGCTTCGCGGAGTCGACCAGCTCCCGAATCGTCTGCTCGATCTCCGGCGTCGTACCCAGCGGACGGTGGTAGTCGCAGACCTTCAGGCCCCGCCGAAAGGTGTCGTCCGCTCGGTCCGCAGGCGTCAGCCTCCGGGCCTGGAGTGCCAGCCAGCCAGCGGCGTGGGCGGCCGAGCGGCTCCAGGCCTGATCGGCCGCGTCTTCGATCGCCTGCGCCACGCTCTCGTCCGGGAGCACCGTGGCCCGGCAGAGGTGGAGCGCCCGCGCCTCCGGATCCTCGCTGAGCTCCGCGAGCCTGCGGTGGGTTGCCCGTCGCTCCGGGTCGGAGGCGCCGTGATAGACGGCGGACGCAATCAGCGGATGGCTGAAACGGAGACGCTCGGCGTCGGCGACTAGCAGGTCACGTGCGATCGCGTCTTCGAGGGCATTTCCGTGCGCCCCCGCCTGGGAGACGAGTGCACTGGTGGGAGCCGCTGACGCCGCGCAGACGAGCAGGAGCTCAGCCACTTCGGGAGGGACATCGGCGAGCCGGCGCTCGAGCAGGCCTTCGAGGCCCGGCGTCAACGGCAGGGCCGCGTCGGGGGGCGGCGCCGGATCCCCTCCGAGAGCTCGCGTCAACTCGAGCGCGAAGAACGGATTCCCGCCCGAGGCCTCGTGGATGCGGCGCAACGTGAGCCTCGGAAGGGCGATCCCCAAGCGGTCGCGGACAAGCTGTCCCATCGCTCCCAAGCTGAGCGGGCCAAGCGCGACCCGTTCCACCCGAGCCGAGCCGAGCATATCCTCGATGTCGATGTGCTCCCTCCCCGACAGCAGGATGCCGACTGGGTCGTCCTCGAGCCGCCCGAAGGCGAACTCGAGCAGAAGGCGCGACTGCGGATCGAGCCACTGGACGTCGTCGATCGCAATCAGGAGCGGTGACGAGCGGGCAAGGATGTGAAGAGCGTCGAGAAAGCCAAACGACGTCGCCATTCGGTCGTGAGCGGCACCACTCGTGTCGGCCAGGCGAAGCGCAACCTCGAGCGCCCTGCGCCGCGGGGGCGGGAGCTCGGGCAAGGTGTCCTGGATCGTCTCGCCGAGCAGGTCGTAGAGGGCGGCAAAGGAGAGCTGGGCCTCCGACTCGGCGGGCCTGCAGGAGAGGACCGTGTATACGCTCGAGCCGTCCGAGACGGCGCGCTGCCACAGCGTGGTCTTTCCAATCCCCGCTTCTCCTTCCAGCAGCACCGCGCGCGGCAAGCCTTGGACCGCCAGGGCGTCGGCGACGCTCGCGAGCTCCTCCTCCCTACCGAAGATCTCGCTGTCGAAGATGGCCATCTGGCCTACACCTTGGCCGCGAGCCTATGGGCGAGCTGGGTGCGGGAGCGGATGCCGAGTTTTCGGTACACGCGCGTCAGCGCCTGCTCGACCGTGTGGACGGTGACGAACAGCTCGGCCGCGACCTCCTTGTTCGACTTGCCCTCGGCCACGAGCTGGGCGATCCGGCTCTCGCTCGGGGTGAGTTCTCCGCTGGAGGGGGCGCGGCCGCCGATGCGCTTGAGCTCGGCATCCGCCCGCTCCACCCAGAGCGCGGCGCCGAGCTCCTCGAAAACGGCCCGCGCGGCCTGAAGCGACTCTCTCGCGGCCCGCTTCTTGGCCGCACGTCGCTGGACCGTGCCGAGGACGAGGAGCGCCCGTGCATGCTCGAACGGAAGACGCTCGAGCCCGCCCAGCGCCGCCTCGAGCGTCGTCTGTGCAGCATCGAGGTCGCCGCGCGAAGCGAGCAGGAGCGCGCGAGGACGGCCGGCGAGCGCAAGCGCCCAGCCGCGGTCGAGCTCCCGCGCTGCCTGCTCGAACGAGTCGAGCACTGCCTCCGCTTCGTCCAGTGCGTCCGTCGCGATCAAGGCCTCCGCCTGATCGACGGCGAAGCGCGCAAACCACGGATCGCGTACCCCCGCGCTCTCCGCGAGCTCCGCCGCGCGGCGAAAGTGGGCCAGCGCGGCCTCCGGCTCTCCGGCCGAGAGGTCGAGGAAGCCGAGCGCGGAGAGATTGCGCAGGACGAGCAGCGGCTCGCCGGTCTCGACCCCTTTCGCCGCCGCCTCGCGGGCCGCAACCGTCTTCCCCAGAAGCGCGTCGAGGAAAGCTCGGGCCCACAGGATTTCGAACCGGTTCACGCCCGTCTGCTCCGCGAGCTCGGCTGCCCGCTCGATGTGCTCGGCCGCCCGCGGCCAGTTGCCGGCGAAGATCTCGATCTGGGTGAGGTAGAAGAGCGGCGCGGACTCGTTGGTCTCGTCCCCTCGCTCCACGGCGCGCTCGAGAAGCATCTCGTGCTGCTCGCGGCCGCGGTCGAGGTCGAGCTCGAGCATCAGCTGGAAGCCGTACACGGCCGTGGGACATTCGTCGATCCGCAGCCGCCCATCCTCCGGCTCCAGCTCGAGGGCGCGCTCCAGAATGTGCGGGGGAGGCTTCCGTCCCGCGACCAGGTCGTCGAATACGAAGGTCGCGAGCGCCTGGGCGAGGAGCTCCTGGTCTCCCAGCTGCTCGGCGAGCTCCACCGCCTTCCGGGCATGCTGAGCCGCTCCCTCCTCGTCTCCGACGAAGACAGCAGTTCGCGCCAGCCGCCGTCGAATGCGTGCTTCGAGCAGAGGGTCGTCGCCCGCCGCGGCGAGCGCCTCTTCGAAGAGGGCAACGGCGGCCTCGGCGCTCTCGACCTCGTCCTTGAGCGTGCCGAGACGGAGCAGCGCTTCGGCGCGCTCGGTTCCCTCGGTCTCCGCTATCACCCCCTCGAGCAAGGAGCCGGCGCGCGCGGTGTCGCCGGCCTCGAAGTACGCGTCCGCAAGCTCGAGCGTCCTTCGCGGCTTGGACTCGTCCCCGCCCGGCGTCAAGCGCAGTGCGTGCTCGAGGAGCTCGGCGCTTGCCCCGGGTGCGCCCCGCCCGAGAGCCCCGCGCGCAGCCTCGTGGAGCTCGGCCGCGACGGCGGTGTCCGGCCTGGTGCTCGCGAGCGCGAGATGCCGCGCGCGTTCCTCGCCGCCGGGAGAGGCGGCCGACAGGCGCTCGTGGATCTCCCGCCGGCGGGCGGAGTCCGTGTTCGCATAGAGGACGGACGCCAGCAGCGGATGGGTGAAGTGGATTCTCTGGCGGTCGATTTCGATCACGTGAGCGTCCACGGCGGCGGCCAGATCGTCCGCATTCGCGCCGGCCGCCTCGACCACGTCCACGCGCGGCTCTCCCAGCGCTGCGGCAAGCGCCAGTGCAGCCCGGGTCTCGGCGGGCAGGGCGGCCAGCCGCTCGGCCACGAGCCTCTGCAGGCTGTCCGGCAGCTCCAGCGGCACCCCGAGATCGTGAGGAGCCCGGGCCTCGAGCGAGCGCGCAAGCTCCAGCGCGAAGAACGGATTGCCGCCCGCGGTCTCGTGGATGCGGCGGAGCAGCGGCCGGGGGAGGCCGACGCCGAGCCCTGAGTGGATGACCTGCTGCACGGCTCCGAGACTGAGGGGCCCGACATGGATCCGGTCGATCCGGCCCTCGGGAAGGGCCCGGTCGAGCCCGAGCGGCGCGGTGCCGCTGGCGCGCTGCGACAGCAGCAACGCGATCTGCTCGGCCTCGAGGCGGCGGAGCGCGAACTCGAGCGCGGCAGCGGACGCGCGGTCCAGCCAGTGGACGTCGTCGATCGCGATCAGGAGCGGGCCTTCCCGGGCCAGCGCGCGCAGGCTTCCCAGGAGGCCGACCGCGACCGCCCCCTGCTCCGCCGACGACTCTTCGGGATCGGCCATCAGAAGCGCGACTTCGAGCGCCCGCCTCTGCGGCCCGGGAAGGCCGGCGAGGGCCTCCTCGGCCACCCCGTCCAGGAGGTCTTGAAGGGCGGCGAACGAGATCTGAGTCTCGGGCGCAGAGGGCTTCGAGAGCAAAATCCGGTAGGAGCCGTCCGCGGCGGCGAGGCTCTCCCGCCAGACGGTCGTCTTGCCGATGCCCGCCTCGCCCTCGACCAGAATCGCGCGCGGGAGGCTTTCGGCGTCCTCCAGCAGCTCGGCGATCGTCGCGAGCTCCTCGTCTCGGCCGACCACGTCCGGACTGTCCAGAACGGTCATGTCCCCGCCACATGATGCGCCGAAGCGCGTTAGAACACAACAATCGCGCGGCTCACGAACGACACTGCAGACCTCGTCCCCCGGACGTCCTTCGACGGCCCGCAACTCGAGCTCGACTTCCCCGGGATCGAGATCGGCGCCGCCGAATACGACGAAGGGCCGACCGGCTGCACCGTCTTCAACTTCCCGGAGGGGGCCGCGTCGTCGATCGACGTCCGCGGCGGCTCTCCCGGGATCAGCGGCGCAGGCTACGAGCTCGTGCACGCGATCTGCCTCGCGGGCGGCTCGCTGTATGGGCTGGAGGCGACGGCAGGCGTTGCCGCGGAGCTGCTCGCACAGCGCGACTACCGTACAGGGTGGCTGGACATTCCGCTGGTCGCCGGCGCGATCATCTTCGACTGGGGCCGGCGCGACAACGCGGTCTACCCCGACAAGGAGCTGGGCCGGGCGGCGCTCCGGGCGGCTCGGTCAGGCGTCTTTCCGCTCGGGCCGCGGGGCGCGGGCCGCTCGGCGACGGCGGGGAAGCTGTTCGCCTATGAGGAAGGCGAGCCGGCGGGCCAGGGCGCGGCCTTCCGGGAGGTCGGCGAGACGAAGATCGCCGTCTTCACGGTGGTGAACGCGGTGGGCGCGATCGTCGATCGCGACGGCACCGTCCTCCGCGGCCACTACGACCGCGAGGCGGACGAGCGGCGCACGCTCGTGGCGGGCATCGAGGAGCGGCTCGCGGAGGGCCGTCCGGTCCGGCCTCCGCCGGGCAACACCACGCTCACCGTCGTCGCGACGAACCTCCGCCTCGACCAGCGGCAGCTGCGCACACTGGGGCGGCAGGTGCACGCCTCGATGGCGCGGGCGATCCAGCCCTTCCACGCGCTGGAGGACGGCGACGTGCTGTTCGCGGTCTCGACGGGAGCGGTCGAGAGCGACCCGCTGCTGGACACGACCGCGCTCGGCGTGGTCGCCTCCGAAGTGGCCTGGGACGCCGTCCTGTCCGTCGCCACCTAGCGCGCTACGCTTTGTCGGTCGCGTTCAGGGTCATCGCGTCCGTGTCCTGTTAGTAGCGCCGGCGAGCGCTCAGCCAGTAGTTGATGAAGTAGATCGGGATCGCGAGCCCCGCGAACAGAAAGGTCGCGATTCCCCAAGCGGTCGGGTGCTTGCTTCCGTGCTTGCTCGCGTGGCGGAAGATCAGCATGGCGAGCCCCGCGGCGATGGCCACGCTGACGATGAACGCCCCGGGACTGACGTTCCCGAATGCTGCGGCGACGCGTGAGCTCATCGAATCACCCCAAGCTTAGGAAGGGGGAGCTCGAGGGGGAAACGGCGTTTCCCCTTCGAAAGAGCAGCGGCGCGACTTGGCCGGGCCGCTGCGGTCACTGAGACGGCTCAGGCTACTGCGCTGAGAAACTCGTCGATCGTCAGCGCCGAGAGCGTCTGCAGCTTGGCGCTTCCGCGCGCGGCAAGTGCGACGGAGACCTTCGCGATCGTGGCGTTGTCGGGCGCCTCGACGACGTTGACGAAGTCGAACGGCCCGAGCGTCGCCCACTGGTGGAGCACCTTCGCTCCGAGTTCTTCCACGTCACGATTCACCTCGCGCAGCCGATCCGGATTCGACTTCAGCGTCTGGACGCCCTGCGCCGTCAGCGTCGACAGCAGGATGTACGTCGGCATCTCGTCCTCCTTTCGGGGTCGCCGGCGCGAGCTTATCGAGCCGCGCTTTCTGATCCACGTACAGAAGCGCCGCGCCGAGAAAGAGGATCGGCGAGATCACCAGGTCGGCGGCGAAGGCCGCGCTCACGATCTGGACCTTCGCCTGGCCGTGGAGAAGCGCGAACAGGACTCCCTTGGTGAGGGCAAAGCCGATCACGAGGGTCGCCAGCCCGCCGAGCACGTGGACGAAGTCGACGCGCCCGAGCTCCATCCCTCTCCCGATGGCGTGCCGGAAGTCCAGATCCTCGATGACCGCCGCCGGCACGGAGAGGCCGACGTACGCGAGCCACGCCAGGCTCGGGAGGGCGAGCCCGATGAGGGTGATCCAGATGTTCCCCGAGAGCGCGAACAGGAGCGGAAGCAGTGCAGCCGGCGGCCAGATCAGCAGGCCGCAGACGAACGCGTTCCAGATCGCCTTTCGCGAGGGACGAACGCCGCTCACGATCACCGCCGCGCCGATGAACGAGATCGTCATCAGGACCGATCCGGCTCCCACGCCGGCCGGCACCTGGAGCTGAAGGTGCTGGGGAAGGAGCTGCACGACCAGGTCGAGCAGCGCGGGAGGAACCCCGAGCGCGAGCGACGGCCAGAAGCGCTCGCGGTACAGGCGCACCGTCTCCGCCACGAGCTGGCCGATCGTCCGCGTCTCGGGGGGCAGCGGAGGAGGAAGCGGCGGCACGCCGCAACGCTACCCGTCTATCGGCGGTACGCCTCGCGCCGGTGCGCGATTCGCGCGACGATCACGATGCGCTCGTCGTCATCGATCGCGTCGACGACTCGGTGGTCACCGACTCTGATGCGATAGTCGTCCCGGCCCGCAAGCTTCGTCGCTCCCGAGGCTCGCGGCTCCTCCGCGAGGCTGTCGATAGCCTTCCTGAGCCTCTCTCGCAGAGGACCGCGCAGACGCCGAAACTCGCGTGCGGCCCGCGGCGTGATGCGGACGTCGTACTCGGCTACTCGCACACCTCAGCCCAGGTGAGAGCCTCAGCGCGCTTCTCCCGGGCTTCCAGGGCGGCCAGGCTGTCCTCGAGGTAGTCGATCCGATCGAGTAGCTCGTTGTAGCGGTCGACGTCCACGAGCACACCGGCGAGGCGCCCGCGCTTGGAGACGTAGATCTCCTCGTCCTTCAGCGCGTCGAGCTCACGCCCGAGCCTTGCCCGCAGATCCTCTGTTGTCACCACTCGTGCCATCCGGAACCTTAAGGTTTATCCTAAGCTTAGCCGTACAGTAGCATGGTGCGCAGCCGCGCGGGAAGGTCGTCACGGTTGCGCTCGGTAACGCGGACCACTTCCGTGTCGCGTCGCCGCTTGAGCCGGGCGGTGAACGGGTTGCGCGCGAGCTGGATCGTCGCAACGAGCGGCTGCGGCGCGTCGAAGAGCTCGAGGGCGCGCTCGCGGAAGGCTTCGGACGCCAGCTCCATCTTCCCGATCTCGTCGATCACCACGATCCCGCCCTCCGGCACGTGCTCGAGGGCAGGTAGCGCCAACCGCTCGAAAGCCTCAACGTCCACACCGTACTTCCCGACCCGCGGCGGTCCCGGGAGATCGACGTGCGCGAGCGTGGCCCGGGCGCCGTCGAAGGTGTCGACCGTGAAGCCGACGCGCCGGCCGCGCTCACGGATCTCCTCCGTCGTAAACCCGGCGAGCGGGATCCCGTCGCGGCGAAGCAACTCGGCAATCCGGACGGCGACGGTGGTCTTCCCGATCCCGGGCCTGCCCCCGAGCAAGACCTTCACCGTCGGTCTCTTAGAGGCCGGCGGCCTTGACCGCCCGCGTGACGCGCGGATCGATGGACGAAACGGGGCTCTCCTTTCCCACCCACGGGTCGCCGCCGAAGTACTGCGTGAAGATCCGCTCCGCGGCCCGCGTCGCCAGCGCCTGCGCGGTCAGCGTCGGGTTGACGCCGCCGACGCCGTTCGCGAGCGCCGACGTGTCGGCGACGAACAGGCGCCTGACTCCCCACGACTCGCCGTGCGGGTCGACGATCGAGTCCGAAGCGCTCGCGCCCATCCGCATCGTGGAGTGCAGGTGGAAGAGGACGGGCGCGATGTTCATGCGCACCACGCGCTTGGCGCCCGCGGCCCGCAGCAGCTCGACCGCCTTCCGCGCCAGGAAGTCGCGGTTGTGCTTCGTCCGCACGGATCGCTTTCGGTACGGGACTTCGACGCGGGCTACGGGACCGTGCGGGTCGGAGATGTCGGAGGAGAGCCTGACGCGGTTCTGGGCCTCGACGTCGTCGTCGGTGAGGACGAGGACGTTCAGCAGCCGGTCGACGTCCGAGACGAAGGACTTGAGCCGGCGTCCCACGAGCCGCCCGACGGAATCCGCTCCCTCGGCGCTGACCGGCGCGCCGTTGTCGTACAGCCCGACCATCCCGGAGTCGCTGAAAGCGAGTGAATAGGCCTGCAGGCCGGGCGGCAGAGTCGTGACCTCGATGCTGCCGATACCGGGGAAGTCGGCACGGGCATTCGAGCCTGGGCCTCGGCTGGAGCCGGTGTCCCTCGAGAAGCGTCCGATGACGAAGTCCGGGTAGTGGTCGGTGAGCCCGCGGCCGACGAGATCGTTGTCGTTGGGGAGGCCGCTTCGCAGCCAGAGACGGGGCGTCTCGACGCAGCCGCCCGCGAGCACCACGACCTTCGCCCGCTCGGTGTGCGTCTCGCCGCTGCGGGTCGAGCGCCACGTCACTCCAGCGACGATGGGTGGGCCGGGATAGTCGAGCGGCAGGAGGTTGACGCGGGTGACGAATGCGTTGGCCACGAGGGTCGCCGCCTTCCCTTTCGCCCAGCGGTTCGCGGTCAACGCCATGGGCACGTAGCTCGCGTCCGTGGAGCGCTTGGCCTTGAGGTTGCGCGGCGAGCGGCGCGGCTCCAGACAGCCTTCGAGGCAGTGGCCGCAGAACGTGCAGCCCTTCGCGTGCGGGTAGCGGAGCCGCTTCCGATTGCGCGTCTTGCCGGCGGTTCCCCTGGGCTGCAGGATCGCGTTCTCCTGCGGCCGGCACGCCGCCTTGGAGATGTCCTTCACCTTCTGCACGGGGAGCCCGATCTTGCGGGCGCCGCGCAGGAAGAGCACCTCCTTCGTCCCCATCGGGGCCGTCTCCACGGGCAACGTGTGCTCGACCCATTCGTAGTACGGGACGAGCTCCGAGTACGGGAACGGGAAGCGGTGCGTGTCGTAGGCGCCGGCGTCCGGGCCGGAGTACCCGGCGAAGACCCCAGGCATCGCGCGCGGACAGTTCCCGAAGTAGTGCGTGGTCGAGCCGCCCACGCCCGCCGTCTGCCACAGGAACGAGTACTGCGGGAGGTCGCGCGGCCACGGAGGCTTCGAGCGGTCGGAGGGCCCGAAGCGGAAGAAGCCGGAGGCCGGGTTGTTGGCGTCGCGCTCCTGGTGGCTCCAGGCCTCGGCGGGATGCTTCCAGCGTGGCCCGGCCTCGAGCAGGAGCACGTCGAGCCCGCGTTCGGCCAGCTCCTTCGCACCGACGGCCCCGCCGCCGCCCGCGCCGACGACGATGACGTCACGCACCGACCTTCCTCCGTCCCTGGAAGTAGCCCTTGAACTCGTGCCGCCCGTCCGCCGTCCCGGCGTAGCGCGAGAGCTTCCAGCCGACCTCGCGCTCCGAGTAGGTCACGAACGCGACCAGGCCGGGGAGGTTTCCGGCCAGGTACCGGATCGCGCCGGCCTCAGGCGTGGGCAGCGACTCGAGCCGGCGGAACACCTCGCCCTTCTGCCTGAACGTGAGGTTCGCGAAGGCCGACTCGAACTTCTTGTGGCGCGGATGGAGCTGCTCGGCGGTCCCGTTGAGGAGGGCCGCTACCGTCGCGGACAGCGGTGGGTGCGTCTCAAGGACGTGGTCGAGCGTCCTCTTCAACTCCCTCGTCGCGCCGGCGCCGATCCCTCCGCGGGTGCGCGACGTCTTGCCCTGCGCCTTCGAGTAGCGGTCGCGGCCGGGGACGACGAACGCGACGAGCCCGTGCAGCGTGTCGTGGACGAGGTCCGGAGCGCGGGCGGTCGCGGCGGCCGCGTCGAGCCAGCGGGTCGGCAGCTGCGCGATGAGCCCCGCGAGCGCGACCCATCCTGTCCGCTCGAGGAAGCCGCGGCGGCTAAGCCCGTCCATGGCCCGACTATATGCTCGCCGCTATGGCGAATCCGCCCGATCGCTACACGGTCGATCTCTCCGCGTATCCGGATCTCGTCGTCATCTACCTGGGCATGCGGGTCGAGGAGCCGCGCGGCGTCGAGACGGTGCAGACGCTCGGCCCCCAGATCCGGGCCTCGGTCGAGGAGCAGCCGGAGGGGCTGCTGCTGCACGAGGACCTCACGTTCTCGGAGGAGCCGCTGCACGTGGGCATGCGTCAGTACTGGCGCGACTTCGACTCGCTCGAGGGGTGGGCCTCGACGCTCCCGCACAAGAAGTGGTGGACGGACTACCTGCGCGACCGCGGCGGGACGTCCTTCTGGCACGAGACGTACTTCCGGGGAGGCGGGATCGAGTCGATGTACGTGGACGTCGGCGATCCAGTCGGGCTCGGCCTGATCGGGCCGCGCGCAGCCGCGACCGGCCCAATGTTCTCGGCGCGCAAGCGGCGGGATTACGACCGCGGCGGGGCGTGACCGAGGACTGGCTCGAGACTTCCGGCGAAGGGAGCTTCTCGACGTCCTCTAGCGACTCGTCCCGTAGCCCGGTGATGCCGAGGCTCACCTTGTCGCGCTGGCGATCAGGCCGCGGCAGGGGCGGCAGCTGCCGCCTTCTCGAACACAAGCTCGCCGTCCTTCGCATCCACGAGGACGGTGTCGCCCTCGGCGAAGTCGCCTTCGAGCAGCCGCAGGGCGAGCGGGTTCTCGATCATGCGCTGGATCGCTCGCTTGAGCGGCCGGGCGCCGTAGGTCGGGTCCCAGCCCGCCTCGGCGACCGCTTCCTTCGACGCCGGCGTCAGCTCCAGGTCGATCCCGCGCTCGGCCAGCCGCTGCCGCAACCGCCGCAGCTGCAGCTCGACGATCTCCGCCAGCTGCTCGCGATCCAGAGCATGAAACTCGACGATCTCGTCGATCCGGTTCAGGAACTCGGGCCGGAAGACCTCCTGCATCGCCTCCGGCGAGCGGAGGTTCGAGGTCATGATCAGCACCGTGTTGCGGAAGTCGACCGTGCGGCCGTGGCCGTCGGTCAGGCGCCCGTCATCGAGGATCTGCAGCAGGATGTTGAAGACGTCCGGGTGCGCCTTCTCGATCTCGTCCAGCAGGACGACCGAATAGGGCCGGCGCCGCACCGCCTCGGTCAGCTGGCCGCCCTCTTCGAAGCCGACATAGCCGGGCGGCGCGCCGACGAGGCGCGAGACGGTGTGCTTCTCCATGTACTCGGACATGTCGAGGCGCACCATCGCGCGCTCGTCGTCGAACATGAACTCGGCCAGCGCACGGGCGAGCTCGGTCTTGCCAACGCCGGTGGGGCCGAGGAAGACGAACGAGCCGATGGGGCGGTTCGGGTCCTGTAGCCCTGAGCGGGCGCGCCGGAGGGCGTTCGCGACCGCCGAGACGGCCTCGTCCTGGCCGACGACGCGCTCGTGCAGCCGCTCCTCCATGTGGATGAGCTTCTCGGTCTCGCCCTCCAGCAGCCGCGACACCGGGATGCCGGTCCAGCGGGCGACGACCTCGGCGACGTCGTCCTCGTCGACCTCCTCCTTGACCATCGGCGACTCGGGCGCGGCGCGGCTCTCGAGCTCCTGCTCGAGCTGCGGCAGCTCGCCGTAGCGGATCTCGGCCACGCGCTGGAGGTTGCCGGCGCGCTCCTCGCGCTCGGCCTCCATCTTCAGCTCGTCGATGCGGCGCGTGATCTCCTTGACACGCTCGAGCGCCGCCTTCTCCTGCTCCCAGCGGGCGGCGAGCTCGTTGCGGCGCTCCTTGGCCTCGGCGAGCTCGCGCTCGAGCGGCTCGCGGACGTCCTTCGACTCCTTGCCCATCGCGGCGAGCTCGATCTCGAGCTGGCGGACGCGGCGCTCGGCCTCGTCCAGCTCGAGCGGGGCCGAGTCGATCTGCATGCGCAGGCGCGAGGCGGCCTCGTCGATCAGGTCGATGGCCTTGTCGGGCAGGAAGCGGTCGGAGATGTAGCGGTCGGAGAGGACGGCCGCAGCGACCAGGGCGGCGTCGCGGATGCGGACGCCGTGATGCGCCTCGTAGCGGTCCTTGAGCCCGCGCAGGATGGCGATCGTCTCGGCCACCAACGGCTCGCCGACGAAGATGGGCTGGAAGCGGCGCTCGAGCGCGGCGTCCTTCTCGATGTGCTTGCGGTACTCGTCGAGCGTCGTCGCGCCGATCGCGCGCAGCTCCCCACGCGCGAGCATCGGCTTGAGCATGTTGGCGGCGTCGACGGCGCCCTCGGCCGCGCCCGCCCCGACGATCGTGTGCAACTCGTCGATGAAGAGGATGATCTCCCCCTCGGCCGCCTTGATCTCGTTCAGGACCGCCTTCAGGCGCTCCTCGAACTCGCCGCGGTACTTGGAGCCGGCGAGCAGCGCCCCGATGTCGAGCGCCCACACGCGCTTACCCTTCAGGCCGTCCGGGACGTCGCCGGCGACGATGCGCTGCGCGAGCCCTTCCGCGATCGCGGTCTTCCCCACTCCCGGATCGCCGATCAGGACGGGGTTGTTCTTCGTGCGGCGCGAGAGCACCTGGATGACGCGGCGGATCTCCTCGTCGCGGCCGATGACCGGGTCGAGCTTGCCCTCCTCGGCGAGCGCGGTCAGGTCGCGGCCGAACTTCTCGAGCGCCTGGTAGGTCTCCTCGGGATCCTGGGAGGTGACGCGCTGGCCGCCGCGGACGTCCTTGATGCGCTCGAGCAACGCGTCGCGCGGGACGACGTCGAGCGCGAGCAGGAGATGCTCCGTCGAGACGTACTCGTCTTCCAGGTCGCGCGCCTCGTCGAAGGCCTTGTCCAGCACCTTCGAGAAGGCAGCGGAGACCTGGGGCTGCTGCGCGGCGCCTTCCATCGTGGGCTTGCCGCGCAAGGTGGTCTCGGCCTCGGCGCGGAGGGCGGCGGCGTCGGGGACGAGCTGCTGCGGCAGCTCCTGGTCGAGGAGCGCGAGCAGCAGGTGCTCGGGATAGATCTCGGGGTTGCCCATCCGCCGCGCCAGCTCCTGGGCGGTGCCAACGGCCTCTTGCGATTTCAAGGTGAGCTTGTTGAAGTCCATTACGCCTTCCTCCGCACGGGCTGGGTCTCGGGCTGCCAGAGGACGAGGTCGCGACGGTACTGCTTGTGCACCTCGTCGATGCGCTCCCGCATCTCGCGCTCGAGCCTGTCCATGCGCGCCTGCATCCGCTGCATCTGATCCTCCATCCGCAAGACGATCTCAACCCCGGCGAGGTTCAGCCCGAACTCCGTGGTCAGTCGCTGGATCGTTCGCAAGCGGTCGAGGTCGGCGTCCGAGTACAGGCGCGTGTTGCCCGCGGTGCGCTTCGGGCGGACGAGGCCCTTCTGCTCGTAGATGCGCAGCGTCTGCGGATGCATGCCGACGAGCTCGGCGGCAACCGAGATTATGTAGCGGGGAGAGTCGTCCATCAGGCGAACGCCTCCTCACGCGGGTCCTCGCGCGAGGCCTTCTGCAACGCCTCGATCGCCTCCCGCTCCGCCTTCGTCAGCTTCTTCGGCACGGTCACCTTCACGCGGGCGAGCAGATCGCCACGGCCAGACCCCTTCAATCGCGGCGCGCCGTGTCCCTTCAGCTTCAAGAGCTTTCCGGTCTCGGTGCCAGGCGGGATCTGCACGGACAGCCGCTCGCCATAGGGCGTCGGCACCTCGACCTTGGCCCCCAGCGCCGCCTCCGCATACGTGACCGGAACGTCGACGACGAGGTCGGCCGCGCCGCGCCGCTTGAACAGCTTCGACGGCTGGACGCGCGTAACGACGAACAGGTCTCCCGGCGGCCCGCCGCTAAAGCCGGGCTCGCCCTTGCCCTTGAGCCGAATCCGCGTGCCGTCCTTGACGCCGGGCGGGATCTTCACCGAGTAGCGCTTCGTCCGCCGCTCACGTCCGGTTCCCCGGCACTTCGGGCATGGCTCCTCGATCACCGTGCCGTTGCCCCGGCAGCGCGGGCAGGGCTGCGAGATCGCGAACAGGCCCTGGCTCTCGGCCAGGACTCCACGGCCGTTGCACGCCGGACAGATGACGGGCGACGTCCCAGGCCGCGCCCCGGTGCCGCCGCATTGGCTGCAAGCCGTGTCGACCTCGACGGGGATTTTCGTCTCGACGCCCTTCAGCGAGTCCTCGAAGGAGAGATTGACCACCGCCTCGATGTCGGCGCCGCGCTGAGCGGCCGGCCGTTGCCGCCTCCCCGCGCGACCGCCGAAGAAGCCCCCGAACAGGTCACCGAGATCGCCGAAGTCGAACCCTTCTTCGGTCGTGAACGTCCAGCCCGGGCCGCCGGGACCGCCGAAGCGGCCGTCCGCCGACCCGACGGTGTCGTACTGCTTGCGCTTCTTCTCGTCGGAGAGAACGTCGTAGGCGGCCTGGACCTCCTTGAACTTCGCCTCGGCCTCCTCGTCCCCGGGATTCCTGTCCGGGTGGTACTGCCGAGCGAGCTTGCGGTAGGCCTTCTTGATCTCGTCCTTCGACGCGTTCTTCGCCACTCCGAGGACGTCGTAGAGGCTCTTAGCCGCGGTCGCCACTCGGCTCCCCCTCGGGCGCCGCTACGACGACTCGGGCCGGCCGCAGCACACGGTCACCGAGCCGGTAGCCCTTCTGAACGACGTCGATGACCGAGCCCTCTTCCGCGTCCGAGGGCTGGGCCAGGAGCGCCTCGTGTACGTGGGGATCGAAGCGGCCGTCCGTCTCGATCTCGACGAGGCCCTCCTTGGAGAGCGCCTCCTTGAGCTCGCGGTGGACGAGCCGAACCCCCTCCTCCAGTTTGGCCTCCTCGTGCTCGGCCGCCGCCTCCAGAGCCCGCTCGAGGTCGTCGAGCACGGGCAGGAGCTCCTTCACCAACCGCTCATGGGCACGCGCGACCAGGCTCTCCTGGTCGCGCGCCGCCCGCTTGCGGTAGTTCTCGAAGTCGGCCGCGACCCGCTGGAGGTCGGCGAGATACCCGTCTCGCTCGGCCTCCAGCTCGGCGATCCTCTTGCCCAGCTCGGCCAGGGTCACGACTTCTTCGCCGCCTCCTCACCCTCGTCGACGACCTCGTAGTCGGCCTCCTCGACCTCCTCGTCGTCAGAGGGCTCCGATGCGCCGTCACCGCCGGCCGCAGCCTGCTGATCAGCGGTCGCCTGCGCGTACACCGCCTCGGCCAGCTTCTGCGAGGCCTCCTGCAGCGCCTCGGTCTTCTGCCGGATCTCGTTGACGTCGTCGGAGTCGAGCACCTGCTTCAGCTCCATGACGCGACCCTCGATCGTCGAGGCGTCGGACTCGTCGATCTTGTCGCGGTGCTCCTTGAGCGACTTCTCGGTCTGGTAGGCGAGGTTCTCCGCGAGATTGCGCGCGTCGACGAGCTCGCGCAGCCGATGCGCCTCGTCCGCGTGCGCCTCCGCGTCCTTGATCATCTGCTCGACCTCCTCCTGCTTCAGGCCCGAGCCGCCCTCGATCGTGATCTGCTGCTCGTTCCCGGTGCCGAGGTCCTTGGCCGAGACGTTGATGATCCCATTCGCGTCGATGTCGAACGTGACCTCGATCTGCGGCATCCCGCGCGGAGCCGGCGGGATCCCGGTCAGGTTGAACTTCCCGAGCGTCTTGTTGTACTGGATCATCTCCGACTCGCCCTGCGCGACGTGCACCTGCACCTCGGGCTGGTTGTCCTCGGCGGTCGTGAACACCTCGGACTTCTTCGTCGGGATGGTCGTGTTGCGCTCGATCAGCTTGGTGAAGACGCCGCCCTTGGTCTCGATGCCAAGGGAGAGCGGGGTCACGTCGAGAAGCAGGACGTCCTTGACCTCGCCCTTGAGGACGCCGCCCTGGATGGCCGCGCCGACGGCAACGACCTCGTCGGGGTTGACGCCCTTGTGCGGGTCCTTGCCGATCAGCTCCTTGACCTTGTCCACGACCGCCGGCATGCGGGTCATGCCGCCGACGAGGACGACGTGGTCGATGTCCTTAGCCTCGAGGCCGGCGTCGGTGAGCACCTGCTTGGTCGGCCCGACCGTCCGCTCCAGCAGGTCGTGCGTGAGCTCGTTCAGCTTCGCGCGCGTGAGCTGGAGGTCGAGGTGCTTGGGGCCCTCGGGCGTCGCGGTGATGAAGGGGAGGTTGATCTGGGTCGTCATCGTGGACGACAGCTCCACCTTCGCCTTCTCGGCCGCCTCGTACAGGCGCTGGAGCGCCATGCGGTCCTGGCCGAGATCGATGCCCTGATCCTTCTTGAACTCGGCGATCATCCAGTCCACGATCGCCTTGTCCCAGTTGTCGCCGCCGAGGTGGTTGTCCCCGTTCGTCGCCTTCACTTCGAAGACGCCCTCGCCCAGCTCGAGGATCGAGACGTCGAACGTCCCGCCGCCGAGGTCGAAGACGAGGATCGTCTGGTCGGACTCCTTCTCGAGCCCGTAGGCGAGCGACGCAGCGGTCGGCTCGTTGATGATGCGGAGGACGTTGAGCCCGGCGATCTTGCCGGCGTCCTTCGTCGCCTCACGCTGGGCGTTGTTGAAGTAGGCCGGGACGGTGATGACCGCGTCGGTCACCTTCTCGCCGAGGTAGGACTCGGCATCCGTCTTCAGCTTCTGCAGGATCATCGCGGAGATCTCCGGCGGTGCGTACTCCTTGCCGCCGACCTTCACCCGCACGTCGTCGTTCGGTCCCTTGACCACTTCGTACGGGACGATCTTCATCTCCTCGCTGACCTCGTCGTACTTGCGCCCCATGAAGCGCTTGATCGAGAAGATCGTGTTCTCGGGGTTCGTGACCTGCTGCCGCTTGGCCGGCGCGCCGACGAGCCGCTGGTCATCCTTCGTGAACGCCACGACGGACGGGGTCGTTCGCCCGCCCTCCGCGTTCGCGATCACGGCCGGCTCGCCGCCCTCGATCACCGCCATGGCGGAGTTGGTCGTCCCCAGATCGATTCCGAGTACCTTTGCCATCTGCTTCGCTCTCCTCCTCAGAAGTTATGACTTGCAGAAAATCTAAGTCTTGGATTGTCAAGTATAGCGAAGCGAATCGCGGCTTGCCGCCCGGTGCCAGGCACGTGCCTGGCACCGTTCTGGGCGGAGGCACCTCTGAGCGGACGGCATCGATCCGGAGAAACTGAGAAAGAGCTATGCCGCGATGAGCGCCTGAAGCGAAGTTGCTTCGGAACCCTCTGCGACGAACGCCGTGTACCGATCCCGCGCAGAATTCAAGTCAGGGCCAAACTGCTGCAGGAGCGCTTCGACTGCGAGGAACGGAAGAGGTGGGACGAGCCCCGCCGTCGACCGGAAACTGCTCCATTTCCACTCGTCGGCAGCTTCGCAGAGCGCGGCGCGCACTGGATTCAGGACGATGTAACGACAGGCCTCGAGCAGATGCGCCTCGCGATTGATCAGCACAGCGTGATAGCGCTGCTCGAAGAGATGCCCGCGACGCCCGTGGCGGCGATTGAACCCGCGGGCGTACTGCCCGTTGAGTCGGCACATCCCGATGCCCAGGTCGCCATTCGGCGTCTCAAGCAGAAGGTGGTAGTGGTTGCCCATCAAGCAAAACGCATGGCATCTCCATTGGAGGACGCCCAGTGTGGTCGCGAACACTTGCAGGAAGAGCTCGCGATCCCGGTCGTCAATGAAGATCAGCCGCGCGTTGTTCCCGCGGGCAGTGACGTGATAGATCGCGCCATCGAATTGAGTCCGAAGGGGCCGGCCCACACATTCGACCGTACCTGGTCACCGACGACAAGTTGCATCGACTTCGTCACGAAGACGCGCCGGTCGTGCCTGGCACGTGCCAGGCACCCGGTAGCGTGCCAGGCACCCGGTAGAGTCCGCCTCCGTGCCAGCCGACCCGCGGATCGAAGAGTACGCGCGGCTTCTCGTGGAGAAGTGCGTGGACGTGCAGCCGGGTTGGCAGGTGGTCGTCCGCTCCCAGCCTCTCGCCCGGCCGCTCGTCGACGCGGTCTGCCGTGAGATCGCGCGGCGCGGCGCCTACGCTCTGCTGCGGCTGAGCTGGAGCTCGGTCGGTCTCAGCGAGTCGTGGGTCAAGGAAGCCCCCGAGGAGCTCCTGCAGAAACTCCCACCGATCGAGGCGCACTCCATCGACAACTGCGACACCTTCATGGTGATCCTCGCGCCCGAGAACACCCGCGAGGGCGCCGACGTCCCGGCCGAGCGCTTCGGGATGCTGGCGGCCGCGTCGCGCCCACATGCGGAACCGTTCTTCAGCAACAAGAAGCCCTGGGTCGGTTGCCAGTACCCCACCTCGGCGCTCGCCCAGGACGCCGGCATGACGCTCGAGCAGTTCGAGGACTTTCTATACGGGGCAGTGCTGATCGACTGGGACGCTCTCGCCCGCGAGATGGAGAAGATTGCCGAGCGGGTCAGCGGCGCCAAGGAGGTGCGGATCGTCGGTGAGGACACCGACCTCACCTTCAGCCTCGAGGGCCGCGAGGGGAAGGTCTCGGCCGCGGACGCGAACATGCCCTCGGGAGAGGTCTTCTACTCCCCGGTCGAGGACAGCGCCAACGGCGTCGTCACCTTCAGCGAGTATCCCGCCTGCTATCAGGGCCGGGACGTTTACGGCGTGCGGCTCCGGTTCGAGAACGGCCGCGCGGTGGAGATCTCCTCACGAACGGAGGAGGAGTTCCTGAAGACCGTGCTCTCGACCGACGACGGGGCCTCGGTGCTCGGCGAGTTCGGCATCGGCTGCAACCCCGGTATCCAGCAGCACATGCGCAACACGCTCTTCGACGAGAAGATCGAGGGCACCGTCCATCTGGCGATGGGGAACGGCTTCCCCTTCATTGGGGGCAAGAACGAGAGCGCCGTCCACTGGGACATGGTCAAGGACCTCCGCCCCGGCGGAGAGCTCTACGTCGGCGGCGAGCTCGTCCAAAAGGACGGGAAGTGGCAGTTGTGATCGTCGTCTGCGGGGCGGGACGCGGGATCGACGCCCACGTTCAAACGCGTCATGCGGCACTGAGAAACAGGCGGAGGAGGGCTCGGCCCTCCGGACGCCTGTTTGGCGCCTGGCAGTTCTGAGCGCCGCCTACGTCAACTCGGTCTAAACCTCACCAGACGAGCGAGCGCCGCAGCCGCCGCGGGCTCGGCGACCAGGATCCCGGCGAGGATGACTGCGCAGCCGCCCCAGCCGAGGGCACCCAGCCGGTCGCCCGCGATCGCGTAGCCGAAGATGCCTGCGAAGACGGGCTCCATGGTGAAGGCGAGCGCGGTGCGAGTCGCGCTCGTCCGCCGCTGCGCCCAGGTCTGCACGAGGAACGCGAGTGCGCTCGCAAAGACGCCCGTGACAAGGAGCGCGCCCCACACCGTCCAGCCGCGCGGAGCCTCGAGCTCCCCCCGCGCCAGGGCGACGACACCGAAGCCGGCGAAGGCGGCAACCATCTCCACCAACGTGAACGCGAGGGGTCGTAGCTCGGGGCGAAGCGCTCCATCAGGACGATCTGGAGCGAATAGACGGCCGCCCCCGCGAGCACGAGCAGGTCGCCGGTCACCGAGCCGGCCTCGATGGCGGACAGCATGGCCAGCCCCGCGACCGTGAGCGCCACTCGATCCAGACCGTTACGCCTACCCGCAGCCGGAAGAGCCCCAGCGCGATCAGCGGCGTGAAGACCACGTACATCCCGGTGACGAAGCCCGTGCTGGAGACGGTGGTCCGGGCGAGGCCCTCGGTCTGGAGCGCATAGCCGCCGGCGAGCAGCGCGCCGAGGAGCGCAGCCGCGAGGCTGCCGCGCCGGCCGAGGCCGCGCAGCCGCTCGGCTCCGGGAAGCCCCAGTGTCATGCTTGCGATCGCAAAGCGGAGGGCGAGGAAGGCGTACAGCGGATAGAGGTCGAGGGCGTCCTTGACCTGGACGAACGTCACGCCCCAGACGGCGGTGACGAGGATGAGGGCAACGAGCGCGATGCGGAACTACAGCATGCTCCCAAGACGTTTCGACACCAAGCGTCCGCGTTACTCTTAGAGGCATGACGGCGCCGCTCGTCGATTCCTGGGGACGCGAGATCAAGAGCCTGCGGGTCTCGGTCACCGACCGCTGCAACTTCCGCTGCCGCTACTGCATGCCGGCGGAAGGGCTCGAATGGGTGCCGCGGGAAGAGGTGCTCTCGTTCGAGGAGATCAGCCGGCTCGTGCGTGTCATGGCCGAGATGGGCGTCGACGAGATCCGGCTGACCGGCGGCGAGCCGCTCGTTCGCCGCGATCTTCCCGTGCTCGTGGGGATGCTGTCCGGGACCCCCGGCGTCCGGGATCTCTCGCTGACGACGAACGGCGTCCTGCTCGACCGGCTGGCCGCGCCGCTCGTGGAGGCGGGGCTCAGGCGCGTGAACGTCTCGCTCGACTCGCTCTCACACGTTCGCTTCTCCGAGATCACCCGGCGCGACGCGCTCGACCGCGTCCTCGCCGGCCTCGAGGAAGCGGAGCGCTACCCGGAGCTGCGGCCGATCAAGGTCAACTGCGTCGCGATCCGCGGCTTCACCGAGGAAGAAGTGCCGGCCCTGGCCGAGCTGGCTCGCCGCAAGCCCTACGTGGTGCGCTTCATCGAGTTCATGCCCCTCGACGCCGACGAGGTGTGGCGCGAGGACGAGGTCCTGACCGGTGGAGAGATCCGCGCGCTGATCGAGGAGCGCTGGCCGCTCGAGGAGATCCCGGCCAAGCCCTCGTCGACCGCGCGCCGCTTCCGCTTCGCCGACGGGGTGGGCGAGATCGGGTTCGTCAACCCGGTTTCGGAACCGTTCTGCTCCTCGTGCGACCGCATCCGCCTGACCGCCGACGGCCAGCTTCGCACGTGCCTCTTCTCGCGCCGGGAATGGGATCTCAAAGCGCCGCTGCGGAACGGCGCCTCAGACGAGGACCTCGCCGGGCTCATCCGCTGGGCGGTGAGCCACAAGGAGCTCAAGCACCGGATCAACGAGCCCGGATTCGTGCGGGCCTCGCGCTCCATGAGCCAGATCGGCGGTTGATCCGGCTCAGGCGACACACCGCGACAAAACCGCAGGAACCGGAATTTCCGTCTGCACCGGGTCGTTAGAATCTCCCGTTCCGACGCGAGGAGTTCTGACCCCGGGTGACAGCGATCACGCTCATCGGCAAGAGGTACCTTCCGAGAGGCTGGACCGACTTGTTCCGCCAGCTGCTGATCTGGTTCGGGTTCCTCCTCGCCTACCAGCTCGCCCGCGGGATCGCCGACCGGAATCCGGTCAAGGCGTTCTCCAACGGGCTCGGCGTGATTGACGTCGAGAAGCACGCGCACGCCCTCTTCGAGACGAGCCTGCAGCGGGTGATCGACTCCTCGCACTTCCTTGCCACCCTCACGAGCTGGACGTATTGGATGTCGCAGTTCACCGTGCTCGGGCTGGCCCTGCTGTGGGTGTACCTGCGCCGGAACGAGTACTTCGTGCGCTTCCGGAACACGATCCTGGTGGCGAACGCCATCGGGCTTCTGGGCTACGTGCTGCTTCCGACCGCGCCGCCGCGGATGTTCCCCGACATGGGCTTCGAGGACACGCTCACCCGTCTGGGCGGGCTGAATCACGAGAGCGGCCTGATTCACCTGGCCTCGAATCAATTCGCCGCGATGCCGAGCCTCCACGCGGCCGACGCCCTCATCGTCGGGGTGACGCTCGCCTTCATCGCGAAGCGGCGGATCTTCAAGACGCTCTGGCTGCTGTGGCCGGCGTGGGTGTGGTTCTCCGTGATGGCGACCGGCAACCACTTCTGGCTGGACATCGTTGCGGGGATCGCGGTCGCCGCACTCGGCGCGCTGATCGTCTACGCGCCCGAGCTGCGCAGGCGGCTACGGCCCGCGTGAGCACCGCGATCGCGCGGCTAAAGGAGAGCTACACCACCGGCGTACGGAGGCTCGCTTCCCGCGGCATCCACCGGCTCGCGCAGACGCGCGTCTCGCCGAACGCGCTGACCGCGGCCGGCGTCAGCCTGTGCGTCGCCGGCGCCATCCTCGTCTACTTCGAGTACCGCAACGAGTACCTCTTCTACTGGCTGGGCGGAGCCCTCTTCGTCGTGGGCTCGATCCTCGACATCCTCGACGGAGCGCTCGCGAGGACCAGCGGGAAGCAAACGCCGTTCGGGGCGTTCCTGGACTCGACCACCGACCGCGTCGGCGAGGGCTTCATGCTCGGAGCGATCGCGCTCGTCTTCTTCCGCCACGGCGACGAGGTCGCACTCGCGTTCGCCATCGCCGCCATCGCAGGCTCCTTCCTCGTCAGTTACACACGCGCGCGCGCGGAGGCGCTCGGGCTCAAGGGCGACGTCGGGATCGGCAGCCGCGCGGAGCGCGTGGTGGTGATCTCGTTCGGGCTCGGCCTTGCGCCCTGGGGCGTCCTGCCCTGGGCGATCTACCTGCTCACCGCGACCGCCTGGATCACCGTCGTCCAGCGCATACTTTCGGTTCGAGCCCAGCTTCAAACAGACGTGCGGAGGGCGAGCCCTCCGCCTGTTTCTCAAGGCTCAAGTGACGCGACGACCACGGGTGAGGATCTGCCGGATCGTCGCGGCCAGGGCTAGCCTGCCTTCCGGTGCGCGCTAGAGATAGCACTTTTGTGCTATCAATGTGCGCGTGTCGGCGGCCAAGCGCGCAAATGTTCTCGTCCGACTGCCCGAGGAGCTGAAGCGGCGCCTCGCTGACGAGGTCTCCTCGGGAAAGGGAAATCTCAACGACGTGGCGGTCGGAATCCTCGCCGCCCGCTTCGCCGTGCCCTTCGAAGGCAGCGGACGGCCCGGGGCCCGCCCCAAGGCGAGTGGAGACGTTCTCCTGCGCATGCCGAGCCAGCTCAAGGACAAGCTGCAGCGGCGGGCCGCCGAGCGCCGCCGCAAGACCAACGACCTGATCGTCGAGACGCTCTCCGAGCGACTCGGCCTGAAAAGAGAGGAATCGATGGCCTCACAAGACGGAAGAACACGCAGCAGCGCAGGCAAGGTGCGCGTCGCGATCGTGGGTGTCGGCAACTGCGCGAACTCCCTCCTCCAGGGTGTGGAGTACTACAAGGACGCCGACCCCGACGACTTCGTCCCCGGGCTCATGCACATTGACCTCGGCGGCTACCACGTCCGCGACATCGAGTTCACCGCCGCCTTCGACGTCACCACGGCCAAGGTGGGCAAGGACCTCGCGGACGCCATCTGGGCGCCGCCGAACGACACGATCAAGTTCGCGAACGTGCCGAAGACCGGCGTGAAGGTCTCGCGCGGAATGACCCACGACGGCATCGGCAAGTACCTGTCGGAGGTCGTCGAGAAGGTTCCGGGCGAGACCGACGACGTGGCCGGGATCCTCAAGGAGACCGGCACCGACGTCGTCGTCAACTACCTCCCAGTCGGCTCGGAGGAGGCCACCAAGTGGTACGCGGAGCAGGTTCTCGCCGCCGGCTGCGCCATGGTGAACTGCATCCCGCAATTCATCGCGCGAGAGGCGTACTGGCAGCGGCGCTTCGAGCAGGCGGGTGTGCCGATCATCGGCGACGACATCAAGTCGCAGGTCGGCGCGACCATCGTCCACCGCGTCCTCACGTCCCTCTTTCGCGACCGTGCCGTGCGACTCGACCGCACCATGCAGCTGAACGTCGGCGGCAACTCGGACTTCCTCAACATGCTCGAGCGCGAACGCCTGGAGTCGAAGAAGATCTCGAAGACGAACGCGGTGACGTCGATGCTGGACTACGACATCGGCGAGAAGAACGTTCACGTCGGCCCTTCGGATCACGTCCCCTGGCTCACCGACCGCAAGTGGGCGTTCATCCGCTTGGAGGGATCCAGCTTCGGAGACGTGCCGCTGAACGTCGAGCTCAAGCTCGAGGTCTGGGACTCGCCGAACTCGGCGGGGATCGTCATCGACGCCGTCCGGCTGGCGAAGCTGGCGCTGAACAGCGGCGTCGCCGGCGCTCTCGAGGGACCGAGCTCCTACCTGATGAAGTCGCCTCCGAAGCAGGTGCCGGACGACCAGGCGCGTGAAGCGGTCGAGCGGTTCATCAAGCAGAACGCGCGCACGAAGAAGAGGGCAAAGGAGCGGGCGTCTGCATGACGGACAGGCGGCCGGCACTCGCGAGCATCCTTTTCATCGCCGGAATCCTCGTTTTCGTCTACGCAATCGCCGACCCGGACGTCACGTACGGGAGCGACGCCTGGAGCATCGCAGTACTCGCCGCGCTCATGCTGCTCCACTTCGGAACGGGCATGCTCGCGAGGAGCTGGGTAGCGCTGCTGCTCCCGCCGATCGCCGTCCTATTGTCGGTTCCGGCGGGTCTTCCGGAAACGGCCGCGAGGACTGAGGCGTTTCCGATCTGGTTCGGGATGCTCATCTTCATCGAGCCGCTTGGGCTGGCGGCACTCGCCCTCGGCGTTGCCGTTGGGAGGTTTACCGAGCACCGTCGGCGAGACGGATTCCGACCGATTTCCGCTTGAGCCCACGCCGACAGGCGCCTGAGCGGGGCGAATGAAGCGGGCCGGACTGATCCTGGTGATGCTCGCCGCCGCGGTCGTAGTGGCACCCACGGGCTCTCCCGGCCGCACCGCGCGGCCGCTCTCGATCAAGGTGGCCGGCCGCAAGCTCGTCAACGCGGCAGGCAAGGCCGTCCAGCTGCGCGGGGTCAACCGCTCGAGCTTCGAGTACGCCTGCGCGCAGGGCTGAGGCTTCTACGAGGGACCGGTCGGCGCCGCGTCGATCGCCGCGATGAAGAAGTGGAGGATCAAGGCGGTGCGCATCCCGCTGAACGAGGCGTGCTGGCTCGGCCTGCCGAGCGCCTCCAAGGCCTACCGCGGGGCGCGGTATCGCAAGCAGGTGAAGGCATTCGTGAAACGCCTGCACGCAGCGCGGCTGTACGTGATCCTGGACCTGCACTGGAACGCGCCCGGCTCGAAAGAAACCGGCCAGCAGGTCATGGCCGACGCGGACCATTCGCGCGCCTTCTGGAAGTCCGTGGCACGGAAGTTCCGCGGCGACAGGGCGATCATCTTCGATCTCTTCAACGAGCCCCACGACATCAGCTGGAAGTGCTGGCGCGACGGTTGCTCGGCAGGCCGCTGGCGCACAGCCGGCATGCGATCGCTCGTGCGGGCCGTCCGCTCGACCGGCTCCAGGCGGCCGCTCATGCTCGGCGGGCTCGACTGGAGCGGGGACCTGGCGGGCTGGGTGAAGTGGAAGCCGAGGGACAAGGCACGACAGCTCATCGCGTCGCTACACACGTACAAGTTCCTCAAGTACGGGACTCCCGGTTGCGTCGCTGACTGCCGTCGCACGGTTTCAGCCGTCGCCCGGAAGGTGCCGGTCGTCGCAGGAGAGATCGGCGAGGACGACTGCGCCCACGGCTTCATCGACAGCTTCATGCGTTGGGCCGACAGGCACAAAGTCTCGTACCTCGGCTGGACCTGGAACGTCTGGGACTGCAGGGACGGGCCTGCGCTGATCACGGACTACAGCGGAACGCCCACCCCCTTCGGAGTCGGTTTCCGGAACCACGTCCGGCAGGTCGGCTAGCGCTTGAAGCTCGCACCAAGCGTCGCGCCGCCGGTTCCGCCGAACGGAACGTAGAGCGCAGTCATCTCGCCGTACCACCCCTGAACCGCCCCGTTTCCCGCCTCTCGGGAGAGCCGGATCTCGAAGTCGTGCACACCCGGCGAGACCTCGAACACGTAACTCATCCCGAGGTTGGCCAAGGTTTCCTCCGCTCCGCCGCCCAGAACTGTCGTCTTGCTCGGCGTCGAGCCCTCGCCGGTCTGCACGTGACGGAGCTGGCCAACGGCGACACAACCGGTTGTGCAATTGGCCGGGTTCCGGACGGTCACGGCGGCGTTTGCGAGCACGAGCCCGGCTTGGGGCGCGGTGAGCGACACGGCCGGGCCATACGGCTGGGTCAGTTCGGTGAGAGTCAAGAACCCCTGAGTGGTCATCCTCGCTGCCCGCGCGAGCCCGTTCGCCTCGAATCCGTCCAGCCTGTCCGCGTTCAGGTTCGCAACCTTCGTCGAGGAGTTCACGGCCAGAGGCGGCACACCGGAGTTGACGATCGCCCGCAGGCCGGGCCCGCCGCCGGTGCTTCGGCCCAGGACGCCCGCCCCGTTTCCGTTCGTGTCGCCCTGGATGCCGGGCATCGCGCCGGCGCCGCTGTGGTACCCGTAGAGGCCCCTTCCAGTCTGGCTGCGCCCGTACACCCCGATTCCTCCGACCGCGTCGGCACGAAGGGCGCCGTTCGTTGCGTCGGAGTTTTTGACGTAGAGCTGGTTCCCCGGCGTGTTGCCGTTCAGGCTGGTCGAGCCGTCGACGGTGTTGGGCTCACCGAGGTTGAAGATGCCGCCGACGCCGCTCCCGGCGAAGGCAGCCGAGGCGCCTACAACCAGCGCAGCGCCGATCGCCCCCGCGAGCAGGCTTTTCACCTGTCCGTTCATCTCTTCCTCCCTTTGTCGCTGAGACTGCGCTTTTCGCAGACCGTGGGCGGCGTGTCAAGGGAGCGGGGCTAGACTCGACGGCGGATGTCCCTTCGAATCTGCTTGGTCACGCCGTTTGCGTGGTCGCAGCCCCACGACGTCAACGAGCACGTCGCCGGAGTCGCCGGCGAGCTGCGCAGGCGCGGTCACACCGTCACCGTGCTGGCCCCTTCGGGCCGCGCGCGAGACCTCATCGCGGGGCGCAAGGCGCTCGTGAACGGGACCGACGCCGAGCTGCTCGCTGTCGCGCCGACCATGCCCATCTCGCGCAGGAGCAGCATGGGCATCCCGGTCGGCGTCCGCGCGAGCCTCTCGCTCGCGCTTGCGCAGGGGGGCTTCGACGTCGTGCACGGCTTCGAGCCCGGGCTTCCGAGCCTCTCCTACCTCGCCCTGCGCGAAGCGCGGGCGCTCGCGGTCGCGTCCTTCTTCTCGCCCGACCGGCTCTCCTATCCGCCGGGAAGCGGCCAGCGGGCACGCCTGCTCGCGAGGATCGACGCCCTGCTCGCGAGCTCACCGGTCGTCGCGGCCGCGGCCGCCGCGCGGTTCCCGGGCGAGTACGACGTCGTCTCGCCGGGTGTCGACACCGAGCTTTTCCATCCGGGACGCAAGCGCCGGAGGATCGTGCTCGAGTGGCGGCCGACCGAGCGGCAGCTCGCGCGCGCGGTGGTGCACGCGCTGCGGGAGCTTCCCGGCTGGGAGCTGATCCTGCTGCGGACGAAACCGCTGACCGGCCGCCCGGTCATCCCGGCGAAGCTGCGTGACCGCATCCGCGTGAGGACGGCGCGGAGCGGAGAGGAGCGTGCGGAGCTCCTGAACACCGCGAGCATCTTCGTCCCCTCTCCCGAGGGCCTGCAGCGGGTCCGGCTCGAGGCGCAGGCCGCCGGCGCTGCGCTGGCCGCTCCGCCGGGGGTCTCCAAGCAGCCCGAGCTCGCAGCGGCGGCCGTCGCGAGGCTCGCGGAGGACAAGGCGGTACGGGACCGGCTGGGAGCCGGGGGGCGGAAGGATGCCGAGGCGCAGAGCTTCGCCGCGGTCGCCGCCCAGCTCGAGTCTCTGTACGACAACCTGGGAGGGCGCCGCCGCCCTGCTCCTCCCTCCGATCCGCTCGCCGACCGCGAGTGGATCACGGCCGACCTGCACATGCACACCTCCTGGTCGCACGACTGCTCGATCGAGCCCGCAGAGCTCGTCGCGCACGCGGCGGCGATCGGGCTCGGGGCGATCGCCGTCACCGACCACAACGCCTTCGGCGGCGCGCTCGAGGCGGTCGAGCTCGCCGGCAACCTCCCCCTCACGGTGATTCCGGGCGAGGAGATCAAGACGGACGGCCAGGGCGAGGTGATCGGGCTCTTCCTCGAGCAGGAGATCCCGCGCGGCATGTCCTTTGCGGACACCGTCGCAGCCATCCGCGACCAGGGCGGATTGGTCTACCTCCCCCACCCCTTCGACCGCACCCACTCGGTTCCCGACGCAGCCACCCTGCACAAGCACCTGGCGGAGATCGACGTGCTCGAGGTGTACAACGCCCGTCTGCTCTTCGAGGCGTCGAACGACGAGGCGCTTCGGTTCGCGCGCAAGTACAACCTCACGATGGGTGCGGGATCCGACGCGCACGTGCTCCAGGGCGTCGGCACCGGGGCACTGCGGATGCGGGAGTTCCACGACGCGGAGGAGTTCCTGATCGCCCTGCGCACGGCCGAGTTACTGCGCCGCCCCAAGTCCCTCGTCTACCTGCAATCCCTCAAGTGGGTCGCCCAGGCCAAGGAAAGGGTCCGCTAGAGGAGAACTGAGTCCGGTGCCTGCCGTGTCCACGCTTCGCGCCCAGTTACGCCGAAACCTTCACCACTCATGTCCAACACGGGCGCCGCTGTGATGCAAGGAGCTCATGCCGTGCCAGCCTCCCCCTCTGACCAGATCTACGAGAAGTACCTGAAGAAGGCGATCACCGAGATCAACGAGCTCGGCGACGACATCGGGCGCGCCGCTGCCCGGAAGGACGCTGTGCCGGTGCTCGGCTCGGGTCATCCCCTCGCCGACGTGATGCTGCTCAAGCACTCGCCCAGGCCGGCCGAGATCCAGGAGGGCGTCGCCTTCTTCGGCCGCTCCGGACAGGCGATATTGAAGTCGCTGCAGCGGCTGCACGTCGACCCGCTCGCGATCTACGGGTCGAACTGCCTCAAGTTCGAGGCGGCCACCGACCGGCAGGCGAAGCCGTGGCTGACGCGCGAGATCCACATCGTGCAGCCGAAGCTCGTCGTCGTGATGGGCGAGGATGCGCTTGTGTTTTTAAACACGCTCTCCTTTCCGCTGTCCGAGAAGGTGGAGGAGAAGCTGGGCGAGCTGCAGAGCTTCACCCCGACGATCGAGGCGCTGTACGTCCCGGACGTGGACACATCCCTCGACGAGCAGGCGGCCAAGTCACGCTTCTGGAAGGCCTTCAAAGCGGTCGGGCCGTGGTGGTCCGAGCTCCCGCCTTACTGAGAGTCGCCGCGTTTCTCGCGCTCTCCGGCGCCCTCGCCGTCTACTACGCGACGTCGGAGTCGTGGTGGAGCGCCTCGACCTGGTGGGACGTCGCCTTCCTCGCCTTCGTGCTCATCCCGGCCGTCTTCGCGCTCGTGTACCTCGGGCTGCCGTGGTGGAACGCGCACGGGCTGCTGCTCGTGGGGCTGGCCTTCGTCGTCCTGGCAGTGGTTCTCCAGCTCTCGGACCTCGACGCCGGCGCGAACTTCGCCAAGCTCGGCGCGGCGACCGCGCTCGCCTTCTGGTTCCTGTCCTACTTCGAGAGCGCGAGCTGGGTCGTGATCGTGGCGCTGATCGTCCCCTGGGTCGACGCCTACTCGGTGTGGCGAGGGCCGACCCGCCACATCATCTCCGAGCAGAAGGAGCTGTTCACGACGCTCTCCTTCGCCTTCCCGATCCCGGGGGAGCACGGCTCGGCCAACCTCGGGCTCCCGGATCTCGTGTTCTTCTCCCTCTTCCTCGCCGCGACCGCGCGGTTCGGGCTGCGGCGCAAGCTGACGTGGGTGTCGATGACCGCGTCGTTCGGAGCGACGATGGCTCTGGCCGTGTACTTCGACCTCTCCGGCCTGCCCGCGCTTCCGCTGCTCTGCCTGGCCTTCCTCGCGCCGAACGCCGACCTGCTCTGGCGCCGGCTGAAGAATGGACGCCGATGAGAGTCGCCGGAGTCGACGCTGCCCTTGGAGGATGGATAGCCGTGCTACTGGAGGACGGACGATTTCTGGATGCAGGCGTGTTTGACGACTTCAAGGCGCTCATGAAGGGCATCGGGGACGTGGAAGCGATCGGCGTCGACGTCCCGATCGGCCTTCCGCAGGAAGGCCGACGTCAAGCTGACATCGACGCGCGAGCCTTCGTCGGAGTGCGCCGCTCGAGCGTCTTCTGGGCACCGCCGCGGGGCGTATTCGACGAGCCCGATTACGCCGCAGTCCGAGCTCGATACTCCGGCATCTCGTCTCAGTCCTGGGCTCTCCGGCGCGCCATACTCGATGTAGAGGGCTTCGAAGACGACCCCCGCGTCCACGAGGTACATCCAGAGGTCTCGTTCCGTGCGCTTGCCGGCCAGGAGCTTCCCTTCCCGAAGCGGTCGTGGAACGGTTTGCAGCTGCGCTTGAAGCTTCTCCACGAAGCCGGCATCGAGCTCCCGCCTGAGCTCGACATCGGACGCGTTCCGGCAGACGACGTGATCGATGCAGCGGTGGTCGCCTGGACCGCGCGGCGAGTTGCACGCGGCGAGGCCGAGTCACTCCCATCGGGCCACGAAGACCGCATTGGGGCGATCTGGTACTAGACAGTCGCGTCCCGCTCGAGCAGCGCGACCGTCTCGACGTGCGGGGTGTGCGGGAACATGTCCACGGGACAGGCCCGCTCCAGCGTGTAACCCCAATCGGCGGCAAGCGTCTTCACGTTCCCGGCGAGCGTCGTGGGGTTGCAGGAGACGTACACGATCCTGGGCGCCTCGAGCCGGCCGATCCGTCGCAGCGCCTTTCCCGACAGGCCCGCGCGAGGTGGGTCAACCACCACGACGTCCGGCGGCCCGGCGCGGTCGCGCAGCTCGGCGACCGCCTCCCCCACCTCGCCGGCGAAGAAGGCCGCGTTCGAGATCCCGTTGAGCTCGGCGTTCTCCAGGGCGCATGCGACCGACTCCTCGGACGCTTCCACTCCCCACACCGTGAGCGCGCCCCCCGCCAGCAGCAGTCCGATCGTGCCGATGCCGCAGTAGAGGTCGTACACGGTCTCCTCGCCGCCCAGGCCGGCGAACTCCCGCGCCAGCTCGTACAGCCGCTCGGCCATGCGCGTGTTCGTCTGCAGGAAGGCGGTCGGGCGGATGCGGAAGCGCAGGCCGCACAGCTCCTCCTCTATCGCCTCCTCGCCCCACAGGAGCGTCGTGGGCAGGTTCGTGATCTCCGCGGGCGTGTCGTTCACGGCCCAGTGGATCGACTGCACCTCGGGGAAGCGGCGCAAGGCGGCGATGAGCTCGTCGGCTCCCGCCAGGTCGCCGGGAGCGGTGACCAGCTGGACGAGGGCCTGGCCGGTGTTCCTGCCCTCGCGCACGACGAGGTGGCGCAGGTAGCCCGTTTGCTCGGCCTGGTCGTAGACGGGGAGAGCTGCGGCGCGGGCCCAGTCCCGCACCGCCCCGCGAATCTGGTTGCCCAGGTCGGTGGTCAGCCAGCAGCGCTCGACCTCGAGCACCTCGTCCCAGCGCCCCGCCTTGTGAAAGCCGAGCGCCGGCCCGGCGGGTGTCCGGGTGAAGGAGTACTCGAGCTTGTTGCGGTAGTGGAAGACCTCTTCCGCCGCAAGGATCGGCTCGAGCGGCGGATCCTCGAGCCCGCCGATCCTGCGCACGGCCTGGAGCACCTGCTCTTCCTTGGCCCGGGCCTGCGCTTCGTAGGCGAGATCTTGGAACCGGCACCCGCCGCAGGCGGGGTAGTGGGCGCAGGGAGCGTCCACCCGCTCCGGACCGGGCTCGACGACCTCGACCGCCAGCGCCTCCGCATGGCTGCGCTTCACCTTCGTGACGCGCGCGCGAACGCGGTCCCCGGGTAGCCCGCGGCGGACGAAGACGACGAAGCCGTTCAGGCGCGCGACGCCGTTCCCGCCGTAGGCGAGCGAGTCGATCGTCAGCTCGAGCTCTTGATCCTTGGCTACGGGGGCGGCCACGCGTTGAGCGTAGCCGCGACGGGCTCAGCGGCGGATCTCGTTATGGAGCTCGGCGAAAGTCGGCTGCGGGCCGCCCTCGGGCGGGGGCCCCACGCCGAGCTTCTGCACCGCCGGCATCAGCTTGTCCTGCTCGAACCGGTCGTAGTCTTCCTTCGACTCCCAGACGTCGAAGATCAGCATCGCGTCACCCGTGTGGGCGGCGTAGTGGGCGATCAGGCCCTGCGGGGGATCGTCCTCCACGCCCATCTCGCGGTTGATCGAGTCGTACATCTCGGTTGTCGCGCCCGGGATCTGCGTCGTCATCACGACTGCCATCTCTTGCCTCCTCAGTGAAGTGGGGTCACGAGAACCTTACGTTCGCGCGGCCCGTCGAACTCGCAGAAGAAGATCCCCTGCCAGGTTCCGAGAGCGAGCCGCCCGTCCTCGA
>WNGB01001769.1_pt1 | contig 47724 bp, 71 predicted proteins | sample 5400681 | NCBI WGS metagenome assembly WNGB01 (sample SAMN13153367, study PRJNA577476) | soil metagenome | isolation source: 115 cm soil or saprolite under grassland replicate 2 | place: USA:California | collected 2016-06-15
CGAGTTGGGCTGCATTCTGTGCAGCCAGGAGGTTGCAACACTCCAGTGCTCAGCCTGGCCCTCTCAAGGACCCGTACTGGTAAAGCAGCCGGGCGGCGCCAACATGGAGGTCCGCGACTGGCGCCGTTTGCGCTGCCAGAGGTGCGGCGGCTCCGCGCTCCCAGCCGAGATCACGCTGGAAGACGTTCGACCGCAGGTCGAGCTCAGATGGTCGGATGACCCTCCGCGGCGAGGTCGCCCACCGAAGCGGTTCGCGGCGCGCCGGCCACAGAGCGACCGCGCGTGCTGATGCAGCCGCCGCAGGCCGCGGTGTACCGCGCGGGCACGTGCGCTTTGTGCGAGCGCGCGCTCGAGTCCGGTGCGACCGTCCGTCAGGTCCAGACGCATGTGTTCGGACCGGCCGGCGTCGTGGTGCTGCAGTGCTGGCTGTGCGAGGGCTGTATCCCCACGCCCGCCAACGCCTCGGCCTCTGGCCGACGCTGCGCGTGTCCGTCAATGGATGAGCGGCAGCACGCCGATGTCCTTGACCTCGCTGAGTTGCTGTACGGGCAGATCCTCGCGCAGCTTGGCGTCAGTGGCGTCAGCTGCACTGCGTGCGCTCGAGCGCTGTTACCAGCGCCCTTCAACTGGGAGAGCCACACGTACACCATCTCGGCGAGCCAGTCCTGGACGTGGGATGTCGCGTTCGCACGAGCGGTTGTCACCCGTCGTCCCAGTCGCACCGGTGCACACGAGCTCGATAGCGCGCAGCTCGCTCACTTCCTAGAGCATCATGGGCATGTACTCGAGGATCATCTCGCCCACATTCCGTCTGCCCTACTGGACGAAGCGGTTCTCATAGCGCCGCTGCCCGACGGACGCGGCCACGTGCTCATCGACGGCTCGCACCGCGCCACGCGACGCCTGCGGGCGCTGCAACCTGTGCGCGGTGTGATCCTTACCCGCGTCGAGAGCGCGCTCGCTCAGGACGTGGTGCCACTGGCCATGCGCCGCGTCTATGACGCGCTCCGCGGCCGAGGCCTCCTCGCAGACCTACGCGGCTGAGTCTCGCGCATCGGAGCGCGAGCTTCTGATGCCCGCGGCGTCTTCGCGATGCAACGGCCCGCTCCCTACGTAGTGCGTCCACCGCGCGGGCAACAGAACCGCGCGGTCGACGCACGTTCGACTCTCCGCCCGCTCCTCGCCTCTACCTCCCCTAGGAGGTCTACTTGTCCAACTCATCTGTCGCGGCTACCCAGCCCGCACCGTCAAGCAAACGCGTCTTTGTCGCCGACATCGAATGTTTGCTGTGCGCCCGCGCCATCGGTGCCGTAATCGCCGATCGCTGGCCACCAACTGAGCCGGTCCAATTTCAGCCGGCCGGAGCGCAAACGAGCACCACAATGAGGGACTGGTGGCGCTTGCGGTGCCCTGCTTGCGGCGGGAATACCGTGGCTGCTGACATCGCCACGCGACGCGTGCGACAGGAACGCCGAATCGATTGGGAGTCGGACCACCCCCGCCGTGGCCGTCCACCCAAGTGGCTCGTGGAGCATCGCTGCGCCGAGTTGGCAGCCACGCCAGGCACCCTAGCCAGCGACTGACCGTGAAGTCGATCATTTGCCCCGGTTGCAACACGTACAAGGTCGTTGGTCACAACGCTCGCGCATGCTCGGCCCGATGTCGCAACCGTGTCTGGCGTGAACGGCACGGGATCGTTGGTGATCGTCGTGAGAGTTGCGCTTGGTGCGACTCGCCGATCCTGTACTTACCGCAGGATCGGTTGCCTGCGATCCGCCGCTACTGTGATACGCGGTGTGCGCGCCTAGCATGGCTTAGGGCGCGAGCGTACAAGGCGATGACCGTGGCACGGGCATTGGACATCACCACGCGCCGTCTCGGCAGGAACCGCATGCCAGCGGTCGCCGCCGCTTGCGACATGCTCGTCGCCCTGCGTGACGAGCTCGCCTACTCCGAGGAGGCCTGCCGCGCACAGCTCGCGGTCGCGCTGGTCCGCACCTTCGCCCGTTGCTGCGTAAGCTCGCTACGGCCAGCCACGGCATGCAGTAGCAGACGCCAAGCGCGGACTGCGCGTACTGAACTCCGTCTCGCCCACCGACTGTGGGCGAGGCGGGACGCAGCGCAGGGGACTTGTGGATCCGTTCGCGACGTGGCCAACCGTGGCTCCACGTCAACCGCCCACACAGCCCGCCTTTTTTTGTTGCCCCGTTAGGGCAGCGCGTTCTGGCTCTACAGGCTCGAGACGGCCAGGGCACGGCTCGGGGACGGTCCATCAGGAGACTGATCTCATGGGTTTGGCCGACCGAACCACGCGTGCAGGGTACGGGTAAGCCCGTGGACACGGTACCTGACGCGTTGCTGGAGCGAGCGAGTCTCAGCGTGACCGCGTGGAGCGTGCGAAACGACAAGGCCGCGCCGCGCCCTCAAAGCAGTCGTGTTGCTGCATTGACCGGCGCACACACCCTGCGTCGAGGCGGTCGTTCCCACGCGTGCAGGCGACTCGTGGCGAGTGCAAGAACACGGCGCTAAGGGAGTGGCGAAACGCGGTGCAGTCCGATCACAGACGCGTCTGGTCCGACGACTGTGGACTCGTTTGGCTGGGCCAGCACGAGTACGGCTTCCTCTCCCAGGTACGGCGGCGGGGCGCTGCAGGACGCGGCCCCTCACAGCAGGCGATTCGCGTATCAACGCTATCGCAAGCGCTTCAGGCAACCCGCGACGACGACGGGTTTCCCAACACCCTCGGTGGGCACCAGCAGCCCAAACGAATCGGGAGCGCTCGATGCAGGCGATCCGGGTAGAGGGCCACAAGAAGCTGGGCGCGTGAACGTACTGATGAGTGCAGCGGTCCCGGCCACAACACACGGAAAGGCGATCTTCGGCGCGCCGCGGCGCCCCGAGCATACGCCGCGGGCGTGGCGGTGGCCACTCGAACCACCGAATGTTTGGGCCCAGTGACCCCAGAGCAACGCTCGCTTCGGGCCAGACTCGCAGCGTTCACGCTGCACAGCTTGCGGGACCCGGTCGAAACGACCGCGGCCGCCCGCTCGGCCTTCCTGGCGCGCTTCGAGGCTCAGGTCGATCCCGACCGACAGCTGCCCGAGGCCGAGCGACTCCGCAGGGCGGAGATGGCCAAGCGCGCGTACTTCACGCGTCTGGCCTTGCGGCGCTCACGCAAGGCCGTCTGATACCAACAGTAATTAAAATTATCGTCTGTGGTTCAGAGGCGGTCGCCGAGTGCCATGCGTTTGTGCGCCGCGCGGGCGCGCTCGTCGGCGGTGGATGCCGCGTAGCGGCTCAGCATCGACCGACTGCGCCAGCCGGCCAGCCGCATCAGGTCGCCCTCGGAGCCGCCAGCGGCCAGCCAGGCGTGCGCGAAGGTGTGGCGGAACTGGTGCGGGGTGAGGTGCCCGATGCCGGCCTGGCGGGTGCGCTCCTGGATCATCTGAAAGACGCCCGATCCGGTTAGCGGTCCCTTGATGCCGAGCCACAGTTCGTGGCGCGCGGCATCCTTGTGCGCGGCGCGGGAGCGAAGATATCGATCGATTGCCCGGGCGGTGCGCGCGCCGAATGGACACGCGCGGGGACGCCGGCCCTTGCCGAGGACGTAGGCGACGTTGTTGGAGAAGTCGACGTCCTCGATCCGCAGCCCGGCCAGCTCGCCGCGGCGCATGCCCGTATCCAGGAACAGGCGGATGATGGCCGCATCGCGCCGCTTATCGAAGCGCGGCCCGTCGACCGCTTTCAATAACCTACCAAGCGCATCGTCGGCGACGATGGCTAGCTGCTTGTCGGGCAGGATCGGGGGCTTCATGCGCGCCATGGGCGAGCTGCTGATCTCGCCTTCCTCGAGCGCCCAGCGGAAGAACTGCTGCAGAGCGCGATACCGGTTGTGCGCGGTGGCCGCCGAGCGGGTGCGCAGCAGCTCGACGATGAAGCTTTCGACGTGCTCGCGGCTGATGCTGGGCAGGTGCGTCGGCATGCCGCGCTCCGCCAGGAAGTCCTCGAGTCGCCCGAGAGCCGAGTTGTATACTGCGACTGTGTTGAGCGACTTGTTTTCGGCCAGGAGCGCGCGCCGCCAGCTGGCGAGCAGCGGCCGCAGGCCCGAAGCGGGTAGGCTCGACAAGCCTGCGCGAGAGTTGGTGGCGGACGCCGGCATTTTGTCCAATTATCGTCTCTTTTCGCGCTGCGCTACAAGCGAAAACGGCCGAACGTCCAGTTATCGTCTCTTTTTGAACTGAAGACACACGGGGCATTAGCTCAGCGGGAGAGCACTTGCCTGGCAGGCAAGGGGTCGGCGGTTCGAATCCGCCATGCTCCACCCACCATTTCTGAACTGAGAATTAGCACTCAGCTGTAGAGAGTGCCAGATCGACAGGCCTGGAATCGCGCTGCTCAAGTTCAAGACCGACCCCTTGCTCGCGTGGCAAGGGATCAGCCGAAACTGCCGCAAATTCGAACTCAGTTGAGCGTCATGTGTGGCCCCTACCGCAGTTTCTACCGCGGTTACTCGGCCGCGGCGCAGTCATGAAGTGCAGGCTTCACCGACGTCGACCGTCAAGATGCGCCTCCTCGCGCGACGTTCGCCGCTCGGCGCGGCGCAACTACGCGGACAGTGGCACGAAGTGGTCGATCGATTTCGCAAAGTCCTCGGCCGACAGGCTCAGGGCGGCTTGCGCCGAGGTGTTTGAGCTGGCGACGTACGATTGGCGGGTCCGAGCTGGCCGCGAGGTTAGTTGAGCCGCGCGCCCAAAGTGCGGCGACTCCACTCCTCAGGGCACGGACGTGCTGCAGGATTTGCTCAGAATCTTGGACGCGGCTGGGCCAAGCACAAGCAGGCGGGAGCACGCACGAGCCGGGCTCGAACTCGGAAGCGCTCAGCGGCACACCCCGCAAGCACACGACCGTCCGTCCAACGCATTGCGTTGTGAGTGCGGTGGCCGAGCCGACGCCGTCGCTGCGGATCATTGGCGAGCCGCAGTCCTCCTTGTGCGCGCTCACCGGGTTCAGCGTCTGATTCAGCTGGCGCGGCTGATCGCGATCCGTTGGACCTCGGCGACGGTGTGTGCCCGCAGGGCAGCGGCGGCCGCTGCACGACAAGCATCTAGACTCGAGCCGGTAAGGGCCTGGTGGACAGTAGCCACGCTCTGCGCCGCAACGCTCAGGTGAGTCACACCGAGTCCCGCCAGCAGCGGCGCGAGTTGTGGATTTGCAGCCGCTTCGCCGCATACGGCCACCGGGCGGCGATGCTCCTGGGCTGCCTGACAAACGCGGTCTATAAGTCGCAGCACCGCCGGCTGGAGTGCCGTCGCGAGATCGGCAAGGTCAGCGCTGGTGCGGTCCGCTGCCATCGTGTACTGCACCAGGTCATTAGTGCCGATGCTGAAGAAGTCGACCGCCGGCGCCAGGATTTCGGCCATGAGCGCTGCCGCCGGAACTTCGATCATGATTCCAAGATGAACCTCGCGGGCCACGCTCTGCCCGGCGGACAGCGAGGCGCTGGCGGCTCGTTCCAGAGCGGTCCTTGCGGCGAGGACCTCCTCGAGCGTGGCGACCATGGGGAACATGACGTGCAGCGCAAGCTCAGGGGTTGACTCCAGCAAGGCGCGAAGTTGAATCTCGAGCAACTCTGGATGGCGAAGGCCGAGACGCACGCCGCGAACGCCCAGCGCTGGATTAGCTTCCCTCAGCGCGGGCCCATAGCCAGCCGGTTTGTCGCCGCCGACATCGAGAGTGCGGTACACGACAGTGCCTCGCGGCATTGCTTCGCGGATACGTCGGTACAGCGCCCGCTGCTCATCCAGGCCTGGCGGAACGGAGCGGCCGAGGAAAAGTAGCTCGGTCCGCAGCAGGCCGATGCCGTACGCGCCAGCGGCAGCTGCTTGCTCCACTTCGCGGACCGATCCAGCATTCCCTTCGATGACCACAGGCAGCTCCAGTGGGGGCAGCTGCGACAGGGACACGTGAGTCGTTCCGTTCGCTGTGACTGCCAGGCGATCGGTCGCGTCAGGCGCGACGAGCAATCGGCCAAGGGCGCCGTCGACGATGACTTCCTCACCCTCCGGCACGGACAGCAACGCCTCGCCGAGTCCCAGGGCGAGCGGGATCCCGAGTGCGCGCGCGACGATTGCGGCGTGGCCAGTTGCGGCCCCACCGGCAAGGGCAACGCCCGCGACGAGCTCGAGTCGTAGCTCCGCCACGACTGATGCGTCGAGGTCATCGGCCGCGAGCACCGCCGGCTGCCCGGCTTCGGCGAGCAGCGAAGGCCGCGGCCTCCCCTCCAGGATCGCGACCGCACGTTTGCCCACGTCGCGAATGTCGGCGGCGCGAGCGCTGAAGTATTCGTCCTCCACAGCGGCCAGAACGTCCGCCTGCCTGGCGGAGGCCGTGGCGATTGCCTCAACCGCACTGAGACCGTCATCCGCAATTGCGGCGAAAGCGGACTCGACGAGGGCAGGATCCCGAACGAATAACGCCTGGGCCTCGAAGATTGCCGCGACATCCGCACCCGCCCGCTCGCGTGTTTGTTCGGCGAGCTGAGCGAGTTCTTGCGACGCCAGATCTAGAGCACGACGCAGACGATCCTGCTCGTGCTGGCGCTGTGCTGGGTCCATTGGGTGTGGACTGGGGATGGCTGTGTGAATCGTGGTGTGGACGCGGATCAGGCGTCCAACGCCTGCCCCAGGAGATCCAGCGCGGCCCTCGAGAACCTGCTTGGCCATATGTCTGGCAGACCTACTCGCGGCCGATCACATCCGCGAGTGCACCGACGAGCAGCGCCGCGGAGGTAGCGCCGGGATCTTGATGGCCGATGCTGCGCTCGCCGAGATACGAGGCGCGGCCTTTCGTCGCGAGCATCGGGATGGTCGCCGCAGCGCCCACATCCGCGGCCTCACGTGCAGCGGCAAGGACCGCCCGATCGTCACCACCTTTAGCGACGGCAGCCTCGGCGGCGGTGAAGGCTGGAACGAGCGCATCGAGCATCGTCTTTTCGCCGGTCGTGGAGCGGCCGAGTGCGCCGATGCCTTCGGCCGCTGCCTTCATTGCTGCCACCGTATCCGCGACGGAGGTTTTTTCCGCGCGGGAGTAGACGGCTCCCGCGCGGAGAAAGGCCGTTCCGTACAGGGGACCTGAGGCGCCACCAACTGTTCTGATCAGCGTCTGCCCCGCCTGGCGGAGCAGCGCGCCGACCGCCTGACCCGAGTCGTCGCCGTTGACGGGCGGTTGGGCGTCGAGCATCGCCACGACGGCGGTGAAACCGCGATCCATGTTGATGCCGTGATCGCCGTCGCCAATCGCCTGATCCAACTGAGTGAGCACGGCAGCTTGCTCGTGCACTCGTTCAGCGATGAGACGAAGCCAAGCGTCAGCTTGTTGGAGGTTCATGGTGGACTCCAGAGCGTGTGCGTTCTCTGTTAAGCGCCCCAGCGAAGCGCTGGTGTGTGTACTGGCGCGTCCCACAGGCGCGTCAATTCATCGTCTAAACGCATGAGCGTAACCGAGAACCCGGCCATCTCCAGACTGGTGATGTAGTTGCCGACCAGTGAACGCCCGACAGTGACTCCCTTCGACTTCAGAATCTTATAGACGCTGTTATATGCGACGTACAGCTCGATGAGCGGACTACCACCCATGCCATTGACGAACGCCAGGACCGTTTCACCAGGCTTGAGCCCAAGATCATTGATGATCGGCTCGAGGAGCATTTCAGCGATGTCGTCGACTGGCGCCAGCGGCACACGGCGGCGACCTGGCTCACCATGGATACCAATCCCGATCTCGATCTCGTCGTCGCCCAGCTCGAAGGTAGGAGTTCCAGCGGCAGGCACGACACAGCTCGACAGCGCCATCCCCATCGACCGCCCATTGGCATTGACTTTGACGGCGGTCTCAGTGACCTCGGCCAGTGAAGCTCCCTGTTCTGCCCGCGCGCCAGCGATTTTTTCGACCAGTACTGTCACACCAACGCCGCGTCGACCAGCCGTATAGAGCGAATCTTGCACTGCGACGTCGTCATTGGTCACGACGGAGGAAACTTCAACCTCACCGGCGACCAGCTCAGCCGCCATCTGGAAGTTGAGCACGTCGCCCGTGTAGTTCTTGACAATGTGCAGTACGCCGGCTCCGCCGTCCACCGCGCGTGTCGCGGCTTCCATCTGATCCGGTGTCGGCGAGGTGAAGACGTGACCAGCACACGCAGCATCCAGCATTCCCAGTCCGACAAAGCCACCGTGCAACGGCTCGTGGCCGGAACCGCCGCCCGATACCAGCCCAACCTTGCCTGGCTTCGGGCCGCCGGCGCGCAGCACCACGCGGTTCGGCAAATCGATACTGACCAGGTTGGGATGCGCCGCGCCGAGACCGGCCAGGCTCTCCGGGACCACGTCTTCCACGCCGTTGATGAGCTTTTTGAGTCGCGCCACAGTAGGAGTTGTCATGATCAGGCTCCTCAAGCGTCAGCATGAACAGGTTCTGACACCGCCACGCCGGGAACTTCCGAGGTGCGATGATGCCCAACGAACTCGTACAGGAAGGCTCCAGCCAGACCGCCTACGACCGGACCCACCAGGTAGACGGCAAGCTGGCTGAGATGTTCCGCGAATTTGGCGTAGCCAATGAGCCCCTCGACCAGTAGCGGACCCACCTGGCGCGCCGGATTGAGCGCTGCGCCGGTGATTGGACCGACCAGGATGATGATCCCGTACACGATGAAGCCGATGATGATGCCGGCGAAGCCAGCTGGCGCACGCCCATCGACCGCGGAGCCGAACACCGTGAAGACAAGGACCGCGGTGCCGATCGCCTCGGCCGCGACGGCGACTAGCATGCCGCTTGTGGCAGCGTTGTAGCCAACCGATCCCAGCCCCAGCGCGGCGGGGTTGTTGCCGAGGAGCAGCACGAGCGTGAGCAAAGCGCCCAGAATGGCGCCCACCAGCTGCGCACCGATGTACGCGGCAGCTGTGGACCAGTCGACTTTGCGCGTCGCAGCCAGGGCGATGGTCACTGCCGGATTGATGTGACACCCGCTGATGTGACCAACGGAGTACACGGCGGCGAAAATCGCAAATGCGAACGCGAAGGAGATCGTGCTGAGCTCGGCACTGCCGAACGGATTGTTCCCGGTCAGGAACACCGTCAGCGGCACAGAGCCGGCGCCGATGAACACCAGGATGGCAGTGCCAACGACTTCGGCGGTGAGTTTCTGTGTCAGAGTCGGGGACGACGTCATGATAGTTCCTCTGCTGTCTCCCTTTTCTTAAGACGCGGTGTTGTTGGCGGTCATGGGACTCACGTACGGAGAGAGTTCGGCGGCGAGCGAGGCAAGCGCTGCGTCCGCATCCGAGCCTTCAGCCGTCACGGTGATCACATTCGACAACCTGACGGCAAGCGTGAGCAGCGATATGAGACTCTTCGCGTCTGCTTCTCGCTCGCCATTGCGAATGACGATGCGACTTGCAAACCGGCTCGCAGCCTGGACGAAACGGGCAGCCGGCCGTGCATGCAAGCCCGATTCATCGATGACGGTCAGGCGAATTTCAGGCATTCAACGATCCGCCCGGTGCTTTCGACATGGATGCCGCGCCGGCGGCGGCCGCGGCGACTTCGGACAGCGTCCCGCCGACAGAGGCCTGCACTGCAGCCAGTACCGCCCCCTCGACGAGGGGCGCTTCGCTCACACGGACTCGAGCTCGTTCCGTCTCCGACAGCTCTTCCAGCGCCATCTCGACGCTGAGCCACGCGCTGCCCAAGTCGAGCAGCACGAGAACCCCGTCAGCGCTGTCGGTCAGAATGTCGCGCAGCGTATCGACGATGGCCTCTGCATTCGTTCCGAGCCGGCCGTCGGCCGTGCCGCCGGCAGCCGCTACCCGGACACCCTCCCCGGCGACTTGCACCACCATGTCGCGCAGGCCTTCCGCCAGGGACTTGCTGTGCGAGACCAGAACGAGACTCACCAATTGGTTCCTCCCCTCTTGACTGAGTTCGTGCCGATCGTCGGGCACGACCCGTCAAGAAGCCAGCAAAGAATTATCAACATGCCCGATGGAATCCCCAACAGGTGCTAGAACGGCGGCCTCGAGCGTCGTTACACTCGCGCCACCTTGCGACCCGTCCATGGCCAGGATGTTCGACGATATCTGGCGCGCAGCGCCGCGGCCATCGAGCGCCACCGTGAGTACCTCACGCGGCTGGACGCGGTTCTGGGCGATGGCGATCATGGCGACAACATGGCCATCGGGCTGCAGGCCATTCGCGATCTGCTCCATGTGTACCCTGGCGAAACGAGCCCTGGCGAGTTACTACGCGCCGTCGGACACCGACTCGCCACGACAGTCGGCGGCGCCTCTGGCCCGCTGTATGGCACCGCCTTGATCGAGGCAGGCCTGGTGGCAGGTAGCGCGCCCTCCCTGGATTGGCCGCTGATTGCGCGCATGCTCGACGCCGCCGCAAACGGGCTCGCCCGCCGTGGCAGATGCGTCGTCGGCGACAAGACCATCCTTGACACGCTGAGACCCGCGGCCGACGCGGCCATGGCCGGCGATACGCCCGGCCAGACACTGATGGCCGCGTGGCGCGGCATGCGCTCCACGCGATCTCTCGTCGCGCGGCGCGGTCTTGCGTTGCGGCTCGGCGCACGCTCCGCCGGCCACCTGGATCCAGGCGCGGTTTCGTGCTTCATCCTGCTCGCGGCGATGGTGCATTGAACGACCTGGCACGCCATGATCGCATCGCCAGCCTGGAGCAGGAGGTTCGGCGTGCATTCGAGGACGCCCAGCGTGAGGCGGACGCCATGTTCGCCCAATATCAGCTCAGCCAGCTCCTGGCGTCAGGTGGTCGCCCAGCCGAGTTGGCAAGCGTCGTTCTGGCCGAGATCGTTCGGCTGTGCGGAGCCGCCGCCGGGTCGCTGTGGCTGCGTGAGCCTGGGACGCGGCCGTTTCGCCAGGCCGCGGCCTCTTTCGGCGCGCCCGCGCTCGGCCCGGAGAATAGCGTCCTTACTCAGGATGAAGTCAGTCTCGCTGGCGCCGCTGCCTCGGCGAATCTCCTGCCACTCGGGGAGGAGCCGCCGGAAGGCTTTCTTGCCCTGTGGCCGCCAGAGGGCTCGCAGCTCGATCCGGACGGCCTACGCGTGGTGCAGCTCTCGCGTCACGAGCTAGCCGTCGCGTTTCGCGGTGCGCAGTTGCGCGAGACCCTCGAGCGTGAGCGGCAAGAGCTGACCGCGATCGTCGACGGCGCAACGGACGCGATCATCCAGGTGGATGAGGGCTGCCGGATTGTGCGTATCAATCCAGCCGCGCGCCAGCTGCTTGGGCTGGCTACCGATGCTGCTGTCGGCCGACGGTGCAGTGAAGTGCTCCGCTGTGTCGAGGCGGGCGCGCATGCTGAGGATGACTGTCCGCTGGCCGAAGTAATGCAGTCCGGCCGGCCGATCGCGTATCGCGAGGCGGCTGTTCTCGATGCGGAGGGCGCTGTCATCTGCGTCGCCGGCGGGTTCTCTCGAGCCGCCAGCGACGTAACCGGTCACGTTCGCGCCACCGCCATCTTGCGCGACATCTCGGCAGTCCGGGCGCTCGAGCAACTGCGCGAAGGTTTCGTCGCGACCGTGAGTCACGAGCTCAGGACGCCTCTGGCGCTCATTCGCGGTTACACGGATAGCCTTCTGCATCTGAAGCTCGAGCCTGATGAGCAACGGCACTACCTGGATCGAATCGATCAGGCCACTAAGCGGCTCTCGACGCTGGTAAAGGAAATCCTCGACATTGCTCATCTCCAGGCAGATCCGCTCATTCTCGAACGCAGGCCCGTGTCATTCGCATCGCTGATTGCGCGTTTGCGGGGTGATCTCGCTGCCACCGGACAAGCTGCGCGATTGGTCACTATCGGCGTTGACGACCTGCCGCCATTGGACGTCGACGCGGGGCGAGTCGGCCAGATCCTGGAGAACATTGTTGGCAACGCGCTGAAGTACGCTCCGCCGGATACCCCGATTACCGTCGGAGCCATTGCGTCCGAGGAGTGGCTGACTGCTACCATCGACGACGAGGGCGCTGGGATTCCGGAGGCCGATCGAGCGCTGGTGCTCGAGCCATTTCATCGTGGTCGTCACGTCCGCGAGTCCAGCATTCAAGGCACCGGACTCGGACTGTACATCTGTCGTCGGCTCGTCGAAGCGCATGGCGGCAGACTCTGGGTTGGCAGTCGTCCGGATCATCGCGCCGGAACGCGGGTGAGCTTCACGTTGCCATTGCTGAGCGGAGCAGGCGCATGAACGAAACTATTTTAATCGTCGAGGATGAACCGGAGTTTGCGGCGCTGCTCGAACGCTGGATCACACAGTCGGGGTATGCAGCACTCCACGCGCGGACCGGCCCGGAGGCGCTGCGCTCTTTCTATGAAGGACATCCTGACCTCGTGGTGCTGGATGTGTCGCTGCCGGGCCTCGACGGTTGGCAAGTGATCGAACGCATCCGAGAGTTCAGTCGCGTGCCGATCCTCATGGCCACCGCGCGGGGTGCCGAAACAGACAAAATCCGCGGGCTCAAGCTGGGCGCCGACGACTACATCACCAAACCGTTGAGTCTTCCTGAGCTGATGGCGAGGATCGAAGCGGCCCTGCGCCGCGCGGCGACGGCACCGAGCGAGCGTCCGCGTCGCCTCCAACATCGCGATCTCGTAGCCGACCTCGACGAGCACCACGTTCGGGTACGGGACAGGGAAGTGCACCTCACGCCAACCGAGTTCCGACTGCTGGTATACCTGCTGGAGCACGCCGGGCAGCTGGTCACGCACCGCCAGGTGCTGGCGTCGGTGTGGGGAGGTGGCTACGACGCAGACGTGCATCTGCTGCGGATGACCATTCGCAACCTTCGCCACAAGCTCGAAGCCGTCGCGCCTGGTGAGTCTTACATAGCTACCGAGTATGGCCTGGGCTACCGGCTGACGGGTCCAGGCTCTGCCAGCAAGCTCGCATCAGACGACTGAATGGGGCGGGGGCTCCTGAAGCGTGCTGGGCCCCGCGGTCTCGTTGGATGATGCGCAGCAATTTCACCACCTACCAGGTGAACGCGTGGCGGAGGCTGGCGCTATCGCGAAAACCGCGCGACGCCGAACACGCAGCTGACGTCGCACGAGCCCTGGCGGAAAGCGCTGCTGGCCACCTGCGATTGAGTCGCTTCGAACTACGCCTCGCGATCTGCTGACCGTGAGGCCAGCGGGCACAGCGACGATACCAGGCTGTCGAGCTCGTCGCGGAGTCTGATAAGCACGCAACAAACGTTTGATCGGGTGCGTAGTGGCCAATTGGATTTCTCCCGCGCGCATACCCTTTGAGCCGTCACCGTCGGATCCGCCGCGAAGACTTGCCAGCTCGCCGTCGAGAGTCGCCGCCATGACGCCAGTAGCCAGAGCGTCACGTGAGGGACGCCTTCGCCGAGGCGTGGAATCGGCATGACATCGCAACCCCACGCCGATCACTTTGCTATTGCGTGGATCGGCCAGTTTGGCTGATTAGCAATCGCCACCTGCTGCTGACGAACCCGCTGGTTCCGACATACACCAGGGTCATCGTGACGCACCCCGGCGTCCGGTTCGCCTCGGCTGGCGCGGGCTGTGAGCGCTGGATTTCTCGCTTATGTGGGCCGATCGCTAAGCACCCGCGGATCGCCGCGCAGACGGGGATGCCGGGGGGCCGAGTACGCAATTTCTGCCGCAATTGCGGCGAACTCAGGCGACACAGCGCGGTCTTCGGCAGCGGGTGTCAAGATTGAGCGGCACGCTACGGCACCTCACGACACAGGTGATTTTGCCTGGCAGGCAAGGGGTCGGCGGTTCGAATCCGCCATGCTCCACTAGAAAAACCAGTTCAAAATAAGAACGGCCGTTCCAACCGGAACGGTCATTTTTGTCGTTTGGGGAGTTTGGACCACAATTATGGACCACAATTGCAGCGGCAGAGTGCGACAGGTCTCGGATCGTCCGTGGTCGTAGGGCAAGCAGTGCTGAGCCGGCAGCATCGCTGGGTTAAGCCGTCCGCACTTCCGCGGTGAGGCCCGCACCAGTGCTTGCCATCGTCTTCTTGGCTGACACAAGCTCGACAAGCGCAGAAGCCCGGACGCTCTCGAGGGCTGGACTCACGCGACCTCTGAAGTGTCGTGGCCACTCGGGTTGAGCCGCACCATGTCTCAAGTATTTACTCCTCGCCCGACAATCCTCGTTGTGACCGCTCTGCCCGAGGAGAACGACGCGGTCGTGGCGACCCTGCGCGGAGTGAAGCCATTCTCGCCGCCACGAGACCAGCGCGGCTAGACCGCAAAGTACGCGATCGGAACTCTACCGGCGTTCGGTGGTGCCGATCACACTATTGCGGTTGTGCTCGTTGAGATGGGCAACACCGCGAGCTCGAGTGCTGATCTCGACGACATTGTCGGCCTCCACCTGCTGTTTGAAAAAGGTGTACGAGACCTCCACGCGCTGTGGTGACCGGGCGCCAACTGCTGGATGACCACATAATTGACCACAAGCAACGCCGGAACCAGGAGAACCTGCCACCATCTCCGTCGCACCGGTGGCCGCGGCGTCGTGCCGGCTGGAGTCGACTGCTGGAGTCGGTTGTGCCGCAGGCGACGCGTGAGGGCGCAGTTGCGCCAGCCCTGTCATTTACTCAGCCCTTTCGTCGTTCGGCTGCGATCTGCCACGCCATTCGCGTTCACTCGAACGAAGGGTCGCCCGGTACAACGCGACAATACTGCTCACGCCAAGGATCAACCCGGCCAGGACACCGATCAGCGTGAAAAGAAGGCCGGTATGTGCCTGACCATCCAGCCATTGGCCGGCAACAAGTCCGAGTCCGACCGCGACCGCTAACGAGAGCCCGAACTGGGACGCGACGGCAAGCGACTGCGCCGTGGTCAGTCCAGGCCATTTCAGACCCGTGGGCGACGTGACACGGGGTGGTGGAGTGTAGGGAGGCATGAGGTTATCGGCGGACTCAGATGCCGCGCGTACCAGTGTCGAGGCTAGCGCGGACGGTGTCATGAATTCGCGTCATCAGGCTTTGGCAGCTGCTCACGGAGCGACGAGCCCGGTCACGTTTTCCGCTGGCTGGCACTGGGCTCAGTTCCCCAAGAAGAGGGCGAGGAGCGGTCTTGTGCGTGAGACTGCCGAACGTCACCGCCTTCGCCCCAGTGGTCGGCGAAATTTGACAATCACGTTGTTAAGTTGGTTGATAGTGTATGATATAGCTGTAGCGGGGGACGTGTAGGGATCGGGTGCCTTCCATAGCGGACGGTGCCACGCTGCAAGAAAGGTGGACCTCATGTCCATCGAACTCTGGCGTACGACGCGCCCAGCAATCAACCCACTCGGCCAGGTGCTCGACCGGCTGTTTGAACAGAGCTTCGTTCCCTTCACAGCGGCGGGTCCCGCCGATGGCGGAAGCACTGGTTTCCAGTCGCTACCAGTCAATGTCTGGGAAACCGAGGATGGCTACCACGCGGCGCTGATGGCGCCCGGCCTCGATGAGGAGACCATCAATCTGACCGTCCACGAGGACACGCTGGTGATTGAAGGCACACTGGCCTTCCCGGCACCGGACGGCGCGCAGGTCGTCTGGCAGGAGTTCAATTCTCTTCCAGCGAAGTTCCGCCGCTCCTTACGTTTGGGAGCGTCCGTTGACGCAGCGAAGGTCGAGGCGGTGTACCGCAACGGATTGCTGGTGCTGACGATGCCCAAAGCAGAGTACGCCAAGCCGCGGCAGATTCACCTCAAGGTGGCCTCGGGCGACACCAAGTAGCTGGCGCCTGAATCTGGCGGAAGTTGAGTCGGGCGGTCGGCGGAGGCTGACCGCTCTGCGCATGCATTCAGGTGTGCGGCGCTGCACGGCTCGCAAAAGGACACGCTCTTGACCACACCACTTGCTACTCGCACGGCGGCGCTGACCAAGGACTACCAGTACGGGTTTAGCGACCCCGAGCAGTATTCCTTCAAGTCCAGGCGTGGCCTCGATCGCGACGTCGTCGAGCAGATCTCGGCCCACAAACAGGAACCGGCGTGGATGCTCCAGTTTCGCTTGCGCGCGCTGGACATCTTTCAGCGCAAACCTCTGCCAACCTGGCCATCAGCAGACCTGAGCGAGATCGACTTCGACAACATCTTCTATTACCTGCGCCCCACCGACAACAGCGCCGAGAGCAACTGGGACGACGTACCGCCGTATATCAAGGACACGTTCGACAAACTCGGCATCCCTGAGGCGGAACGCAAGTTCCTGGCGGGTGTCTCAGCACAATACGAGTCCGAAGTGGTCTACCACTCCATTCGCGAAGATCTCGAAAAACAGGGCGTCATTTTCCTCGACATGGACTCTGGCCTGCGACAGTATCCAGACCTGGTCAAGGAATACTTCGGTACGGTCATACCCGCGGCTGACAACAAGTTCTCGGCGCTCAACTCAGCCGTGTGGTCAGGTGGCAGCTTCATCTACGTCCCCAAGAATACCCACGTCGAGATGCCGTTGCAGGCGTACTTTCGCATCAACGCCCAAAACATGGGCCAGTTCGAGCGGACACTGATCATCGCCGACGAAGGCTCGCGGGTCCATTACATCGAGGGCTGTACGGCGCCGACGTATTCGTCGGACTCGCTGCACTCGGCGGTGGTCGAACTGATCGCCAAGCCAGGCGCACACATCCGCTACACGACCATTCAGAACTGGTCGAACAACGTCTACAACCTGGTGACCAAGCGCGCCGTTGCGTACGAGGGCGCCACGGTCGAGTGGGTCGACGGCAACCTGGGCTCAAAGGTCACGATCAAGTATCCGGCGGTCTATTTGCTTGGCCGTGGCGCGCGGGCAGACATCCTGTCGGTTGCATTCGCCGGCGCTGGCCAGACGCAGGACGCGGGCGGCAAGGTCATCCATGTCGCACCCGACACGACCAGCACCATTACTTCCAAGTCGATCAGCAAGGACGGCGGCCACGCCACCTATCGCGGGTTACTCAAAGTCGCCAAGGGTGCCGTCAATGCCAAGTCGTTCGTGCGCTGCGATGCCTTGCTGCTGGACCAGGATAGCCGTAGCAACACCTATCCATCCATTGAGATCGACGAGGAGCAGGCCGATATTGGCCACGAGGCGACAGTTAGCCGGCTATCCGACGAGCAGGTCTTCTATTTGCAGAGCCGCGGACTCACTGAAATCGAAGCCAAGGCGCTCATTGTCAACGGCTTTTTCGACCAGTTCACCAAAGAACTCCCGATGGAGTACGCGGTCGAGCTGAACCGACTCATTACTCTCCAGATGGAAGGTTCCATTGGCTGATGCTCGACCAAGGCGGGCATCATGACTCGCGTGCTATAGCAAGCAGGCTGATAGTCCTGCCAACCTGAGCGGCTTGCACACTAGCCAACAGCTTGTGTTGTATTCGTGTTTGATTCGGCCGCTGAACCCGTTTGCTTTGGCACAGAGGCATATACTCTTGGTAGTCGTCAAACATGGGAGACCGGCGCCTTCGCAGAAGGCAGACATAAAAGGACGACCAGCATAGCGCTGGTGCGTTCTGCTTACTCCCTCAGCATTCGACAAAAGGCAGTTGTCGCAGGCGACGCCGACCGCGACCTGGAGAGAAGGTTGTTCATGGTCACCGCCAGACACACCGCCGTACATCAGCCCCTGGCACTCGGCACCTCCGCCGCGGGCGTCCCGCGCACGTATCGCATAGTTCCAGTGAAGCGCCGGGTGGTCCACGAATTCTTGGCTCGGTCAGCCAGTGGCTGCGGTGGCCTGCTCAACTCCGTCATGGTGCTTGTCGGCGATAAGCTTGGACTCTACAAGACCGGGCAGTACGGCTCTGACGCCGACCGGCCATCGCGGTGAGCTCCAGCAGCCAAGAAAGGCTGCGCCGGCTTGCTGGTTCGCGTGCGCCATGACAAGAATTCATGACGCATCACCCGACGGGTGCCCCCATACTTCACGACGCTCACAACGCGACCCTTGTCCCACACAGCCGGCGCGCGGTTGCGCACATATGGGGGACAGCTGTACCGAGGGGAAAGCGTATGCTCATCGCGGTCAGTCACGTGCCGATGTGGGGGCGCGCAGCACGTGATCGGGCCTGAAAGGGGAGTATCCGCACCGGTTGGCGCCACCGCGCAGCCAGCCGGATAAGTGACAACCCGGAAAGCATGCCCAGCGAGGCGCTCGGTATTGGCCGCATCGACTCGCCGATAGGATTCCCACATGGCATCGTTCGGACTCAGCACTTCCGAAACCGATCTGCAGTCTATCGCGGCGCTGCAGCGTTTTATCGACGAGGTTGGACTGTACGGTGAACGCGCGGGCCTGCCGCTCCTGGCGGGCCGCATCCTGGGTTGGCTGCTGATCGCCGACCCGCCGCTGCAGCCTCTCCACAGGATTGCCGCTGGTCTGGGCACAACTAAGGGCATCATCGGTCTCGCTGCGCAGCCGCTCGTTCACCTGCAAATCGTCGAGCTGGTGAGTCCGCCGGGTGACGAGCACCAGTATTTCCGTCTACGTCTGGCGGGTTGGTCGCGTATGGTTTTGCACCAGTTATCGGAAGTCGCCGCTTTCGGTGCACTGGCCGAGCATGGACTCGCGCTCCTCGCGGACGCCTCGCCTGAACGCCGCGAGCGACTCCTCCATGTGCGCGACCTGTACGCATCATTGGAAAGCGCACTGCCCGGTCTCCTGGAGAAGTGGGACCAAGCACAACGGAGCGCCGCACCGCCCGAGCCGCACGCGGGCCGCTAACCAACCTTCATCCGCTGGGTTGGCGGCTGGGCACTACGTTCAGCCGAGCAGTGCCAGCGGCCCTCTCGATGTTCGAGTCGGCGCCGGAGTTTCTACTCAGGTGCAATCTGTCAATGCCGTCGTACACATGTCACGCTGTGCCTCATAGACTGGCTGACTCGCGGTATTGCGTCCGTGGAACCACAATCGACTACACGCTGCGGCGGTTGAGTACCGCGCGCTTGACGTCGCGCCTGCCACAGCCGCGAGGCCCGCGGTCGTGCAGCTGAGGTCAACGGCAGCACGCGTTCGAAATCGAAGCTGGATTTGACTGCGCGGCAGGAGCAGCACTTCTGCGCTGGCGCGGGCACATTCGATGAGCTCCGAAGGGCCTAGCACGCTTCCCGTTTCCACCAGCACGGTTGCCTCCAAGTGGCCCATAAATGAATCGGCTGCACCCAGCTGTATTCAGCAAGCCGATCCGCTGGAGTGATCGGCGAACTCGCGTGACCAGGCGAGGGGGCGGTCGGCTGGGCTCGCGGTGGCGCGCCAGTGCTCCATAATGGCCAGGGCATGCACCGCCCGCATACCCAGGTACGCAGTTGGGGCGTCTGCCGATCGCAGCGGAGGCGTGCTTCCCGCACGATTCCGACGTCCCGACCAATCGAGGATGAAGTTGCCCAGTCGATTGTCATCATCTTGCATGTACCAGAAAACCGCAGCAGGCTGGCCGCCGCGGCTGCATCAGCGGCGATCAAAGCTTCAGCGACCGCTGGGTCGGAGTTCCGGCGGTGGGCCCGCCTACGTGGCGTGCGCTGCAGCAGCTTCAGGCCACGTTGGCGACTGCTTGTGGAGTCAAAGCTCGGGGCTGACGGTTGGGGTCGAGGTCGATCGCGCATGTAGCCAAGTGGCCGCCGGCGCGGACAGGGTCGCTTCGGATGATCGGGCCTTTTCGGCGTCCCAGAACACCAGGCGCTCGTCGTCCGTGTGGGTGGCGCGGTTGGCGGGCTCTCGAACGGGCGCTGCGCCCTCTGGCTCTGGCCGGCTGTCGACCAGCACGAGGCCTTCGCGCTCCACATGCCCCGAGCGCAGCAGCGAGTCCTGATTGCCGAGTTCGAAGGCACGGAAGAAGTCCACTCGGCGACCGGAATACTGACCGTGTTTCTCCAGTACCGCAACCCTGTTCGGGTCGCCCGCGTCCGATAAGCCTGACTGGACCAGGGCTTCGCGAATGGTTGGATAGCGCCGTTGCGCTCGATTGAAGAGGTTGAACATGGGGGTTTGCCTTTCGCTTAGTCGTATATGCCCCGTGCGCCCGAGCCGACCGCATGGCCCTCCGCCAGATCACTAACGAGCGCTTCGGTGCTGAGGATTTGTGCCAGCCACGCTGGCGGCGTTTTCGAGGGCACTGCGCGCGACCTTGGCCGGGTCGACAATTCCCGCCAGAACACCAGGCGCTCATCATCAGCGTGGGTCGGCTCGGTTTGCCGGCTCTCGAACTGGCGTGGCGCCCTGTGTCTCAGGGCTGACGGTTGACCACCACCCCCCCTTCGCGCTCCACGAACCCCGAGCGCAACAGGAGTTCCTCGTGCCCTGGTTCGAAGGCGCGGAAGTACCTCACGGGACGACCAGAATAATTGCCCTTGCGTTCGACTACGCTGACCTTCGCCGGATCAGCCGCGGCCGAAAGGCCGGCCTTCACCAGGGCCTGGCGGACGCTTGCAGAGCGTCGGTCAGAAGATCGACTCAAGAACTTGAACATGTGCATACTCCTTTATTAGTCGTACATGCCCTGAGCGCCCGAACCTGCGCTAACTGCATGGCCGTCCATCAGATCACTAACGAGCGCTTCAGTGCTGAGGATCATGCCCGCCACGCTGGCGGCGTTTTCGAGGGCACTGCGCGCGACCTTGGCCGGGTCGACAATTCCCGCCTTGACCAGATCGACGTAGCTCTCTGACATGACGTCGAAACCCCAGTTGGTGCGTTTCTCGCGGCTCAGGTGTTCGACCACGACGCTGCCCTCGAGGCCAGCGTTGGCCACGAGCTGGCGCAGCGGCTCCTGCAACGCGCGCTTCAGAATCTCGGCGCCTGTGCCTTCATCGCCGTTCAGGCGCAGGGCATCCACGGCCGACGCCGCCCGCAGCAGCGTCGCGCCGCCGCCGGGAATGATGCCTTCCTCGATCGCCGCACGGGTCGCATGGAGAGCATCCTCGACGCGCGCCTTTTTCTCCTTCAGCTCGATCTCAGTGGCTGCGCCGACCTTGATAACAGCAACGCCACCGGAGAGTTTGGCCAGGCGCTCCCGCAGTTTCTCCTTGTCATAGTCACTCGTGGTCTCGTCGATCTGGACCTTGATCTGTTTGATGCGACCCTGAATGTTTTCAGGTTGGCCACGACCTTCGATGATGGTCGTGTCGTCTTTCGTCGCTACGATGCGTCGCGCTCGGCCCAGGTCCTCAAGTCCGGCGTCCTCCAGCAGCTTGCCGACCTCCGCGGAAATGAGCGTGGCACCGGTCAGCGCAGCGAGGTCCTGGAGCATCTCCTTGCGTCGATCGCCGAAGCCCGGCGCCTTGACCGCCACCACATTGAGGATGCCGCGCAACTTGTTCACCACCAGGGTCGCAAGTGCTTCGGCGTCCACGTCTTCGGCCACGATCAGCAGTTCTTTGTGACCAGTCTGGACCAGCTTCTCGAGCACCGGAAGTAGATCACTCGTGCTGCTGATCTTCTTGTCGGTGAGCAGTATGTACGGCTCGTCGAGGGATGACTCCATGCGCTGCAGATCGCTGACGAAGTACGGCGAGATGTAGCCGCGATCGAACTGCATACCCTCGGTGTATTCGATCTCCACCTTCAGGCTTTTGCCTTCCTCGATGGTAATCACGCCATCATGGCCAACCTTTTCCATGGCCTGGGCCAGCAGCTGTCCGATCTCCACGTCGTTGGCAGCAATGGCGGCAATGTGCTCGATATCGGCGTGACCCTTGACGGGAATCGACGCTTCTCCGATCGCGTCAACCACCGCCCGAGTGCCTGCGTCGATGCCGCGTTTGAGCAGCATCGGATTTGCACCCGCGGCCAGATTGCGCAAGCCCTCGGTGACCATCGCCTGGGCGAGCACGGTCGCGGTCGTGGTGCCATCGCCGGCCACGTCGTTGGTCTTCGTGGCGGCCTGCTTGAGCATCTGTGCGCCCATGTTCTGGAAGTGGTCTTCGAGTTCGATCTCCTTGGCCACCGTCACTCCGTCGTGAGTGATCGTCGGAGCGCCCCACTTCTTGTCGATGGCCACATTTCTACCGCGCGGACCGAGGGTGACCTTCACGGCATTCGCCAGCGCGTCGATGCCAGTCTTGAGCTGTCGACGCGCCTGGGCGTCGAACACGAGTTGCTTGGCAGACATGTTTTTCTTACTTCTTTCCGTTGGTCACAATGGCCAGCAGGTCGGCCTCACGGATGACGAGATACTCGTCACCATCTAATTTCACTTCTGTGCCCGCGTACTTCGCGAACAACACCGCGTCACCAGCCTTGACGTCCATCTCCACACGTTTGCCGCTGTCAAGCACCCGGCCAGGTCCAACTGACAGGACCGAACCCTCCTGCGGCTTCTCGTTTGCCGTATCCGGCAGAACGATGCCGCTCGAGGTGATCTCGTCCTTCGGCTTGGGTTTGACGACTACTCGGTCGCCGAGTGGTTTGAGTGTCACAGTCATTGAGTGTTGTCCTTTCCCTTCACGTGCAGCGCGGCGCCGCGCAATCGACGCCCGATAATTACCAGCCTTTAGAGGCGGGCTTCCGTGTCATCGCCAGCAATTCCTTGAGCGCGCCCAGATCTTGATCGACTTGCCCATTGGCCAGTCCCTGCAACAGCGACTCCGCCAACCTGGAGAGGCCATGAGCGTTGGCCACCCGGGTGAACGTGACGCGTGTGCTGGGACCGGATGGCTGAAAGCCCCACGTCGTCGTCGTTCGGGCGCCCGACACAGCTTTCCAGGCCAGACGCTGATTCAGTTCGTAGTCGACGACCTCGTACCTGGCGCCACGCCGTGGAAACTTGCCGGATGTGGCGAACGTCGTCCCGATACCCATCGGACCGCTGGAGGTCTTGTGCGCCTCGCGCTGGCCGGAGATGTAGCTCGGACCTTGGCGGACGTCACACAGATAGGCGAACACCTCTTCCACCGGGCGATGGATGGTGATGGTCCGTTCGATCTTGGTCATGGTGTGAACCCTGCCTTCGTCACGAGATATGCATTCCAAAGAACCGGAGCACGAGAAGAACGATTGCCAGCCAGCCGCCGGCGCCGCCGGCGATAACCAGGATCGGCACGCTGGCTTTCATACAGTCAATCGAGCATCGGCTTACGCCAGACGCTGGAACAGCGCGACCCCGAGGCCGAAGAGTCCCAGCGCGGTAAGCGGCCCGAGCCCAACCATGGCGAATCGCCAGAGCGGTTGTGACTTCAGCGGTGCAGTTGTGGTCGATATCGTAGGTACAGGTGTTGTGGCCATAGGAGGCCTTCTTTCTCCAGTGGCGGACGATGAACGCCGCACTGGTGCTGGCTATTAGTAGGCTTTCGGAGAGCTGACTCGCGAGTGATCAGCCGTGCGAAGGCGGCCGCTCGCTCACACCGGCTGCAGTACTCGCTGATCGCCGCTCGAGACGAGTGGCTGCAAGTCGTGCAGCAGCGTTGCCTCGCCAGCTGTGAGGCCGTTCGATCGCTCAGCCGACCAGAAGCGCTTGCATGTGGGTCGATCGCAGAACCAGAGACGGGGCCCCACGCGAGAAATACTCCAGAGATAGACAAAACCGGTACCGCCGCATCGGGCACACGCCGGATTGCGGTCACCCCCGGTCACGACCGTGTCCGATCGGCAAGGTCGTCGAGCGAGCGAGCGCCGACGCCGAGCACCAGGCGAGAGGCGGAGCGCTTGGCGACCCATTCCATCGGCACCGCGACTCGGCGCTCGGTGAGTCCATAGGACGTGATCAGGCGGCGTACTCGTTGCGAGAGCGGATCGCGCACTAACCCTTCGACGTGACCAATCAGCGTGGTGCCGAACGTGATTTCGGCACCCATGAGCTGCTCGTCATGTGCTGCTGTAGATGTGAACATCGCGTTACCCAACCCGCGTTTGCGTGCTACTGACCCTGGCGACGCTGCTGGAACGGCTCTCACCGAATAACAACCAGGCCGCTCTGGCCAAGCCCCAGCCAATGGCGGCGTAGACGAGCAACGCAACGAGCGTGGAGACCTCGAGCGCCGCACCTGTGGTGATCTGCGGGGTGCCGAACAAGCCGTTGAACGGAGCAGCGAGCACGCCGGTCATCGCGTAGACGGCCTGCGCAAAGCCGGCTTCGGCATTGGCGGCCAGTGCTCGCAGGAAGAAGCGGATCAGGAGCAAGCCTTCGATCACACCGAGCACCAGGTAGATGGCTTGCACCAGTCTGGCGGAGGTGGCGCGTCGACCGGCGTACGGGTCGTGGGCGGTGGTCACGCGCTGGTCGGTGACGGTGGTTGGTGCGGCGTTGGAGCTAGCTGGGGTCGTCGCGACCTCGGTATGAGTCTGCAAGAGTCTGCCTTTCTTGGCGAGCGTGCGGCAACGCCACAACGGCTCAATCGAGTCGGCAAGGGACTCCGCGACTTAGTTCAGGGGGAACAGCGTCCGGGTCGACTGAGGAGTCAACTTCATACTAACATTGTGCTAGACTCTTCGCAACAAGAGATAAGCATTCTATGAGCAACCTGGTAGCAAGTCGAGGCAGCATGCCGTTCCCACACAACCTTCGACGCCTACGTCTGGACCACTTCCTGTCGCAGGCAGAGCTGGCACGTCAATCTGGCCTGCACACGCTCACCATCTCGCGGCTCGAAGCCGGTCGCGCCAAGCCCTCGACGCGCACCGTGCGCGCGCTCGCTGAGGCCCTCGGCATCGCGCCCGGCGAGCTCGCAACACCCGAGGAGGTCGCCGAAGCCGACAAAGGCTCGATTCACCTGTAGCGGCATGCACCTTGTGACAGGTCTTCATGACATTCCGGCCAGACACGCCATCCTGTGTGTGAAGTACTGTGCGGTACAAGTCACACACGCTAGGCCCGCGCGTGCACCCGACGCGCGCAGCGCGTGCAGCTCTCGTGAAGTTGGCTCCCTCTCGGCGCCAAGCGCTCAGTGACGGATTTCGCCGCGTAGGGTCTGAGTTGCTTGCATGCGCCGAGCAGGTCACGGTGCAGGCTGCGTGGACGTGCCGCACGTGGCCCCGGAGACGTTACCCGCAGCAGTGTTATGCCAAGACTGTCAAGTACGTCCTCGATCATCCGGAAATAGCGGGTATGCGGCTGATCCATGGCGTCGTCTCGCATGCACCGGACCGGATTCCACTCGAGCACGCCTGGGTCGAGTTTGCCGGGTGAAGTCGTTTTCGACGGGGTCGTGCAGGCATTCTTCACGCGTGCCAGTTACTACAGTGTCATGGCCGCGGTGGCTCTGGACGCATACTCCGCGCCCGAGACAACACGCCTGCTCGCCGAGCACGCACACCCGGGCATACACGCCGTGGTTGAGCGTCATCTTGATGAGCTCGACAATCGGCATGCGGTCGAGAACAAGGAGAACCTTGGCAGGGCCGCGAGGCGGCCAGTGGGTTGCCCGCGCTCTTATGACGTGCGGAAGGTCACGTGCGGCCATGGGGGACGGGAACAAGGAATTATAGATACGCTCGTTCGGGGCTGTCAGCGCAGCGTCCCCAGTCCTATGCGTCTGGCGCCGACCTGCGGGCGGGTCGGCGCAAACGAGGGACGGGAAAGAGCGGGCGCCGAGGCGCGGTCTCGACAACCACGTTGCGATACGCGGCGCCAAGCAGCACCCACAGCACGCCGGCCAGCGGAACGGCGAACAGCCCGCCAAGCAGCCCGGCGAGTTGAAAACCGGCCAGCAGCGCAAACATGGCGCCGAGGGGGTGCAGTCCGACGGCGTGGCCGCTAATGCGAGGTGCCAATACATTGTTCTCAACCTGTTGGATCACCAGGAAGAACAAAAGCACCCAGACAACCGTAGGGAAGGGCATGAACAGCGCCACCAGGACCGCTGGGACAACTGACAAAATCGGGCCAAACATCGGCACCAGCTCGAACAACCCGGCGAGGACACCAAGCACGATGGCATACGGCAATCCCAGCAGGGCCGTTCCGACGCCCGCGAGCACCCCGACGATCAGCGCCAGCGTGAGCTGGCCGCGCAGGTAGCCACCCAGCACGCGCGAAACGTTGTCCTGCAGGAACAGCGCCTTGGCCCGGTGCTGCTGCGGGATGACTGCGAGGCTGCGGGCGCGGAACCTCGGCCCGTCGATCAGCAAATACAGCGAGATCACCAGGGCCAAAACAATGTCGAGGATCATGGCGCCGACCTCGGCTAGCGTCCCGACCAGGTTCTTGAGCAGGTCGGATCCACTCTCCTGGATGGCCGAGGCCGCCTGGGACTTGAGCTGATCGATATCCGTTTGAATCCCGTACTGGCCCAGGGTCGTCTGCACCTCTGGCGCGCGCGCTTGCAAGTCGTTGGCGTATTGCGGCAGCGCGGCGGCCAGGTCGGTTGCCTGGCTCACGAATGGGCCGGCCAGCAAGATGAGCCCGCCCACAACCACGATGCCAACCAGCAGGTACGTCACTACGATCGCAGCGAGCCGATGGCCCAGACGCGGGGTCAACATATCGACCGGTCCGCTCAGCGCGAAGGCGAGTACCGCCGCCAGCGCGAACAGGACGAGCGTGTGCAGGATCGGGCTGACAATCTGCCAGACCACCCAGAGAACCGCGAGGCTCGCGAGCAACGTCAGCAGTACGACCAGTGCCTTCTGCCAATCGCGGTCGAGCAGGCCATGTCGAGGAAGAGGCACGGCTGCCTGATGCTCCACCGGCGTTTGAGCCTTTGCGGGCTCGAGTGCATCGTCAGCCGGCGCTGGACCTGCTGGGGACCCGTTTGCCCAGCTCCACGTGCGCTGATCGTCTTGTGCTGTCAAGTCTATGACTACTTTCCAAGGCGGCCGTGGCCACGCCGATTAGTGAGCCAGCCGGTTCGCGCCGCAGTGCCCAGATCACTACTGTAGGCGCGTTCAGGCAATCGCACATGAAGATCGGTCATCGGGATGGCAAGTCACCGTCGCAACAGCGAACCACGCGCGTTGGATGAAAAATTGCATGACATCGCTCGCGCGGTGGGTTCCCATAAGGTATGGCGCCCGTTGGGGGCCAGTTGCGCGTGCGCGCAAATGCTCGAGATACAGATTGCGAAGCTGTCGCCGCACCGTCGACGCGTGGCGGCGCGACTAGAACGTCGTTCGGCAGCATAGCGGCCTGGACTACCCGACGCCGACCGAGGCCGCGACAAACCTGGATGACGACACTGCGGATCCCGGCCCGGACTCTCAAATTGAGTGGACCGAGAACGGAGGCAGGTCAGACGGGACGCAGCCTTGCTATGGTACGCATGTGCCTACGCTGACCCAGCGCACGAGGGTTCCGACAATTCGTTTCGACGCCACGCTGGACACGATCAACAACTGGAATATTTTGCGGTTGCCTGAGGAAGCGAGCCAGAGACTGCCGTCGCGCGGGCAGGTGGCAGTACGAGGAACGATCAATGGGCATGAGTTCCAGTCGGTGCTGGAACCGGACGGCTATTCGGGCCATTGGATGAGGGTTGGTGAAGAGCTGCAACATACCGCTGGCATAAGCGCGGGTGAGACTGCGACACTCATAATTACTTCAACCAAAGACTGGCCGGAGCCGAAGCTGCCGCAGGATCTTGAGAAAGCACTGGCAGCTGCCCCTCAGAAGATTCAAGACTTATGGATTGACATTACGCCCATGGCACGATGGGAATGGGTTCGATGGGTAAATGCAACCACAAACCCTGAGACGCGCAAGCGACGAGTCGAAGTAACCATCTCGAAGATGAACAGCGGGAAACGACGGCCTTGCTGTTTCGACCTTAGCGCATGCACCGACCCCAACCTATCGAGAAACGGCAGGCTACTCGCACTAGCGCAATCGACTAAATAGTCGAGCTAATTGGGGCGACTACACTGCCGATTCCGGCCGGACTCTCACAATGAGTGGACCGAAGAACGGGGGCAGGTCAGCCAGGACGCGGTCTGGGTGCTGATTCGGTTCATTGTGTGGCCGACAGCGATGACGTGCGGCGAGGTTGCCGCCAAGCGTTCAGAGAGGCGCCCTCTCCGCGGGACCATGCCTAGTCCGTCTACGGGTCCGAAGTGCTCGGCGCAGCGCGCAGCTCGGCTCGAACAGTTCTCAATCTAGTTCGGGTGCAAGGCCACGTCATGAACTTCGTCATGCGACGGAAGCGACACCGTGGCGGGCCTTACACCTCGCGGCCGGCCATCTCCTGCTCCCAGGCGCCAGCACCAGCTGGCCAAGCCACGGTCAGGAGGAAGGCCGTATCTTCGAGCGCCGTTATCGGCTCCCGCAGGTTGTCAGCAAGCGCGATCAACTCGCCGGCGCCAACGTCCCACGGCTGTCCGTCGGCCTGGACGCACAGGCGGCCCTCGACAACCTCAATGCTGGCTCCGCCGGCTGTGGCCTCAGGGTTCAACCCGAAGCCCTGCTTGATGAGTACAAGCGTAAGACGCAGCCCGGCTGTCTTGACGAATGTCTTGGCCGCCCGACCACCCGACGTGAATTCCAGGTCGTGTCGCAAGCTTTGCACGTCTGCCGCCACCTGGAACACCAGCCTGCGGCCGCTCATGTGATGGGCTCCGCGCCGAGCGGTGCCAGTGGTCTCGTGCTTCTGTTTGGTGGTCATGCATTCCTCCGCGCAGTTGTGCGACGTTTGCTCGTTGGCCGAGCTCATCGGCGACACGAACACGATGCCGTTCGAGCGCAACGCGCCGCGAGCGGCCGGGGCAACCGCTGTTCCCATGATGCTCGCAACGCCAAGCGCCGTCATGAACTCCCGTCATGTGGCCGACCTCGCGCGGGATGACGCGTTTTCATGACATCGTGCCGAGTTTGTGTCCAGATTGGGGTCAACCTCAGACACTGTGAAGCCTGACGCGGCCAGATCTGGCTCGCTAATACGTCGGGTGGAGTCAATTGCGAAACCTACTGAGCCGCCGCGGTGGCTTGGCCGTTTTTGGTGTTCGGAGTTGGAAAGGAGGGGCGGGTAGTGATCTTCCAGCGGAAGGTGGCGCGGCCCCGCAGTAAAGCAGTGCATGCGGGCTGGAACGATGCCGCCTGGGGCCGGCCGCATCGTCAGGTTGAGTCCGCCCTGGCGCAGTTGTACGAGAGCGGGTACGCGGGCGGGCTGGTCTTCCGTGAGAACCAGCAAGCGGACCTGTTTCAGCGTGCCGTTGTGTCGAAGCCATTGCCGCGCCGCGCGCCGGCAGCCTGAGCCAGACCACCAGGCAGCGAATTACGCGCTCAGGTCCCGCGCGGAGGCGCCGGGCGACGGAAAGGAAGATCGTTATGGGCATGGGAATCTTGAGTTGGATCGTCCTGGGCCTGGTCGCAGGATGGCTAGCCAAGTCAGTTCATGCGCGGCGGGTACGGCCTTATTGGCGACATTGTGCTGGGCATCGTTGGCGCGATTGTTGGCGGTTTCATCAGTGGCGTGATACTGGGGCGCGATATGGTGACCGGCTTCAACCTGGAGAGTGTTGTTGTCGCGTTTCTCGGAGCGGTCGCGTTGATCGCGATCTCACGTCTGGTCAGCGGACGACGCGGCGCCCTTGCGAGGTGATCCAATTGACAACCCGGGTGCAATGGCACGGCACGCGCCGCCGAAGGTGTGGAGCTCGTTGAGACACTCGGCCGTCACTGTTCATGTGAGTTCACCGCGCAGGGCCTGCGAGCCCTCGTGTGTGCCCCGCACGAAATGTTGATCTCAGATCAATGCGCGATCGATGGTCTGCTGTTTTCGCGGCGCACGCCATTCGTGGGGCTGTTCGGCACACCACAAACCGCCACCGGCGCGATACTCGAGCTGCACACGCTCATTGCCATTGTGATCTACGCGCTTATCGCCTGGCTGGTGGTCAGGGGCGCGGGGCTGATGCTTGGAGAGGGCCGGTCCGCCAGTGTGGCGCGAACTGACAACGTGCAGACGCGTGCCCGCTAGCGCTTAGTGCAGAACGACGCCACAAGCGGATGGGTGTGACGTGAACTGGTGGGACCTCATCCGCGAGGCCGGCGACACGTTCCTGCTCCAGCACGGGGTATTGGCGGCGTTCGTCTACCTCGCGCTGGAGGAAGGCGGTGTGCCCATCCCTGTCCCTGGCGACTACTTGATGTTGGCGCTCGGGGCACGAGCCCGAGAAGGAAGCATCGTTCTTTGGCAGGTGATCGCAGCCATGGAAGCCGGCACGGTGCTGGGCTCATCAGTTCTGTACGTGCTGGCGCGCCGCGGCGGACGAGGCATCGTCGAACGCTACGGACCGTTCATCGGCATTGGCGCTGCACAGCTTGACCGAGCTGAACGACAGCTCCAGCGTCACGGCGCGATTGCGGTGGTGCTGGGCCGACTGTTGCCTGGGTTGCGGGTCCTGACCGCGATCGCCTGCGGGATCTTCCGCGTTCCGTACCGCGTGTTCCTGCCGGCCATGAGCCTGGGCAGTCTGATCTACATCCTCGGCTATACGATGCTCGGCTACTTCGCGGGGCCAGCGGTGCTCGGACTGTTCGAGGCATTGCACCTGCCCATCGGGGTGCTTGGCTCTGGTGTTCCGCTGCTGCTCCTGCTGGGTGGGCTGATCCTGGTCAGGCGCGGGCTACCGCATCCCCTGCCGCGGCCATCGTTGCGCACATGGCAGCGGCTCAGGGTGGGGCTTATCGCTGGCCTGCTGGCCAGTTTCGGCGCCCTGTGGACGCTTGACCTGATGGTGGTCGTGGCGGGCGACCTGGCCTGGCGACTGCCAGACAGCGTGCCGGCGGTCGCCGCTGCCCAATTGGCACAGGCGCTCACGCGCGATGCCACGGGCGGCCTGCTGTGGCTGGTGATGCCACTGCTTGCCGGTGTTGGCTGGGGCGCTGTCTATGCCGCATGGTGCGAGCCGCGGCTACCTGGACGAGATGCGGCCCGAGGAGTACTGTTTGCGTTCGTGCCGTACCTTGTGAGCGGTGGGTTACTGGCGCCGTTGCTTGTACAGGTGACCGACCCGAGTCACGTTGCACCCGTGGCGCTGTTCGCAGAAGCCGTGCGGCAGGCCTTCTTCGGACTGATCCTGGGACTTGCCTACCCTGTCCTAAGGGCACGGCATCCCGCCAATCGCGTGCTCGAGCCGCTCGCTGCCAGGCGATCCGACTCGCGGCCCATGCCAATCGCCTCACCGTCAGGCTAGGCTGGTCCGCGCGCGATCAGGCCGCGTTCTGACTGGAGAGCTCATGTACCCATATCCGCGCTCGCGGTTCTCACGCTTTGCCAAGTGGACGGCCCACACGACCGGCCATCCGCTCGCCTTCGTGTTAGCAACGCTGACCATCTCCATCTGGCTGATCAGCGGACCGTTCTTCGGCTTCAGCGACACCTGGCAGCTCGTCATCAACACCGGCACAACGATCGTCACCTTCCTGATGGTGTTCCTCATTCAGAACACGCAGAACCGCGACAGTGCCGCTGTGCACCTCAAGCTCGACGAGCTGATCCGCACCGTCAGTGGAGCGCACAATGCTCTGCTTGATCTCGAGGAGCTCACCGAGGCCGACCTGGACCGTCTCCGGTCGCAATACGAGTCATTGGGACGGGCAGCTCGGGAAGATCTATTGCGCGGCTTGCTAGATACCGACTCGCCCGATGTGCCTGTCGAGGAAAGGCGCGCGTCGAACAGCTGAGGGTGGATCGTGGCTATCCGGCGGTTCCGCGGGGCATGACGATCTTCATGACTCTGGTTTCTGATCCCGATAGCGTCCGCGTGCACGACCCGGATCAGGGAGAGCGGCGCCATCGTTCGACGGCAAAGCGACGGTTTGTGGAGGCTACGTGCCTCGCTTTTCCCTATGGCTTCCGATGATGACCTGCGAGTCCGCTCAGACGCCCGAGCGCGACAAAAGATGGAGCTACCAATTCCATGGCCTGCACTCAACCCGCCAATCTGCGCCACGCTCGCGGAGCTGGACAGCTCGCACATGGTCAGCCAACTCTCGCTCGGCACGTGCTGGGACTCCACCACACGGGGCTGTACGTCGCGAGCCTGGATGAAGTGCTGCCGTTCTATCGTGACCAGCTCGGCATGCAAGCCGCAGTTCGAGCTGAGCCGCCCTAGACTCCGGGTGGTCATGCTCACCGCGGACGCCGGTCGCCTCGAACTACTCGAGATGACGCCAACTTCGGAGGAGGAGCGTCGCGCGCCCGGCCTTCGGCACGTGGCATTCGAGGTCGCCGACGTCGCCGCGTGTGCGGATTTGAGCCACGAAGGGTATTCATTCCTCGAGCCCCCGATTGGAGGCGCTGCCGGCTGGCCGCGGGCGTGCTTCTTTCGCGCACCGCACGGAACCTATATCGAATTGATCCAACCTCTCGCGACAAGGGCGTGACCGAGAGCACGCACAGTTTCGTAAACCGCCCGCGGCACCGCCAGTGATCCAAACGTGGAGACGGCGGCCCCGCCAGTGTGCCGACTGTGGGCCAACCTAGGGCCGCGACCCGTGCGCCTCGTCACCTTGCGCGACGTCTTGTGTAGCCTGGCACACGGCAAGACTGGGGACGCACGGCTCGAAAACTCGCGGCGGCGCCCGGTCGCACCTCAGGCCTACCGCATTTACTACCGCAGTTCCGGCGAACTCGGGCGACATACGACGGCCTCCGGCGGCAACGTCCAAGTACCCGGCGGCACTATGCGGCACGCTGGGACACAGGTGATTTTGCCTGGCAGGCAAGGGGTCCGGGGTTCGAATCCCCGATGCTCCACCCCCTTTTTGAGTTCATACGGGCCGCATTCTGGCCCTCGGTCCGACGACTGGCGGCCGGGTTGACCACCAATTGACCACCAATTGGTATCGGTAGACACTGCTGAGTGTTTTTCTAGCCCAACGCATTGGTCGTCATAACGGGCCGCGTACGGGTGCTGACCACCAAACCGCCTGACCATCCATTCCGCCTTAGGTGCAGGCTCGCCCCACGAAAGCGTCGATCCAGGCTGCCGTTCCCGGTAGCTCTCCTCGCAAGCATGCTTCATGTTTGTACAGGTGTCCTAAGCTAAACGGTCGCATGTCCCAGGCAACGCGCGGGCGCAAGCCATCTGGTCGCTTCGAGCGCTGGTCAAAGGCAGTTGCCCAATGTGTTTCTTGGTTGCCAGCATTGCTCAGCAAGTCTTGGTGGCAAGGCATCCAAGCTGTGACCGGGATTGTCCTGGCAGCCGCAGCGATCTATGTCACCGTCGTACTTTTTCAAATTCAGGACGCCCAATCTCGGCTGGAGCGGGAAAGCAGGGTCGCAAGGATCTCGTTCGACACTGATGTTGACTCACATCCCTCGGGCGTATGGCTTGCAAGCATTCACCTGCTCAACAGCGGGCCGAGTCCCGCGGATTTCGTCAAGATAGAGGTCGGATTCGGCTCGGCTGGTTTGGAACCGCCAGCAGGGGCGCAAGTCGAAATCGACCCTCCAGGACGGGGGCGTGCCACAAGCACGGGCTTGCGGCTGATTAACGCCAAGACAATTCAACACCCGATCTGCATCTACACTGTGGATATCGAGAGGTGGCAAGTCGGCGAGCAAATAAACGTGCGCCTGTTTTTGAGGTTGCAACAAGGCGTCCAGGACTTGCTGACGCAAGAAGAAGTGGATGCCAATCGATCTCTGCGAACGGGCAACCTTGAGAAATTTACTGAGCAGCAAGACGCTCTTAGAGGCGCGTTCATACCGCGAGTCTTCATTTACGAGAGTCCGAATGTCCGAGCCATAAACCAGCGAGACAAGATTAACGACCTGTTCAACCGCGGTTACGTTGGACGTGAGTCTCAGCTGTCGGCGGCCGTCCCCCGGTGCGAACCGTGAGATCGGAAGTCCTGCGAGTGCCGGCTGATGTGTCGACGCCTAACGCGGCGCCCGGGAACCACCTGGGTGCAAGGGAAATGCCACAGATTTCGTTTCAGGTAGAAGGTCTTCCGCCGGCGAAGAAGGCGCATGACTGCACGATGCGACCTGGTGGGCCGACACCTGTCCAGGCACTGACGAAACCGAACTGATCACATTCCCAACACGGGCCACACCTACCTAGCGCTCCGGCTGCGCGGTCACCGGAGATGACGAACGCTAGAGACGCCGCGAATGAATACACTCGCTTCGATGGCGTCGCATGCGGGCCTGGACTGAACCCGGTGACGCGCCGGATCGGGTAGTCCCAGCTCTCGGCGGCGAGATTCCTGCGGCGCCTGGCGAGAGTTGGCGGATCGTCGCTGCGATCGAGATAGTGGCCGGCGCACAGTTCGAGCTGCTGTTACCGAAGACCACCTTGCTCGCCGGCGAGGCGGTCAGTCCGCGGATTCGCGTGGCCAACCATAGCAACATCGCAGTCGTGGTGGAGCAGCCGTGGGCGTGGCTTCAGACGAACGCCGCCCCGCTGTTGAGATTTGCGCCAGGGTTCTGGCCGGAAGGCAGGCCGCCACCATCGCCGTTCGCATTAGCTTCAGGTGAACGGTTGACATGGAGTCAGGCGATCCAATTGCCGTTCGAAGACCCGTCGGCGGACCTGGCGATCGTCCAGCTGGGGGCGTCGCTCCGGTCGCCCAGCCCTGGCCCGGCGGTCGGCAACATAGCTGCGTGGCCGATCTATCAGGCCCCCGCCGTCAAACTGGCGCTAAAACGTTCTCAACCCGCACAGCAGTTGCGCATTCACTGGCAGGCGGACCGATACGAGTACTCGGTACGCGTGACCGATGCGAACGGGAGTCGCCCTAGCGGAGGTCCGCTCGTCGCGTGGATGTGGGCGACCTCCGCTCGAGGGGCGACATTGGGCGCGCTCCCAAATGAGCAGGGTCACGTGTGGTCTGGCACCTGGGCGCCGCACCTGATTGCGGACAATTCTCAGGTCAACGTCAGGATCTGGGTTGCCGGATCCGGCTGGGTGACGGCATTGGCCGAAGCCCAGCTACCCCCGAGGGAGTGATGGAACACGCACTCAGCAGCGCGTCAATGCACCATCCGTAGGTAGGTGCACCACGAAACCGTCAACAAACAAAACCGCCGAACCCGCCTTGTCCATCACCACAGACTCATGCCGCTAACACCCCCGGCCGAGGGCGCTAAGAACAGCAGAGCCGGTCGAAGGTAAACCTGCTCAAACTTGTTGTTGACGTCGTGCGCATCAGCCGGCGGCGATACTCGGCTTCGTGCATCTGAGTATTGGGTCGAGCGCGCGCGCTGCGCAGAGGGTGGTAGGCAGCCGCGTCGTGCGGAAAGCCGTCCCTGGGCGGCCCGAAACCGGCCACCCCACGCCGATGCAAGAGTACCGCCGATCCTGCCCGTGCGGCCTGGTTGTAGCCATTGACGTGGCGCGCGGCGTGGCGCGAACAATCCCTGATGTCAGGAGACCAAGGCGTGAGCCCGCCTATGAACTTCCTTTCACGCCTTTCGCACCTCCAATGCTTCCGCAACTGCCGACGCTATATCCGCCTCAGATATGATTGATCGACGATCGCTTACGATTGTCGCCCGGGGTGGGCCACGCCGGGCAGCATCGAATGCTTCTGGAATCATCGACTGGCTGCGAGTCGTTACAGAGACGCTGCAAGCGGGCGGGCGAGCGCCCGCGATCGTCACAAGCCGACCGACCATCGGCACGTTCTCGCCACGGGCGTGGGATCGCACAGCACGTGCCATGGCCGCACAAGAGTTGGACTATATCGGGATTGGAGCAGAACGCCCGTGGTCTGAGGGTGGCGGGCAAGCGACCGCGCAATGACACTGGCACTCCTCGCACCCGAACGTCTCGGAGGTGAGTTTCACCGCAGCATTCCATGGAGTGCCGTTCCTGCCGACGGACAAATTCGTGTCGCTGGCGATCGACGGCTGCCAACAATCCGGCTTTCCGCAAGGCCTGCTTGCAACGCATCTATTTCGGCCCTCGCGCGCGTGAGGCTTACTTGCGTGGGCCGGGATGGGGATGTGGATTACCGAACGTCACATTCAGACGCTCGGCGGCCGCTTGCGGGTGCGCGCCGAAGCGCCAGTTGATCTTATAGTTGAGCGTCCGCCCGGGATGTGGTTGCAACTCACACCCGACCCATTCAATGTCACAGAGGCGCAACTGGAGAGACTGGGATCGTATATACAGCCGCTCATTCCGTCGATAGAGCAGATTCGTGACGCCGATCTACCGCCCACGACTAAGCTCGAGCAAGCGATCGTGGTCGACGAGCACGATCGCTACGACGACTACGTCGGTCCACCCCTTCGAATCGAAGTTCGGCCATTCCCGGAAGATAGTGTGCCAATCAATATCCACTTCGAACAGAGTCTGACTCCGCCGCAATCCGACACCCTTCTCCGCACCGTGCGCTTGTGGTACCTGGATGGTCTCGCACAGCGGTTCGGTGATGGTCCATTCCACGACATGATTGGGCCGAATTGGCAAGGCGAGACCGCCAGGTGGGCAGTTGACATTGGATTTGCGGACGCTCGACGACTTGCTGGCTGGGCCGCCCTCCACGGCGCGCGGGTGCGCGACGTGACCGTCGGCATGGAAGAACCGTAAGCGAAGTGCATTGTTGCGCTGATCTTATGGCGGATGTCCCCGCAATGTTGAACGTCAAGAGTTTTGTCCGACCAATTGCCTCAGCGGAGAATGTCACCCGGCGGCGGAGTGTTGCCTCACCGAAGATTACACCGTGGCATCTAGTCCGGTGGATATGGATATGGGGCGCCCGAAGGCCACCGTCGTAGTCGCTCCGGCGGTGGGTATGTGGTAACCGCGGAGCGGTTATCCAAGCTCTGCGTGAGCAGAGCGCCATATCCACGGCCACCTGGTGTGTAGCGTAGTCGACACGGCCTATGCGTTTTGCCCGTCAGGAGTGTCATGGTTCAAGCGGAGGACGCTGACACATCTCTAGGTCGGCGGTGGCAACGCGTAGCGGCCGCGGCAATGACTCGACGGCTACATGCTCCAGGTCTTCAGTCCAGCCATCGTCAAACGTCAGCACAGTCCTGGCGCGCCAAATGGCGATGCGTCGCTGGAGCGTGCGGATCTGGCCATTAGTGAACTGGCCGGGATCGCGCTGCTGCAGCTCGTCGAAGATGGATCGGCCGTTTCGTTGCTGCTGTGCAACCAGCCATTGGCAGACCTCGTCCCACACAGCTTCGAAGGGATCTTTGCGCGTGCGATACAGCCGCGGTCCCTTCGATTTCTCAGTGCGGCGGTACTTACGTTTGGGCGTCCCGTCCGGCCGCAGCCGCACGATCGTGTCGGCCGTCGCATGGCAGTCTGCCGGAATGAGTAGCGCAGCAGAGTTCATTGATACGACCTCGACGCTAGGAACCGGCGAATCCCACCAATACGCCTCGTTTGGCCTCTCGGGTACCACATGGCGCGCGCATAGGTGCGATCCCAACGGCTGTTATCCACTAGCAACGGTCGATTTAGGCGCGTCAGGGCTCAAATATACGGTTGTCGGTGGAGAGAGTTCATACAACGTCCAACCAAACGATGTCATCGGAAGTGGGACAGCGTCCGAGGTAAAGCTACTGAGGAATGGAAGCGCGAACTGGGAAGACAACTGCTACAATGACTTGTGGAATAACGTGAACAGGCAACTTACAAATCGTCCTGATTGCCAAACTCCTGGGAACTATTCCTGGTCTTACAGCTATCCTTAAATGCGGACCGAGAGAGTCACAACACAATGCGGAACCATTTTGGATCGTCAGTAATAAGCCTATTGGTCGTGGCTTTAGTTTGTACTCTAGTTGGCGTCTTCGTAATGGCCGCCTCAAGTGTTAGCGCGGGCAAAGACGACCCCTTTGTAAGGCGGCCGTTAACCGGTGTAGCGGAGCAAGGCGTAGGATCCTATGCTGTTAGCTATGCAAGGGCCATGGGGCTTGTTGCTAGCGGAACTCCGCAAGTCATTGTCTCGAAGAAGATCACGGCTGCAGACTTGCCTGTGCTGTTCGCGGCTGCTGGTCTGAAGAGTGTCTTCTTTCGATGCGGTGACCCGCCGCTTGCACTTACAGTGCAGCAAGGTGATTTCCTTACTAGAACGGCGGGGCGAGCTCATCCTGGCGGTCGTAGCCAGCATCTCGCACTTGTGTTCGACGTGAACGAGGGCGTTCCTGCAGTACAGGCGTTTGGCAATGAGGCTGAAGCGGCGGCAAATGCGGCTGCTCGCATCGGTGGTGCAACCGTCCCAAGTCCAGTGGTGACGCAGATACCCGGAGCCTTGACTGGTACGAGCCCGAGTCTGGCGCGACCACTGGTGACCAAATCACAATCGTGTCCAAACGCCGACGCGCCGTCCTTATCGTGACGCAGGGCAACCCATTAAGTCGTGAGCTGGACGGTGATCAACTGATTGAATTCACAATCCTGGTGTCGCCAACGAACAGTCCCGTTGAACGCGCATGCCAGTTGGTCTGCCCCCAAGGAGCTCATATTAGCCGGTTCAGGATCGGACGCCTGCTGGCTCATTTCTAGACTCAAGAAGCCACCGAAATGGTCGGTTCTTGCATCTCTAGGGTCATGTAAGGCTTGATTCGATCGCACGCCGGATCACCGCACCACCGCCGGGATAACGGCCAAATCAGCAGGGTCCTTGGAACCGGCGGTAGCTTCACATGAACGATTCTCGATCCGAGGGCCTCCATCAACGAGCCGTCGCCTCGCGGGCAGCATCATCTGCCTCCAGCAAGGCGTAGATACGTGTCCAGCGGCGGACCAAGCGAGGCGTAGACGCAGGGCGCCAACACCGAACACGACGTGCTCGTCGAGGACAATCGCACTCGCGCAAGGCTACCAAAGTGCCCACGCGCGACGAATCCGGGCATGCGGCGGTGCGCACGCCCTTTCCATCGCAGGCAGCGCCCCCGCGCTGACCCGCCGCGGCGACGTCGGCGCCAACGACAGTCTCAAGGCCTCGGATAAGCCTGATGTGACCACTAAACTGACGACTATTTCCGGCGACACCTGGCTAAACGTGGGCGTCTGTGGGGAACGGCGAGCCAACTCTGCATCTTGCTGGATGCCCCTGAAGCAGGCGATGCAAGGTGAACCACTTCTCTGGCAGGCAAGGGGTCGGCGGTTCGAATCCGCCATGCTCCACCCAATTCTGAACTCAAATCTGGCACTGTGGCGAGGTGAGTGACAGATTTCGGCCGTTTTGACCACCAAAGCTGACCACCAAATTGAGCACTTGCCTCAAGGCAAAGTGTCAGCTTTGCGCTCGGTGTCCTCTGGAGCGCCGGCCATTGACAGGCTGGTCCCGCATACGGGGCAACAAATTGGATGGAGCTCGGTATGTGCTGGAGTCTCGGGTCTCCCTGACCGCTCACGTTGGCGGGACAGGCCGTAGCTTACAGGCAGGAGGCGATGTGTCCGCGAGCCGAGTGTGCTCTGGATCGCTCTTGGTGACCGCCAGATCGGCAGTCATTGGCGAGGCGCCGAAAGCGATACAGACGTGCTAGGCGACGTCTGCGGTAGCGAGGGCGAGCTCCACAGCGCGCTCCAGCGACATCGCCCGACCGGCTGCCAGAGGAGTGTCCGCATGGCTGAGTGGCTCGGCAAGCCAGGCATCTACCAATGCTTGCTTGAAGGCCGATCGCTGCGTGCGAAGCTTGTCGCGCAGGGCCTGGGCGGCGCCGTACACGCGTATCGCGCGCTCGATGTCGCCGTGCGCCGCTGCAAGGCAAGCCAGCCCGTCCAGAACCTCCACCATGCCATGCTGGTCGCAGTCCGTTTGGCTCAGTTCGAGGCTGCACGTCATGTGATCGAGCGCAGCGGCAAAGTCGCTGCCGCGCAGTGCGACGATGCCCAGGCACAGGCGGACGTGCGCCACCTGGGCGCGATCGTTCAACTTGTCGAAGATGGCCAGGCTCTCCTCGAAATGCATCCTGGCCAGTCGGTCATCGCCACGCTGCAAAGCCAGCATGCCGAGCTCGGATAGCGTGCCCCCCGCATCCTGATGCCGCTCGGTGTGCTGTGCTGTGTGCAGGCTCGCATGCAGATATGGCTCCGCCACGTCGAGGTCACCTACCTCGAGCGCCAGGCGTCCGAGGCGTCGTTGAGCCACGGCGGTCGCGGCGTCGAGCCCACGCGCTTGACTCAGGCGCAGCGCCCGCTCGAACCACGCCCGCGCATGCCGCAGGTCACCGTCCGCAAACGCGACCTGGCCCAGCCCGCACAGAGCTTCGGCAATTGTTGGCGCGTCGTCAGCCTCACGCGCCTTGCACAGTGCATCCTTGTACAGTGCACGCGCGCCCGGTCGTGCCACACCACTCGTGCCACAACACTCGTGCCACAGCCAAGCCAGGCGTCCGGCGGCGTTCAGCGCGCGAGCGCGCACCAGTTTGGAGCGCCATCCAGGCAACGCCAGGACCTCCGCGAACCAGTGCTGAGCCTCCTCGAAGTAGCCGCGCGTAGACCAGAATTCGACCAGCACAGTGGCCAGGCGTTGCCCGCGCTCGGCGTCAGCCGACTGGACAAACCAACCCAGTGCTGCACGCGTGTTGTCTTGCTCGCGATCGAGCCGTGCGAGGTGAGTGCCTACAGCGCCCGCGTTGCTCTCTTCGGCTATGGCCAGGTAGTAGCAGGCATGCCGCTCGGCGGTGTCATCGCGTTCGCCGGCCGCCGTCAACTGGTCGAGCGCGAAGGCGCGCACAGTATCCAACAAGCGGTAGCGCGGCTCAGCGCCTGACCCCGAGTCGTGGGTGACGAGGTACTTGTCGACGAGTCCGGCAAGATTGCTGAGCGTTTGAGCGCGATCGCCGGCAGGACACACCGCCACGACAGCCTCCAGGCTTGCATCGCCGGCGAAGACTCCCAGACGCCGAAAGAGCGCGCGCTCCGCGGGTTCGAGAAGGTCATAGCTCCAGGCGAGCGTGGCGCGCATGCTGTGCTGGCGCGCCGGCCCATCGCGTGGGCCCGTGAGCAGGTCGAGGCGCTGGTCGAGGTGCGCCAACAAGACATTCGGTGGCAGCGCTCTGACGCGCGCCGCCGCAAGCTCGATGGCAAGTGGCAAGCCATCCATGGCGGTACACACGGCCACCACCGCCGCGGCGTTGACTCGACTCAGCGCAAAGGTGTCATCCGCCGACTGAGCCCGCTGGACGAACAGTGCGACCGATGGCACCTCGCGAAGCCCCTCCAACGTAACCGAGTGGGGCTGGCTGGGCAACGCGAGCGGCGGCACCGAGAACACGTGCTCCCAGCGCACGCCGAGTGGCTCGCGGCTGGTGACCAGCAGCGTCAGGTCCGCGCAAGCAGCCAGCAGCTCGGACATCTCGCCGGCAGCCGCCAGGAGCTGCTCGAAGTTATCCACCACCAGCAGCATGCGGCGGTGACGAAGCTCGCCAATAAGGCCGTCTCGAACCGACTGCAACTCGGATCGTACGTTGAGCGCTCGGACGAACGGCGACAACACCAGCTGTGGGTCGCGCACCGCGGACAGATCGATGAAGAAGATGCCGTCGGCGAACTGCCCGTCCACAGCCGCGGCGACGGCCAACGCCAGGCGAGTCTTGCCCACGCCACCCGGTCCGACCAGCGTCAGCAGCCGCGTATTCTGGTCGCGCACGCGCCTCGATAGCTGTTCCACCTCGCGCTCGCGTCCGACAAGATTGGTAGCCTGAAGAGGCAGATTGCCCGGTTGCTGATTGCGTGGCCGAACTGGGGCGATCGGCGACGTCCGCGGGTTCAGCGACGCCTGCCACGCCGCCCACACACTCTCGCGCGCAGCCTCGTCGAACTCGAGGGCGCGACACACCGCCTGCACGGTGTGGCGGTATGGCCGCGTTCGACCGCGTTCGAGGTTGCTGACCGTCTCCGTGCTGAGTGGCGGCACTGCGCGTTGGGCGAGCTCCTCCTGACTCAGCCCCCGTTGCTCGCGGTAGCCGCGTAGGAGTTCGCCGAGCCTTGCGCGAGGCTGATCGATGGGCATGACCCTGAGACGGGGCAGCATAGCACGCATAGTTCGAACATTCCGCGTCGGATTGCGGACTTTCGATGGCTCCCGCGTCCACACGTCGCCAGACTCGGCGACATGTATCTACCTGCAATGTACGAGCCGCTGGGCAAGGTGCAGCACCAGCAGCTACTCGACGAAGCACACCGCGAGCGACTCGCCTCGCTCGCGCGCCGCAATTATTCCGCACGGCGCCTTCAGGGAAATCCGTGGGTGGCAAACGGTTTGGCGCCGTTGCGCGGTTTGGCGACCTTGCTCTTCGGAGTCACGAGCAAGCAGGGCGCCGGAATAAGTCTCCCTGGAGACTGCTCATGGGTCAGCGCACGACCAGGAGAGGGTATTCCCCATGGTTAAGGCGATTCCCCAGAGCGGAACCGTGCTCGAAGAGAGTGCAGTCCAGGAATTCAGAACGCGCCTGCGCGGACAGCTAATCGGCCCGGAAGATCCGGACTACGACATCGCGCGCCGGGTGCACAACGGCATGATCGACCGCCACCCGCGGCTGATCGCCTGCTGTCGAGACGTGGCCGATGTCATCGCAGCGGTGAATTTTGGGCGCGAGCACGGGCTGGCGTTGGCGGTGCGGAGTGGGAGTCATAACGCCGCCGGCCTTGGCACCTGCGCTGACGGGCTGGTCATCGACCTGTCGCCCATGTGCGGCATCCGGGTCGACCCGACGGCGCGCACTGCACGCGTCGAAAGCGGCTGTGTCTGGGGCGACGTGGACCATGCCACGCACGCCTTCGGCCTGGCCACCCGTCGGGTTTCGTCTCCACCACGGGCGTCGGTGGCCTCACCCTCGGCGGTGGTATCGGACACCTCTCGCGCGGGTACGGCCTGACGATCGACAACCTGCTCGCGGTGGACATGGTCTTGGCGGATGGGCGATTCGTCACTGCCAGCGCGGAGGAAAACCAGGACCTGTTCTGGGCGGTCCGCGGCGGCGGCGGGAACTTCGGCGTCGTCACCTCATTCGTGTTCCGACTACACCCAATCAGCACCGTGTACGCCGGCCCGATGCTGTGGCCTATGGACCGAGCGGACGAGGTGATGCGCTGGTACCGCGACTTCATCCTCGCGGCCCCCGAGACCCTCGGTGGCTGGTTTGCCTTCCTCAAGGTGCCACCTGGCCCGCCCTTCCCGACTGAGCTGCACACCCAGACCATGTGCGGGGTCGTGTGGACTTTTACCGGGCCACCGGAAGAGGCGGAGGCTATCTTCGCCGCCATCCGCCGCGACCTGGTCCCTACTGTGGACGTTCTCGGGTCGCTCCCGTTCCCGGCGTTGCAGAGCATGTTCGACCCGCTCGTGCCCCACGGCATTCACGGCGCGGTGCATCGAGTGGCCAACAACGACACGGCCTTCAATTACCGCGACGCCAACTTCGCCCAGGTGATCGTCGGGTTTAGTGTCGATCCGGCGGACGCGGACCTCCTCAAGTCGTGGACTGTCGCGTACTGGGACGCTCTCCATCCGTACTCACTAGGCGGCGCCTACGTGAACTTCATGATGGACGAGGGGGCGGACCGCATCAAGGCGACCTATCGCGACAGCTACGACAGGCTGGTCGCGGTCAAGAACCATTACGACCCGACCAGCCTGTTCCACATCAACCAGAACATCAAGCCAACAGCGTGAGCAGCGGTTTACCTCAGCCAAAACGCATCGCTCACCTCGAACCAAGGCACGCGGAGCTCGCCATGTCCCACCTATCCTCGATCAGCTCGACAAACTCGTTATCATCCGGCACGAAGGATGGTCAGGGCGCAAGCGACCACGACCAGCCGTATGAGTTCCACCGACGGCCGCGAGCGCTTGCGCCATATCCGTTCCGCGTACGCCAATACGCGCATCTGCTGATCCTCCGCGGGCGGATTGAAGACGGTTCCTTTGCTAGAGACGATACGGGTGCTTCGCGGCTGCCGCTGCGCCGACCGGCTCGTCTGACCTGTCCGCCGAGTCCGTGGTGTCGATGTGTGGATTGCGGCGCGCACGCACCGCTCCCGCCGGAGCTTGGGCGCCCGATGCGCTGTAGCACCTGCGAGCAAACGCACAGCGAAGGGGAGGTTGTGGACGCGATTCTCTGCACCGCACTCTCGTGCGGAGGTGCCCGTGACTACGGCCCCGCGCAGTGAGCGGCTATCAGATCGGCGATACGTCACGTTACTCCTGCGCCTGCTCGTGGACGAAAACGACAAGTCGATGCAGGGGCAGGTCAGTGGCCTGCAGCACGGTCAGGAGCGCTGGGTGTCATTTCGTGGGCGCGACGAATTACTCGCTGTGATCGACGCTTGGTTGGCTCATGAGACAGCGGGTGGGCAGGGCAGCCCATGATCCGTCGCGCCAACCATTGCAGCGTCGCAGTAACCCTCGGAAATGAACTGATCCCACATCGCACAATCGGCCGCGACGAGAAGTCGTCGCACGCATCTGTCCGCACGGTATTCCGATAGTGGCTGACAGATCTCAAAATCCCCTCAGGAGAAGACACATGAAACGAATCGGTTGGATGGGCTGGCTGGTGGCTGGCCTGGTGCTCCTGCAGAATGGCGCGGCAGTATCAGCCGCCCCAAGCGGCAACGACCCATTGGAGGGACGTCTGCTGCAAGACAGCGGCGGTACCTCGTATGTTTACCATGCCGGACTCAAGTTCACACTCCAGTTGGCAGAGATGAGCGACAGGGTAATCGGCGCGATTCCCACAGCCTCGCCCAGCCAATGGGACGCGCTGCTCGGCGGCACCCCGGAGTTGAAGCCAGCACTGCCTCCGGTCAATCCCGAGCCTTGGCCCGGCTACCCCTGATCAGACCGGCACGCTCAACGCACGCCAATCGGGCGTTGCAGCCGGCACCGATGACGGAGGTGCCGCGTGCCTCAAGCCCTGCCGTGACCACCAATTTGACCACCAAACCGGGGGTAACCTGGCACACGCTGGCGCTCTGTGCGGAAATCGCGTGGACTGTGGCACGCAGAAAAGCACTCTGGAGTAACTAGCGCAAGGTGAGCCCCTTCTCTGGCAGGCAAGGGGTCCGGGGTTCGAATCCCCGATGCTCCACCCTGGTAGCATCGAACTCGTTTCTGGCAGTCGCCGAGATAGACCGCCAGCCGTGAGCCTGAAATTCGACCCCTTGCCTACCTTCCGCACGGCAAGGGCTCAGCAAAGATGACGACGAGAGCGAACCCAACTCGGCGTCGCTGTGAGCGCTGCTCTTCGGCTCTGGCAGGACGAATGAGGTACGCTCCGCTACCGCGGCGATCGGCACCCAACCCTATCATTGTATGGCCGGAGGCTCCCCAGATCACCTGGTGGCAAGTGGACCACAGTTTGGGACCACAATTGACCCAAGAATGTGGCACCCCGCCGCTGGCGCAGGAAGTCTCGATACGGCATCTCGTGCCAGCCACCGGGAATTCCCGGCGGGGTAGCACAGCCTGTTCGCCTATTATCTCGCGCCCGCCTCCTCGCGACGGGGGCTGTGGCTCCGAGACGACGGGCGCCCACTGAACGCATTATCTTCGTGGCGGCGGACGTCACTTGGGCTGTCCAAGCGAAGCAGCGCGACCTCGACGCACTCGATGGAGTCTCAGAGCGGCGGCAGCGAGTCCCGCTCAGCACCTGGAATCTCAGGGCGAGGACCTGCCGACAGTGCCTTACGTCTTAACGCGCGCGCGACACTGCGCGCCTGCGCGCACTATGCGCGCGGATTTTAGCTACGGGCATGACGTGTCAACAAGTAGTACCTGAGCCTCTAGTTCCGCGGCGACCTCAAACTTACCCTTCGCCTGTCGAACAGGACGTAGACGGAAGAGCGGGCGGATACCAGCGCCGTGACGTACCAGATGGTCTGCACGCGATTAGTGCCTAAGGGAGCAAGCCAACGGAATGACGCCCGCCCAACTTGGCGTGTTGGTCGATGACTACATCAGCCGTCACGCCCCATTTCATCTCGGAGAATTGCCTATTTCCGCAACCTGAGCACGCCGGCGGAGTTGAGCACGGTCGGCCGCGGCTTGCGCAGCGACGGACGCCGCAACCGGCACTGCTAACCGCTCAAGCACGCTTCGGTGGATGCGGCAACTTCCTGCAGATCAAGAGTCTGGTCGAAGAGGTCGCTGGCGACATCATGGGTATTGGACCGATGGCGATTTACGACACCGGCTTGTATATCGGCGCGAATCTCGGCCTTCTACCCGAGGAGGTCTGGATGCATGCTGGGGCGCGCGAAGGCGCGTTGGAGAATGGGGCTAGCTGCCGAGCGCGCCTTCTGCCCCTAAGCGCGTTCGCTCAAGGCAAGTTCTGGGAAATGCACGACACCCTATTCGCGCGACAGGACGCCCTTGATGACGCCGATTTGCTGAAGTACGCGGCCGAGCTATCCCTGGACTCTGACCGCGTAAGCAGGGAGTTGGCCCGTCATGAGTATGCTCGTCGCGTCGAAGAAGATCAGCAGAGTGGTCTCGACAGCGGCGTCAGCGGCACTCCGACCTTCTACATCGATGGCACCCGGTACGACGGTTCCGCCGCGCTCCGCGACATGCTCGCCGCGATCCGGCAGTTGCGCCCCGATCTCGAGCCTGGCGACAAAGCGGCCACCAACCCAAGAATTCCCCGCGCCAGATGGCCCCGTGCGCAGCGGACCGTGGCCCGGCGAGGAGATCGATCATGACCGACAACCGACACCAGCTTGAAAAAGATTCGAGTTCCTCAGAAGGGGTGAGGGAGCAGGTTGCCGAGTTCCAGCGCTTCGCAGGCCAGCCAACCTTCTGACGAGACCGCGACGCCATGGGCTGGCCTTGTTCCAGAACGACGAGTGGTATTGGCAGATCCACCGCGACCTCTCGCAAACAGTCCGCACGGGTGAGCCGGCGCCTACGCGGCTATGGGGGAAGGGCCTGTTCGACTACTTTGCAGCGCATCCGGACGCGGCGCGCCGATTCAATGCTGGAATGGCCAGTCGGTACGCAGACAACAACGCCGCACTGGCGACCGGGTACGACTTTTCGGGACTCGACACGCTGGTCTACGTCGGCGGCGGCAACGGCGCCCTGCTCCGAACCATTCTTGCTCAGGAGCCGGGAATCCGCGGGATCCTGTTTGATCTTCCCAGCGTGGTCGCCGATGCAGTGGTAGCTGAGCGGGTGCAGGTGGTAGGTGGGGACTTTCTTGAAGAGGTGCCTTCAGGCGGAGATGCTTACCTGCTCTCAAATGTGTTGCACGACTGGCAGGCGCGGATGCAACCCGGATCCTGCGCAGCGTGCGGCGAGCAATGCCGCGGCAAGCTCGATTGCTGATCGTGAATGAGCAGGTGATCCCTGACGGCAACCAGCCCAATCCTGGCAAGCTGGGCGATATCACAATGCTTCTGATCGGCGGCAAAGAGCGGACGCTGCAGGAGTGGAGCTCGCTGCTTGCTGGGGCGGGCTTCGATCTAGAGCGGATCGTACCGCTACAGACGCGCACCGGTGCAGGCGTTCTGGTAGGCCTCCCAACAGACGCATAAGGGCTGAGTCGCTCAGCCTTGGAGTCGGATGCATCTGGTGCAGCCGACTGTCAGAATCGACAGGCAGCGCGCGTGGAAAATAGGAAAGTACGCACCAGACGTCGGTTGCCGCCTCTAGAACGTCGTTGACCTCACTCGCGCAGTGCGCGATCTGCAGGCCGACGGCTACTTCGTTCGCCGAGGATCTGGCCCAGCTCAGTCCCTGCCAGACACGCTGCTTGAAGCAGGTTCGGCGACTACACCCTCTCGATGAACTCGCCCGACCCATTCGACACCGACCTGGTCGTGCCGCTCCCACTCGACGACGCCCAGGAGTCAGCCGCCACTGCCTGACTCGCTATTTCCTATTTTTGGCCGTATCT
>WNGB01001461.1_pt1 | contig 47708 bp, 43 predicted proteins | sample 5400681 | NCBI WGS metagenome assembly WNGB01 (sample SAMN13153367, study PRJNA577476) | soil metagenome | isolation source: 115 cm soil or saprolite under grassland replicate 2 | place: USA:California | collected 2016-06-15
GAGCGCCTGGACTGCGTACTCTTCGTGGACGTCGTGGGGCAGCAGCACGCCGACACACTGCACATCGGGTCGTTCAGCACTTCCTGCCAACTTGTGAACACGCGCTGCACGTTGGCTGCTTCGGCGCGCTCCCGTGCGAGCTGCGTGTTCAGGTCGTAGACGCCGACCACTTCCGCCTGGTGAGCGGCTGACAGTGCCTGTAGATGTACTCTCCCGATGCGGCCCATGCCGACAAGCGCCACGCGCAGGCCCATGCCATCCTCCGTATCTGTGTTGAGCTGCCCTCGGCGCGCGAAGGCGACCAGCGTCGGCAGTGTAGCGATTCGAAACGCGCGCGTGGGTTGCCGCGTGGCAGAATGGCCCGGGCGGTATGATTCCGGTCAACGCGATTGCCATTGGTTTGGCTGGGGTTCGCCCGAACACGGTCGCCGCGTACAATCGATGCTCCCCGTTAGACCAGTGGTGGTGGTCGCTAAGGAAGGTGATGTGACATGCGCGGGCTAGACGTCCGCTACTTCGTGCGGCGCATTGGCATGTTTTTCCTGGTCGTATTCGTCGCCGCTTCGTTCAACTTCTTCATCCCGCGCCTGGCGCCAGGTAATCCCATCGGGGCCATCACGTCGCGCATGGCCAACGCCAGTGCTGGCATCGAGAACGGCCAGGCCATGTTCGAGGCCTACCGCAAGCGCTTCGGGCTGGATGAACCCATGTATATCCAGTACGCCAAGTACATGTGGAACACCGTTCGGCTCGACTTCGGCCAATCCCTGTCCGCCTACCCCGCGGAGGTGTCTGAGATCATCCGGCCAGCCGTTGGCTGGTCGATGGGCCTCATCGGCATCAGCGTGCTCCTCACCTTTGGGCTGGGCGTATTGATCGGCGCGCTGCTGGCGTGGCGGGGCACGCCTGGGCTCGTGAAAAACCTGCTCCCCATAACCATGATCGGGGGCGTCCTGCCGTACTACCTGCTGGCCATGCTGCTGCTGTATGTCTTCGCGTTCAGCGGCCGGATGTTACCCATGAGCGGCGCCTATGACAGCGGGATTCGAGCAGAACTGAGCTGGAACTATATCGGCAACATCGCCCGCCACGCGGTGCTACCAGCGCTGTCTATCATCCTCACCAGTGTCGGCGGATGGGCGCTGACGATGCGCGGATTGATGGTGAACTCGGTTGGCGAAGACTACATGCTTCTGGCAGATGCCAAGGGTCTGCGGAAATCGCGCATCCTGTGGTGGTATTCCGTACGCAACGCCATCCCGCCGCAGGTCACGCACCTGGGCATCGCGCTGGGATACGTGGTGTCTGGCGCGATCCTGGTGGAGATTGTCTACTCCTACCCGGGCCTTGGCTACCAGCTCTACCAGTCGATCGTCAACAGTGACTACACGGTCATCCAGGGCATCACGCTCATCCTGGCCGTGTCGGTCGGCCTGAGCGTGCTCATCATCGACCTGATCTACCCGCGACTCGATCCGCGGGTGACGTACGTGGCAGAGAGTTCGGGCTAATGAGTGCAGCAACGTTACCGGGCACGAGGCCGTTCAACGCCGTCGCGAGCCTCCAGAGCGTGCTGGGCCGGTTGGTCGACTTCTGTAAGGAGAACAGGCTCTTCACGGCCGGGGTTGTGCTCCTGCTCGCGCTCTACCTGTTCGGGTTGATCGGATCGCTGCTGGTCAATCCGAAAGGCGCCGATATGGGCGCGGTGCCGCTGAATCAGGCGCCGTCCGCGAGGTATCTCCTGGGGACCGATGGACTGGGCCGCGACATGTTCGCGGTGATGGTGATCGGCATCCCCAACACCTTCAAAATCGGCTTCCTGGCCGGCACCGTGGGCGTCGCCATCGGCACGCTCATCGGGCTGTTCGCGGGGTACTACCGAGGCTGGGCGGACACAGTGTTCAGCAGCTTCGCCGACGTAATGCTGGTGATTCCCGCCCTGGCGATCCTGATCACCGTGTCCGCGTACGTGCGCGTCGTCACGGTCGAAACCATGGCCGTGATCGTGGGCCTACTGGCCTGGCCCCTGCCTGCGCGGGTGATTCGCTCCCAGACGCTCAGCCTGCGCGAGCGGCTCTTTGTCCAGGTCGCCAAGCTCTCGGGCGAGAACGACTTCGAGATCATCACGCGGCAGATCCTGCCCAACCTGACCGCCTACCTGGCGGCGACGTTTGTGGGCGCGGTCAGCGGTGGCATCCTGGCATCCGTCGGTTTGGAAGTGCTCGGTCTCGGCCCGCAAAACGTGCCCACCATCGGTCGGACGCTGTTCTACGCCTTCAAGTACACGGCCCTGTTCCGCGGCATGTGGTGGTGGTGGATTCCACCTGTCGTGACGCTGGCCATCATCTTCACCGGCCTGTTCTGGATGAGCATTTCGCTGGACAAATACGCCAATCCGCGGCTCAAGGGCTCTACTCGTGGGTAGTTTGGACCGTCCCCGTGCATGCGCGGGGGCGACCCCCCGCAAAAGGCCTTCGGCACGGCAAATCGCCCCGGCCCGCCCATTACGCGCGTGCTGAGCAGCTCATACGGTGCCCATCGGCGAAGCCCCTGTTGCGGGGGGTCGCCCCGGAAGTGAGCGCGCAGCGCGAAGCGCGGAGCAGCGAACGGGGGCGGGGGGGCGCAGCCTCCCCCGACCCGGAAGTGGTGAAATCATTGACAACCGTACTTGATGTACGGGACCTGCGCGTCAGCTATCACACCGCGGCCGGTCCGGTGCGCGCGGTAAACGGCGTCAGCTTCTTTCTCCGGCCGGGCGAACGGTTGGGATTGGTGGGCGAGTCCGGTTCGGGCAAGACGACGACGGCTCTCAGCCTGATGCGGCTGTTGCAGGAGCCGGCCGTCATCGAGGGCGGCGAGGTGCTGTTGGACGGCGTCGACCTGCTGTCGCTTTCGGAAGAAGAGATGCGTCTGGCGCGCTTCGCCGACATCTCCCTGATTCCGCAGGGCGCCATGAACTCGCTCAACCCGATGATGAAGGTAGGCGAGCAACTCCGTGAAACCATCCGCGCGCATCGGAAGGGCGCCAGTTCCAAGGTCACTATGGATACCCGGATTCAGGAAGTGCTGGGATCGGTGGAACTGTACGCCGGCGTAATGGACAGTTATCCCCATGAACTGAGCGGTGGCATGAAGCAGCGCGTCTGCATCGCCATGGCCATCCTGCTCAATCCCAAAGTCATCATCGCCGACGAACCGACCAGCGCGCTGGATGTGGTGGTGCAGCGCCAGGTTATGGAGACCCTACGGCGGGTGCAGGAAGCGTTGGGCGCATCAGTCATCCTGGTCGGGCACGACATGGGCCTGATGGCCCAGTTTGTCGACCGAGTAGGCGTCATGTACGGCGGCAAGCTGGCCGAGGTGGGCCCGGTGCGCGGCATCTTCAAAGACCCCCTGCATCCCTATACCCAGTTGCTGATCAAGAGCCTGCCGAATCTGGAGACGAAAGAAGATTTCCGTGGCATCCCTGGACTGACGCCGTCGTTGCTGGCGCCGCCTTCCGGCTGCATGTTCCATCCCCGTTGTCCACACGTCATGCAGCGCTGTTCGGTCGACGTCCCGGTCCTGACCGAAGTCGCACCGGACCGCTGGGTGTCGTGCCACCTGTACGACGGGAGGCAGTCGTGAAATCGCTCCTGGAAGCGCAGAATGTCACACGGGTCTTTGGTTCGGGACTGCTACGCAAGGGCGGAAATGTCGCCGTGGACGGCGTTTCGCTGATCGTCAACGAGGACAAGCCATCCATCACGACCATCGCGGGTGAGAGCGGCAGCGGTAAGACCACGCTGGCGCGCCTGTTGCTCGGCCTGATACAGCCCACCAGCGGCACGATCCTGTACCGGGGCGACTCACTCACCGCCATGAATCGTGGCGCGCGGAAACAGTTCCGCCGCGAGGTGCAGGCGATATTCCAGGACCCCTACGAGGCCTATAACCCGATCTACAAGGTGGACCAGACGCTGACAACGCCCGTGCGCAAGTTCCGGCTGGGCCATTCCAAGGAGGAGGCCCGCCAGCGGATCGAGGACAGCTTGCGGATGGCCGGACTGCGGCCAGAGGAGACGCTGGGACGCTACCCCCATCAACTCAGCGGCGGGCAGCGCCAGCGCATTATGGTGGCCCGAGCGCTCCTGCTCAACCCGCGCGTCATTCTGGCCGACGAGCCGGTTTCGATGGTCGACGCATCGTTGCGCGCGACAATTCTCGAGAGCCTTGTCAAATTGAAGCGCGAGCTCGGTATCTCCCTCGTCTACATCACCCACGACCTGACCACGGCCTATCAAGTGAGCCAGAACATCTACATTCTCTATCGCGGCTCCGTTGTGGAGGTGGGCAGTGTCGACAAGGTCATCAAGGACCCGAAACACCCGTACACGCGCCTGCTCGTCAGCTCGATGCCACTGCCCGACCCGGATATCCACTGGGGTGGGGAAAGCGTGATCGAGACCAAAGCCTCAGCGCCGACTGCGCCGCCGAAAGTGGACCGCGGTTGTAAGTTCGCGAACCGCTGTCCGTTTGTCATGGCAGAGTGTTGGGACGCGCATCCGCCCTTGTACTCCACCGATGACGATCGCGCGGTTGCATGCTACCTCTACAAGGGCAGCGTGCCCGTCAGCGGCCGAGAGATCGCCGAATCTCTGGCCCGTGAGTAGACGGCGCTCACGCGCCGCCGGGCCAGATCGACCGCATCTCCCACACATCCAGCTTGCGCAGCTCGGCTGGTCCTCCGCGTGCGAACAGCTCGACGCCAACGCTCTCAGCGCGCAAGGGATAGACGCGTGTGGTCAGGCACGCACTGCCATTCGCGTACACCTCGATCACGGAGTGGTCGACGAAGACGTGGAGCATGAGGGTCTCGCCCTCCGACAGCGCAACGTACGTGCCGTGCGGCTCACGGTGGACCGATGGGTCAAGACTGGACTGCGAGCGATCGATCGACAGCCACGCGCTGGCAGGGTGGTAGACGATCAGCGTCTGCTCGCCGCCATCGGGTGCGCACAGGACGTTCAGCCCGAACTGCCCGGCCCGACCAGGCAGAAATTCGGCCGCGATTTCCAACGCTGCGCCCCGAACCGTTAGCGTCGTCGTAGCGCTCACCGTGGTGCGCTGCACGCCGAAGTGTCTGCCGCGCAGCCTGCGCAGCTCAGAGACGGGTTCCACTCCCAGCGCGCCGTCGGAGCGAGCTACCAGCGCACGCGGCAGGGACATCACGCCTGCCCAGCCCGCGGCGATTTGCGCCGATTCTGCGCGACCCTCCCACAGCCAGCCGAACATGATGCGCCGGGCACGATCATCCGTGAACGACTGTGGCGCATACAAGTAGCCACCATCGTCCAGCGTACCCTGGTGCTGGGCTTCGAACCGGTGTTCGTCAAACGTGCCCACAAAATACAGCGTCTTGCGCAGCGGAACGGGTGAGATCATCAGGACGTGTTTGTCGCCTGACTTGAACAGGTCTGGACACTCCCACATCTCGCCGGTCTGGTTGTGATCGCCGATGCAGATAGGGTGCACGAACTCCCAATGCACCAGATCTGTCGAATGGTAGAGCAACACCGTACCGCCGACGCCGCGAATTCCGGATCCGATGATCTGGTACCAGGTCGTATCTTCGCGCCACACAGCGTGGTCGCGGAAGCCGAGCAAGTCCAGGCCTGGTGGCGGCGACGGAATGACCGGATTGCCCGGGTATTTCTGCCAGGTCCCGAGCTCGTCGTCCGTGCTCGTCGCCAGGCACGGTCGCTCGATGCGTGGTACGCCAGCGGGCTTGTGGACGCCGGTGTACATGATGTTGACGACCCCGTGTACGCTAAAAGCACACCCTGAGAACACTGCGTACTCGTCCACGGTGCCCGGCGTCGGCGACAACGCGATTGGCAAGTCGCGCCAGTGCACGAGGTCGTCGCTCACTGCATGACCCCAGTGGATCGAGCCCCATACCGCGGCGAAAGGGTTGTACTGGTAGAAGAGGTGGTACTGGCCCTGCCACTGGATGAGTCCATTGGGGTCGTTCATCCAGTTCGACGGCGGTAAGAAGTGATACCGCGGCCGATGCGGGTCGGCCGCCAAGAGCGTTCGGCTGGCCAGCGCGGCCGCGGGGTGGCCCACGGGTTGACTCTATCTCTTCGAGGGAGGCAGCGCGGGTGCGCAAGCAGGCGTCGACGATTGGCCGGCTCGAGACCCCTTGACGGGAACAGGAATACTCGATACAAGTCCGTTCCGCCCAGGGGAGTGGGGTCGAGGTGGATACAACACTTCAGATTCCGCCAGTTTTCGAGGGCCTACCCAGCGAGGCCCTCGCGCCGCTGCTCGACCAATTGCAGCGGCGGCAGTTCCCGCCTGGCGCACGGATCATCGCCGAAGGCGACTCGCTCGGCGAAATGTACATCGTGGTTGCCGGCATGGCGGAAGTGCTCATGACCGACTCTGATGGCGTCGAGCACCTGATCAATCGCGTCGGCCCTGGAGGCACGCTGGGTGAGATCGGGCTGATCACCGGCCAGCCACACTCGGCATCAGTACGCGCGTCTGGCGAGTTGGAGGTGCTCGTGCTCGACGATGCCGACCTGCGAAATGCCGCCACCGCCTTCCCCGAGTTGTATCGCAGCCTCGTGGGCATTCTGTCACGTCGGCTCATACGGTCGAATCGCAGAGCAGTTGGCGCAGCGCTGGGACGGGTCACACTGCTCATCGACGAGGATGGGCCGCCCCTTCTCGGGTATGCGCTCGCGAGCAGCGTCGCCTGGCATGCGCGGTGCGCGACCCTCCTGCTGCGGATAGACGACCGCCCGCCGGCGGCCGAGCTCATGGAGCTTGCAGGCTCCGTCGCCGGCCCGGTTATCGACGGTCCTCAGCCGGCGTTCACCGGCGGTGCGTCGCGGGCGGCAGATGGCGTTCAGGCGCGCGCCGTGGTGCAGTTCACGCGACCGGCGGGTGCATTTGCCGCCGACGTGCTGGCAACGACGCTCGATCATCTGTCGAGCCGCTACCTGCACGTTCTGGTACAGGTGCCACCCGACTTCGCATCCGAGTTGAATGTCCGGCGGCGCATCCGCCTGACCGGCCGCGGCGATGCGCCGCTCGACACGGCAGCGCACGACGCGAGCAGCATCATTCGCGGCTGGACCGAGCAGGCAACTAGCCGCCCCGATCGCGACGGGATCCTGCACGTACCACCCCTGGATCCAGCCGACATACAGGGGCTACGTGCTGGACTTCTTACGGCGAACGGCAGGGCCGGCCGTGCGCTTGGCTGGGCGGCGCGCCACCTGACCGGACTCAAGGTCGGGGTTGCGCTGGGCGCTGGCTCAGTGCGCGGCTATGCCCACGTAGGCGTCCTGCGCGTCTTCGATCGCATCAAACTCCCCGTGGACTATGTCGCGGGTACCAGTATTGGTGCGGCGGTGGCTGCCCTCTATGCGCTTGGCCATCAACCGACCGAGATCGCGAGGACGCTTGCCGCGGCAAGCGAGGCGGCGTTCCGCCTGACACTTCCGACGCGTGGCATGTTGTCCAATGCCTCACTGCAGAAGCACATGAAGGCGATCGGCGGCAATACCCGCATTGAGGACGTGCCAATTCCACTCGCCCTGACCGCGACCGATCTCATTACCCGCCGCGAAGTCGTTTTCCGCACCGGGCTGCTCTGGCCGGCCGTCATGGCGAGCCTGACCATTCCAGGGATCTATCCCGCTCAGATGATGGGTGAGTACGCGCTTGTGGACGGCGGCCTGAGCAACCCTGTCCCAGCGAGCGTCGTGGCAGCCATGGGCGCCGAGGTGGTGATCGCGGTCAAACTGCTCGGTCACACAAGCCGCGGACCGCAGTATGTCGAGGCTGTCGAGCCGCGCGGCGCGCCGCCGGGCGTGCTCGAGGTCATGATGCGCTCGTTCGAGATCGTGCAAAGTCACGTCCCGGCGAGCGCGTCAGACGTTGCCACGGTCGTGGTCGCGCCCGAGTTCGAGTCCGGCCGTGGCCTCGGTTTGCGCAACTTCCGCGAGGGAATGCGCTTTGTCGAACTTGGCGAGCGCGCGGCTGAGGCGAGCCTGCCGCGGCTCGCCGCCGCGCTGCCCTGGATGCGGACTTAGCGATCAGCTATCAGCGATCAGCTGACTGCTGACTGCTGACTGCTGACTGCTGAGGGCTGATCAGCCCGGCCGGCCAGGCCGGCTGCTCGGTCGCCCGCAGCGCTTCCAGGTCGCGAATGCGTTGACTCAGAATCGGCAACAGCGCTATCGCAATGTCGGGATCTTCGCGCAGCTCATTGCCGAAGTCCCACTTGGCCAGCAGTGCGCATTCGGTCGGCTCGACCGCCACCACTGTAGCCGAGCGCGGCATATCGTCGATCAGCCCCATCTCGCCGAAGTAACCACCGGGGCCGAACTCGCGCAGCGCCAGCCGTCGCTTGTCGCCTACCTCTTGCTCGATGCGTACGCGGCCACTGAGGATCACGTAGAACGACATGCTCGTATCACCCTGGCGGACGATGACCGAGTCAGCCCGGTACTTGCGCGTCGTGGCCAACTTCGCCAGCCGTGCGCGCTGAGCGCTGCTCAGCCTCGACAGCAGCGGTACCCTGGCCAGTGCATCCGGGAGCAATTGCTGCGTTTTCATGACACCACCGCCTCGCGCGCCGCGCCCACTTCCTCGAGCACCTGGAATTGGTCTCCGAACTGCATGTTGGTACTCAGATGCGGAATCTTCACCTGCGCCTCTGGCGCGCCTTCACTGACGCGCCGCTGCCGAAGAGCCTCATACGAGCCAGGTGCAACACGACGCAGCACCGGCGCTCCAAGGCGCTGTGATTCACGCTTAGCGGCGTATTCGATGTTGAGCGAGCACAGCGCCTGGTCCATGCGCATCGCGAAACGGCCCAGTTGTTCGGGCGTGGTGCCCTCTTCGACTTCGGCGTACAGCGCGTAGCGCGGCGGCTCACCCCACTCGACGCACGCGGTGAAATGCTGCAGTGGCAAGCCCTCGCTCGGTACGACCTGGAGCAGGGCATCCGTGACCTGGGACTCGGCGAGGCCGGTGACGGAGGTCAGCCCCTGACCCTTCCGCAAGAACTGGATGACCGGCGTATTTCGGTAGAAATCAACCACTCTGATGACGTCGTTGATGTCGTAGCGGTACAGGCCGCTAGATGTTGTGAAGAACACGTAATACTCGCGATTCGATTCGAGCTCGTCCGCCGTGAGAACGTCCGGATTCGGTGAGTCGCGCTGTTCCGTGGGAATGAACTCGAAGAAGTGGCTGGTGATGTTGAGCACACCGGCCGCGCCGGAGTTGACCAGTGGTGTTCCACCTCGCCCTTCGCTCGCCATGTAGCCCAGATCGCGTACCGCGCAGTCGCCAAACACCTCGGGGATCTTGCGCAGATACAGCGGCATCGTGCCGCCCTTCCAGCAGCTGATGACGCGCAGGTTTGACCAGACGTCGCGCGGGAGCAGCCGGCCCTCACGACGCAAGATCGTCGCGAGCTCGTTGGCGCGCTTACTATCGGCCGCCGGTCCGGTGTGTAGACGGTGCGGCGCGTCGGCCGGCACATACTTGGGGTTGACCGTTCCGCGCCGGATGTCGTGGATGAGCTCGTCCGCGAAGGCGGTCATCTTGTCCGCCATCAGCAGCAGGCTAGACGGATTGGGCGTAGCGATCAGGCGTACGTCGGCGACCAGAGCATGGCGCAACGTCAGGTAGTACTTGGCGTCGACCTGCTTGACACGGCAGATGTCGTACGGCAGCACATAGAACCGCTTGACCGACGCGGGCTGCGTCTTCGTGATGTAGCCGGAGATCGCACCATATGGCGTGCCGCCCTCGCTGTAGCCCTCTACGTCGCTGCTCGACGAGACGAGAGCGCGCCCTTCGAGCACGTCGTGAAAGTCGGCGAACATGCGGTACGTGTGCACGTGAACGCCATGGCTGTATTCCTGGAGGTAACTGGGCGTGACCGGAATGTACTTGGCACTGCCGGTCGTGCCACTGGTCGTTGCAAACATCGTTGGCTTGTCGGCTGTCAGCACGTTCTGCTCACCGCGCAACATCCGCTCGATATACGGGCTCAGGTCGTCGTACGAGTGGCGTTGTACCCGCGCACGGTAGTCACGGATGGAGCGGATTCGCGCAAAGTCGTGTGCGCGGCCAAACGCCGTGTCCTGATTGCGTCGTATGACGCTGAGCAGTTGGCGCTCCTGGGCGGCGGCGGGGTTTCGGGTCGAATCATCAAAGTGATTCGCGGCGCTGAACTTCAGCCACAGCCGCAACAGGTTCTGCACCGGACTGCTACTTCGCACTTAAAGTCACCCCCAGCGATGTTCGTGTTGGTTCGAGCGTTCGGCGCAGTTGTCCATACTTCTCGAGCGTTTTCGGATTGACGTGTACTCCAAGGCCGGGTCCGCGGAATGTGCGCGCCTTGCCGCCCAGGCCCGGCAAGACGTTCTCGGTCGTGAGGTCCTCCTTCAGCAGGAGGCGACCCGCCGAGCCCTCGACATAGCGAACTGCCGGCAGGCTCGCGGCGAAGTGCCGACCCGCGGCCGAAAGCAATCCGCTCTCGCCGACCTGCGCGCCGACCACGCAGGCCAGGCCAGCGTCACTCGCGATCCGGCCAATGCGCTGTGACGCGAGCAGGCCGCCACACTTGGACACGCGAATGTTGAACGCGTCGCACGCCCGTGCGTCGACCAACCTGCGGGCGTCGTCTTCGTTACGCAGCGACTCGTCGACGATGATCGTCTCGCTCGTTGCCGCGGTAACTCGGCGCAGGCCATCCAGGTCATCGGCTGGCAGTGGCTGCTCCACGGCGCTAATGCGGTACTGCCGCATCTGCCGGATCGCCTCCAGCGCCTCGTCGGCGGTCCACGCGCAGTTGGCGTCAACGCGCAGGTCTGCGCCGGGGCCGAGCACCCGCCGCAGAATGCGTAGGGCGCGCAGGTCGTCATCCAGTTTGCTGCCGACCTTGATCTTCACGTGTTTGAAGCGGAGGGCGCGTACCAGGAGCGCGATTGGCAGCAGCAAGCGCGGCTTCACGAACGGAATGATCGCGTCGTACCAGACGGCCGGCGACGCCTCTGGGCCGAGCCAGCGCTGCACCGAGCAATCGAACGACTTGCCCAGTGCATCGAGCGCCGCCAGCTCCAGCGCGCACCACGCCGCCGAATCCAACCCTGCTCCAGCAGCCGCGGATTGCCGCACGTCCTCGAGCATGCCCGGCACGGCGTCCACGTCCGACACAGCGCGGCCGACCAGCGCCGGCCCGAACCGTTCGGCCAGGGCCATGACGGCGCCCTCGACCGTTTCGCCCGTGACGTACTCGCGCGGGACGCCCTCGCCGAACCCGATGTGGCCGTCGTCGACGGTCACTTTGACGTACACGTTAATCGACGATCGACGCTCGGCCAGCGCATGGCCGAACGACAGGCGAAATGGCAGCAGGGCAGTGAGAACATCGACACGCGAGATCACTGCCAACGCGCCAACTCCCCCCGGCTGAGCTACCGATACTAGTCGGACGCCCGTAGCACGTCAACGCTTCATTTCCAGGGAGGGTCCCCTACAATGGCGGCCCGCCACCGGGAGGACCATGGAAGAGCGCGAAACGGCAGCTGGGGAGCAGGGCCAGGCGTCTGTGGCCAGGCGAGCGTTCTTGCTCACGGCAGGCTCGGGCGCGCTGGTCGTGGGGCTGGCCGCGGCTGGGGTTGGAGCAATCGTCAATCGGCGTACCCAGCCGGCAGCGCCGCTGGTGTTCCCGACGCCCCGTCCGACCGCCGCGCCAGCGCCCGTCGCAGCCACTGGCGGCGAATTCGGCGGCTCGGTAGGTATCACGACCATTGCCGGGCCGATTCAGAAGCGGCTCACCGAGATACCGCCACGCCCACTGTACTGGCAGGTCGAAACATTTCCCACCCTGCAAGCTGCGCGTGCAGTCGAGAAGCCCTCGGCCATGTCAGTGGAGGCCCAGGGTGAAGGATGGCTATTCACGCTCGGCCCCAAGGGGGCAACGTCGCCCGGCGGCACGCTCATGACCGAGATCGGTCCCATTCCGGCGCCGGAGGCCTCGGAGTATTTGCTGCAGCTGTCGCTCCAGACCCGCGAGCGAGGCATCGTCGGCACCGAGCACAGCCATCCCGGCGTCGAATCCTGGTACCTGCTCGAAGGCGAACAGACGCTGCTCATCCCGAGCCTTGGCCAGGAGCTCGTGGTGCGCGCTGGCGAAGGCCTGATCGGACCGCCCGGCGGAATACCGATGCGCATCATGAACAGCGGTGGCGGTCGACGCACGGCGTTCAACATCTTCGTGTTGGATTCGACCAAGCCGGCGGCAGATGAGGGCCCCAGCGTTGCCATGGTGGACGAATCATTCAAAAAGGCCTTCAAGGCGCTCGATCTGAATGCAACTGTCGATCTGTTCGCCGACGAGTCGGTCGAGATCTCGCCGTTCGGAGTGTTCCCGGGCAAGGCAGCGATCCGCGCGTCTGTTGAGACGTTCATTCGCGCCAATCCTGGGTTCGACGTGACATTTGAAGGTTCGGAGATCGTGCGCAACACCGCCGTGCACCGCGTGCTCGTGAGCTCCGATCCGATTCGCTCGACCGGCATCACTCGGTTCGCGCTGCTGCACACGCTGGTCGTCGCGCGCGGCAAAATCGTTTCACTCAGCCAGCAGCTCGATCTGTCAGATCCCGAGACGGGGCGCTACGCGCTCGGACTTGCGCCGGAAGGGCGCTAGCAGGGTGCTGAAAAGGCGGCCCCCGCTCTGGATTCGACAAGCTCACCATGAGCGGGGACCGCTCGTCCTGAGCCTGTCAAGGGATCTTTTCAGCACGCTGCCAATGGACTGACGATGGATCCGTTTGTCGCACTCGCCACCTTCGTCGTTCGCTTCCGCTGGCTCGTGGTTGGCGTCTGGCTCGTCCTGCTGGTTGCGGCGGGCAGCTTGCTCGCGCCGCGCGTGCCCCGCGCACTCCAGGGCGGTGGCTTTCAGGTGCCTGGCTCCGAATCAACCCGGGCCGCCGAGATCATCGATCGAGAGTTCGACGCCGCCAATCGCAACACGCTGGTGATCGTGTTTCGATCCGACACATTCACTGTCGACACGCCGCCCTTCAGGAACGCGGTGCAGGAAGCCGAGCGTCGGCTGGCTGGCATGGACGGCGTGCGCAGCATCGACAGCTTCTTCCAGACAGCGAATCCGCTGCTGGTTGGCAGCGATCGACGCACGTCGCTATCGGTCGCCGCGCTAACCGGCAGTGAACGTGAGATCGAGGCCTTCGTCAGCCGGGTGCGCACAGCGCTCGCCGATATCCCGCTCGAGCACTATGTCACGGGGCAGCCCGCGTCCAACGTCGACGTGCGCCTGGTAAGCGAGGAGGATCTGCGGCGGGCCGAGTTCATCACGCTGCCCATCGCGGCCATCCTGCTGTTGATCGTCTTCCGCACCCTGGTCGCCACGCTGATCCCGCTCGTGCTGGGGGCATCCAGCGTCGTACTCGCCCTGGCGATCATGTATCTGCTCACGTTCCAGACGGACATCTCTATTTTTGCGCTGAATACCGCGAGCATGATCGGCCTCGGGCTGGGCATCGACTTCTCCTTGCTGCTGGTCAATCGTTTCGACGAGGAGCTCGCGGCAGGGCGCCGACCGCATGATGCCGTAATCGCCACGATGGCCTCAGCGGGTCGCTCGATCACCTACTCGGGCGTGACTGTCTTCCTGGGCATGCTGCTGCTGACGCTGCTGTTCGACCTGTTGATCGTGCGGTCGATGAGCCTCGCGGTCATGCTCGTGGCGGCAACGTCGCTGGTGTGCGGCTTGACGTTGCTGCCGGCCGTGTTGGCGATCCTCGGCCATCGCATTCACAAGCTGCGGGTCATCCCGCGGCGGCTTGGCGAGCGTGAGCCCGGCCGCCCAGGGTTGTGGTACCGACTCAGCCACACGATCATGCGTCGCCCATGGGCGTGGCTGTGGGCAGGTCTGGTGCCACTAGCGGTGCTCACACTGCCCCTGGCGGATCTCGGCCTGATGGGCGTTGCGCCGACGAGCTTGCCAGACGAGGTGGAATCGACACGCGGCGTCAAGATCGCCTCCACCGCGCTTGGCGGGAACCGACTCGAGCCGATCCAGATCGTGATGCTCGCCAATCAGGAGAATGGCGTTTGGACACCGGAGTTCCTCTATGCCCTGCAGCGTTTGACAGAGGTCATCGACTACGACCCGCGCATCGACCAGGTCCTGTCGCTCTCGTCCGCGGCGGAGGCGCTCGGGTTGCCGCCCGAACAGTTCTCGCGGCTCAGTCCGCAGCTCTTGCGCTCGGATCCGAACCGCGCGGCACAGGCATCGCGTCTGGTCAATCTGAGTCGCGGCAGCACCGCGGCCACGATCACTGTCTTCGTCCGGTATAGCGCCTTCACCGACGAGCATCAGGCGCTTGTCCGCGACATCCGCGAGCGGATCGTTCCGGCGCTGCCAGAGCTGCGTGCGTACCGAGTCTACGTCGGGGGCTTGTCGGCCGGGGTCCTGGACTATGGCGACGCCCTGTACAGCCGCTTCCCGGTGCTCGTGCTGGCAGTCCTGGCGATGACGTTCGTCATCCTGATGATGTTCTTCCGCTCCGTGTTGCTGCCCGCCAAGGCAATCCTGCTCAACGCGGTGACCATCCTTGCGACGTACGGCGCGTTGATTCTGATCTTCGAATACGGCTACGGCGCGGGCCTGCTCGGATTCGAGCCGCAGGGCAAGCTCATGGTTGTGACGCCGGCGTTGCTTTTCGTGATCCTGTTCAGCCTGTCGACGGACTACGAAGTGTTCCTGCTATCGCGCGTGAAGGAGGAATTCGCGCGCAGCGGAGACAACACGGAGGCCGTGGCGCACGGACTCGACACCACGGCGCGCGTGATCACCGCCGCCGGCCTGGTCCTGGTCGGCACGTTCGCGTCATTCGGTGCCTCACGCATCCTGTTCCTCAAGGAGCTTGGTCTCGGGTTGGCGATCGGCATACTGCTGGATACCACCATCGTGCGCCTGATCCTCGTGCCTGCGACGATGCGACTCATGGGCAACGCGAACTGGTGGATGCCCGCCTGGTTGCAGCGCGTGTTGCCCACCCTGCACGAGGGCACCGCGCCCGAAGCTACTCCCACGCCAGGCGAGCTCGTTGCGATGCCGCCAGCTCAGGTGCGCGAGCGCGCCTAAGCGACGGGCTCGCCCTTGCCGGTGCCGACAGCGCCCACGGGCATAGCGATTGGACTCGGCGTTGGAGCCACGTCCACCGGTGTCGTGCGCCGCCTGGGTTGGAACAGGCGCAGCACGAGGAACTGGAGATCGTCGAATACGGTGTACATCGCGGGCACGAACACCAACGTCAGCAGAGTAGACGTCAGCAGACCGCCGATGAGCACCAGGGCGACACTCACCAGGAGCTCCGAGCCTTCCTCGACCCCGGTCGCGATCGGAGTCAGGGCAGCCATAACCGAAATCGTCGTCATGACAATCGGACGTAATCGACTCGGCCCCGCGGTCAGCAGGGCGTGTGTCCGGTCGTAGCCTTCCTGGCGCAGTTGGACCGTCCGATCGACGAGCAGAATGGCATTCTTGCCAACCAGCCCGACCAGCACGGCGACGCCGAGCATGGCAAACAGCGTGAACGGACTGCGCGCCAGCGCCATGGCGCCGAGGGCGCCAATGAGCGCCAGCGGCAGGGATACGAGCACAGCGAGCGGCAGGACCACGGAGCCGAACAGCATCATCATCAGCATGTACATCAGCACGACGGCCACGGCGAGCGCGCGGGCGAGGTCGCCGAAGGCGCTGCCGCCAATCTGACCGGCGCCAGCGTAGGTCACCGCATACGCCGGCGGCAGCGCGACTCCGCGCACCGTGCGCTGAACGGCGTTCTGCAGATCGCCGACCAGCCGGCCCTCGCCCGCGTTCATGGCGATGGTTACGCTGCGCAAACGGTTCACGTGTTGAATCGCCGTGGGAATGCGCGCTTCTTCGAGCGTAATGACCTGGCCGAGGTTGACGACGCCCCTGGGGCTAGCAATAGGCAGACGTGCCAACTGATCGGGACTCATCTGGCTTCCGCTCTCCGTCAGCACGCGAATCGGAATCGCGCTCTTGCCGCTCGGCCGGTAGCGACTTGCGTTCGAGGTCACACCGTCGATTGCGGCACGCACCGCGGTGCCAGCGTCGCGCGCGTTTACGCCGAGGTCGGCCGCGCGACCGCTGTCGAAACGGGCGCGCAGTTGCGTTTGCACATTGTCATTGCTGTTGTCGATGCCGACGGCGCCCGGTACACCACGCACAGCTTGCTCGATGCGACGCGCAAGCTGATCGACAGTGGCCGGATCCGGACCCTGAACCAGCACCTGCACCGGCGCTCCGCCAAAACCACCGACGCCGAATGAGTTGGGCAGCCCGATGCGGATTCGGCCGCCCGGGATGCGCCCTTCGAGCTGGCGCCGTATGTCCTCGGCGACGTCAGCCGCCGAGCGGTGTCGGTCATGTCGTCCAACCAGTAGCGCGGCGACCTGAGCCAGATTGTTGCTGGGCAGGATCGAATTGGGCCCGCCCGAAGCGGCGGCCTGACCCTCGGCGGTGAAAACACTACGCACTTCTGGATAGCCGCGCAGGACACGCTCCACTTCCTGCGCCGCCGCGTCAGTGGCTTCCAGCGATGTACCGGCAGGCATCGTCAACGTGATGTCGATCTCGCCCTGATCGCCACTTGGAAAGAAGTCGAGTCCGATGAGCCCATACATCATCAGCCCGATGCCCGCGGCAAAGCTGCCGAAGCCGATGGCGATGACCAGCCAGCGGCGCGGCAGCGACACCCGCAGGAGCGTCGCGTATCGACGCTCCAGGAACCCAAACCCGCGGTCCCAGATACGTCCGAATCGATCCATTGGCGACTTGCCGACCTTCACGAGATCGTGCCGCAAGAATACGCGCGCCATCATCGGGGTGAGTGTGAAGGACACGACCAGCGATGACAGCGTAGCCACGGTGATCACTACCGCGAACGGGACCAGAAACTGCGCCGGTAGGCCGGTGGTCATCAGCGCCACGGGCACGTACACGACGACGTCGACCAACGTAATGGTCACGGCCGCGAGCCCAATCTCGCTCCGCCCATCAACGGCCGCCCGAAACGCGGTTTTGCCGCGCTCCAGATGGCGGGCGATGTTCTCGAGCACCACGATCGAGTCGTCGACCAGGATGCCCACGCTGACCGTCAGCGCGACCATGGTCAGCAGGTTCAGGTTGTATTTGAGCAGCACCATCAACGCCAGCGTGCTCAGCAGGGAAACCGGGATCGAGATCAGCACGATCAGCGTGCTGCGCCACGTGTGCAGGAAAAGCAACAAGATGATGCCCGTGACGAGCACCGCCTCGAGCAGCGCGTTGCGGACCGTGTTGAAGGAGCTCTCGGTGTAGTTCGCCGCATCGATCACGATGTCGAGCCGAGCGCCAGGTGGAAGCTGGGGCCGCAGCTCCTCCAGCTTGCGTTTGAGCGCGGCGGAGACGGCGATGGTGTTGGCATCCGGCAGCTTCATCACCACCAGCGAGATGCCTTCGCGCCCGTCGAGCCGGATCAAGCCGTCGCGCTGCTTCTGCGTGTCCTCGAGGCGCGCGACGTGACGGAGCAGTACTGGCCCGGCCGCGGCCTGGGACACGACGATGTCCCCGAGCGCCTCGACTCGTGGCGCCAGGGCGTCGAAGAACACGCTGAAGTCCTGCCGGCCCTGGGTTATGCTGCCCGCCGGCACCTCGATCTGCTGGGACTGCACGGCACCAACCACCTGGTTGATCGAGAGTCCGCGCGCGCGCAGTTGCTCCGGATCGACCTTCACGTGAATCTCGCGTGTGACGCCCGAGCGAATGACGCTCGAACCCACGCCCGGCACCGAGTTGAGCTGCGGCTGGATGAAGTCTTCGCTCAGCGACTGCAGCTGCGTGAGTGGTTGGGGCCCGGACAGGATGATCTTGGCGATCGCGAGCGCGTTGAAATCCACCTTGCTGACCGTCGGTACCTCCGCGTCGGCCGGCAGTCGGTTGCGGACGCCATTGACGACCCGCTGCACGTCGACCGACACCTGGTCGGGGTTCGCGGCGCTGGAGAACTGGACGGTGACAATCGACACATTGAAGGTCGAGATGGATGTCAGCCCGTTAGTGTCGATATTAGGCAGGACGGCGATTGCGTCCTCGATGGGCTTGGTGACATTGGTTTCGACAGTTTCGGGATCGGCGCCCGGATACGCGGTCGTGACCACGACGGCGGCGATGTTCACGTTGGGCGTGACGGCCACGCCCAACGTGAAGTACGCGAACAGCCCGAACAGGCACAGCCCGACCGTAATGCCCCAGACGACGAGCGGGTTGCGCAGCGAGAATTCGGTAATCATGGTCGACGTGTCATTCCGAGCGGAGCGAGGAATCTCGCCAGTCTGACATTCGCACTACAGCGAGCGTCATACAGGCGAGATCCCTCGCAAGCTCGGGATGACAATTGTGCTCATACCACCTTGAGCGGCGACTGCGCGACCGGCTGACCCGTCGACCACGCGATGGTGATCGGCAAGCCCTCGCGATAGGTGAAGCGCGGCGCGAAGCCAAGCTCGCGGCGGGCCTTCTCAATCGAGTAGTACTGGTTGTAGTGCAGGAACCTGAGGCGCGAGATGTTCATGAGAGGCGCCTTTTTGACTCGGAGCAGGCGCGCGCCGTACTCGGAGGCGTAGCAGCCCACGACGGCGACCGCGGGCGGCACCTTGCGCTTCGGCACGGGTAGGTTCAGCGACTCGGCGATAAAGGTGATGAAGTCGCGGAGCTTTGTCTGCGTGCCATCGGTGACGTTGTATGCCTGCCCCACGGCTTGGGGCGCTGTGCCAGCTTTGACCGAGATCTCGGCGAGATCGTCGATGTACACGCAGTTCATCTGCTTGCTGCCATCGCCGACGAACATGAACTTGTTTGTGCTGAGCGCCTCACTGATTCGTGGAATCAGCAGCCGATCGCCAGGGCCGTAGACGAAGCCCGGGCGGACCCGCACCGTCTCGATCTTCCCAGCATCCTGAAACGCACGCACGACGAGCTCGCTCTCGATTTTCGCGTCTGTGTAGGTATCGCCGTACCGGTAGGGCGCCGTCTCATCGGTGCCGTGGTGATGCTTGTTGCCGTACACCGCGAGTGAGCTGATGTGCACGAAACGGCGCACCCCCGCGGCGACGCTCGCTTCGAGCAGCTCGCGCGTCCCGTCTACGTTCACCCGCCGTGTCTGTCCCGGATCAGGCCAATCGCCGACGACCGCGGCGGTGTGGTACACGCACTCCACGCCCTCGACGGCGCGCTTGAGCGAGGCCACGTCCTCCATGTCGCCCGCAACGAGCTCCACGCCAAGGTCACGAAGCGCACTGGCTTTGTTTGGATCGCGCACCAGACCACGCACCTGATCGCCACGCTCGCGCAGCGCCTGCGCGATACGACCACCGATGAACCCGGTCGCGCCGGTCACGAGATTCAACATCATGCCTCCTGTTTCGATACCCAGGCGACGAGCGTATCGAGGACCTCGTCGCGACAAGACTCCGCAAGGAGAAAGTGCTCCGCTTCGAAGGCTGCCCAGCGGCAGCGTTCGCCGAGTGCTCGACTCAACAGCGCACGGTTACGCATATTGTCGGAAAGTCGATCGCGGGCTGCCTCCAAGACCAGCAGCGGCGCTTGCAGCGCTCCAGCGCCACGGCGCAGTCCGCCGAGCATCGTGTTGATCTGCCACAGGCAGCGCGCGGTCAGCGAGCGCGCCCCAAGCTGATCGGCGCCGATCCATGCCAGCACTTCCGGATCGCGACTGAACAAGCCGTCGTCCTGGGGGACGCGAAATCGTCTCGCGGGCGCGACAAACGCCGACACTGCGATGCCAAGTTTCTCCCCAACTGTGTAATCCGGCAGCACGTAGAAGCCGGGCGTGAGCATGACGAGCGACGACACGCCGGACGCATCGCCGCTCAGGATGCTGCCAAGCGCAATGTTGGCGCCGAAGCAGTGTCCGACGAGATGGACAGGCACATTTGGGTACTCAGCACGGGCCAGGCCAACCAGTGTCCCGACCTCTTCGAACCAGTCCGTGTAACGCGCGATGTCGCCGCGTGACGCCACCGACGAGCCGGACCCGCGCCGGTCAAGTGCATACACGGCCAGTCCACGGTTGAGCAGGACCTCCGCCGCATCGCTGAACCAGCCGGCGTGGCTCTGCAGCCCATGCACCAGCACCAGCACGGCCGTGGGCGCGGCATGCCGCCACGCATAACCATGCACGCGCGGCTCCGTGTCGCCAAGGCGGACGGACTTTGCGTGGTCGGTAAATCGAAAACGGTCGGCGACCGATCGGGGCGACGTGATGGTCATGCGCGTATGGAGGCGCTTTCGCGCTCCAGACCGAACACTTTGAAGTGCGTGTCAATGTCCCGACTCAGCCGTGGAATCTTGGCCTGGTTATCCATGACCGAGTTCTTGCCAATGAACTGAACGAAACGGATCGACGTACCTGGTTCGAGCTGGTAGATCTGCGGATCCTTGATGCGCAATGACGCTCGCTTGTACGGGTATTCGATGTTCACCTGGCCGAGGCACTCCTCGAAGAGATGCACCAGATCCGCGAGTTGCTCGGTCGAGCGAGGCTGATCGAACTCGACGCACAGCTTGTAGTTGGCAGCATCGACATCGCAGTACACCACGAAGAAGGACGGCTTGAGATCGGCTCGGCGCGCCGCGACGCGGTCCATTGCTTCGATGACCTGCGTCTCGTAGATCTTTTCGCCGGTGATCGACGTCACCATCCGTGCTTTCTGCACGAAGTGAATTGTTGGAGTGCGCCGATAGAACCCGTTGACTTCGATGATGTCCTCGATGTTGTAGCGGTAGAATCCGTGTGGCCCGGTCTGCACGATCAGGTACCGCTCGCCCTTTTCGAGCTCGTGCAGCCCCAGGGTTTCCCTGGTCCCGGAGAGGTACGGGTCGCGGTCCGCTTCAGGGATGAATTCATAGAAGTAGTTGTCCGGCAGGGGCACGTTCGGCGAGCCTTCATCCGAGATTGCCGCACCGGTTCTGAACTCTGACGATCCATAACCCACGTCGCGCGTCGGCAGGTCGCCGAACCACGCCTTACACTTCTCGATGAATGCCTGGACGCCCGGCCCTTTCCACGAGCTGAGAACCTTCAGATCGGGCCAGTATTTCGACGGCAGTAGTTGACCATCATCGGCCAACAGGCGGGCCAGAACGCGGCCGCGGGCACGATCGGGTTTTAACCGCGCACCGAAAAACGCGTATTGCTCAGTCGAGAGGGCGAGTCCGTCGCGCAGAGTACCCGTGTAGATGTCCTTGATCAGCGATTCGGCATGCTGGTTCGCGAGCTCTGCGAGGAGCAGAATGCTGGATGGATTGATGCACGCCATCATGCTGATGTTGGCGGCCAGGATGTGCCTGAGGATCACGTAATAACGGCTCTCGTAGTCGCCGATGAGGCACACTTCGTAGGGCACGCTCTGCGCGGAACGGAGCAGGCTGTTGGTATTGCGGTACATCAGACCAGCGTTGCTGCCCACCCACAGACCCGAGGCCGTGCGATATTCCTCGGCGTTGTTGAACAGGTAGAACGCCTGGCCCTTGAGGATGGTCGGGTGATCGTGAATGAGCCGGCTGAGCCACACGTCGCGGACTCGCCGCTCGGCGCGACGACCCGACGCCGTCACCGGGATCAGCTTCGGCTTGCTGGTTGTGCCGGATGTGTTGGTGAACATCTGCACCGGATCGGCCGTCAGTGCATGTGGATCCGAGCCATCGGCGACGCGATCGACGTATGGCCGCAATTCCTCGTAGGTGTTGATCGAAATCGCCTGACGGAACTCGTGCACGCTGCGCAAGCTGGTGAAGCGATGCTGCCGTCCATAGGTTGTCTCCGCGTTCGCGGTCAGGATGCGCTGCAGCGCCTCGTGCTGATAGTGCTGCGGATCCGCCGTGGTGCGGTCGAGCAGCGCACGCGTCTGTACGTATTTGGCGCGCATATAGGCGCCGATTGCGTGATTGACAGCGGGACGCATACTCGCTCAGCCCCCGTACGCGAGAAACTGTTTCAGGTCGATTTCGCGCAACGCCTCTGGTAGCCGATAGCGAGGCGTGTAGCCCAACTCGCGGCGCGCGCGGGTAATCGAAAAATGATGGTCATTCAATCGCCAGCGCAGCAGCGCGCGGGACAGTGGCGGCCGCCGACCCGCGGCTCGCGAACCTAGCTCGACCGCTGTCGCCAGCGCGGTGACGGCCGCCATGGGCACGCTGACGATGCGCAGCCGGCGGCCCATGGCGTGCGCAACCTCGGTGAGAATGTCGCGCAAGCTCAGACATTCGCCGCTCGTGATGTTGAACGCCTGACCCGCCACGGGACGATCGGCGGCGAGGCGCAGCGCCTGAACGCAGTCTTGAACGTACACGATGCCCCAGATCGATTGGCCGCCATCGGGCAGCGGCAGCAAGCCACGTCGCGCGGTGCGGACCAGCTGCGGCATCACATAGCGATCGTGGTTGCCGTAGATGAAGCGCGGTCGGATGTGGACGACCTCAAGTCCAGTTTCCTGGCCCACGCGCAGCAGCGCTGCTTCGGCGTGCGCTTTGCCGCGCGAGTACAGGTCCGAAGGCGTGCGCGGATCGTCTTCGTCCCACAACAACTGATTACCGAACCCAGCTAAGCGCACCGAGCTGCAGAACACGAAACGCCTTGCCCCGGCGCTCGCGGCAGCCCGTGCCAGCCGTTCGGTGCCCTCGACGTTGAATCGCTCGATCTGCTTCCATAGCGCTTCGCTGGTGTCGTCCGGGCGATCGTCGAGCACCAGGCCGCCCAGATGGAAGACCGTGTCGACACCCTGGACCGCGCGCTCGAGGTCGCTTTGTTCGACGAGGCTGCCGCGCTGGACTTCCACGCCAAGCTGGTCGAGATGTGTCGTCTTGCTCGATTGTTGTGTCAATGCCCGAACATGCAGACCGTCGTGTGCGAGGCTGTCGACGAGATGACGTCCAAGACAGCCGGTTGCGCCAGTGACCAGGACACTGCTGGAGCTCATGCCCGGCGCCGCCCGGTGACATATCCGAACAATTGCTTCGCCAGGACCAGGTCACCCATCACGTTGCCTTCGGCGCGATGGCCAACCCACTGCAGCCCATAGCCGACGAAAAACGCGCCAATCGCCCACAGGAAATCGCCGCGGATCAGCAGGATGAGCGCGCCCCAAGGCGCGAGTGGCACCCCGATCAGGTGCAGCGCGCGATTGCGCGCGTCCGTGTGATTCGACATGTAGGTGCGCAGATAGTTGCCAATGATTCCGAACATATGGGTTTCAGTCCCTCCCCCTGTTAGCGAACTTCGAATTGAATGACCATGCCCAGTTGGGTATGCGTCTTTTGACTCTTCGGCTCGACGACGAAGCAAATGCCAACGTAGTTGCCAGGCGTCAGATCGAGTGTCATCCAGGCGGTCGTGCCTGCTGCGAAGACGAGCGCGCCCCCAGAGCCGAACTCGTCGTACGGCGGCGGCAGACCGCCCGGATCGATTACGTATGCCGTCACATCGGCGAGGGTTTTGTCTGGGTTGATCTGTCTAATGAGGATCTCGTGCGGGTCTGCGCCCTTGTTGACCAACTTGTAGGTATGCTCGCCGGAGGTCATGTTCGGCAGTGTGTACGCGTAGTCGAGCATCGCCAACTCGCCGTCATCTCGTTGGGGCAGTGCGGAGGCGGGCACGGGCGGGGCCGGGACCACGCGGAACTGCTTGTACACACCAGGTGGCACACGCGGTACGAGGTACCAGTCGTGAATCAGGCTCGCCATCACGTACAGCCCCTCGGTGAGCTCCATAACGGTCTGTTGCCTGCCCCCAGGCGGAACGGTACCCAGACCACCCCCGAATTGCACCAGCCTCGGTACCGGATATTCGCCACTGGTGAGCGCTCCCGCGAGCTCGTCCAGACTGATGCCCGGATTGATGCGGAAGAACTGGACGTTACGCTGTGCCGAGGAGCGGTTGACCAGGGTGGCCTGAACCCAGCCCGCGGGCATTTCTTCGGGTGCCTGGTAGCCCGCATCGAGCGCCGTGATTTCGATGGTCGGTAGGCCTGAGGCAGTCCGGCCGATCGTGGGCGGTGTTGGCGTTGGCTGACGGGGCGGCACGGGCGTTGGCTGAACGGGCCGGCCAAGACAGCCGACCGACACGAGAGCGATCGCTAATCCCAGCAAAACATCGCGCTTCAACGTCACGCTTCCCCCGGCGCGCGGCTCAGCGTACGCCGGCCTGCGACGGAGTACAAGGCGTCTTCATCGCGAATCAACAGCCCCGCAACCACGGCCAACACGCTGAGCACCGTCCCGGCGATGAACGCATCATGGAATCCACGCAGTTCCCCCGCTACTGAGACCTGGTGTTGCGCGACGAGCACCGTCGCCAGAATCGCCACGCCCAGCGATGCCGCGACTTGCCGCGCCGTGTTGAACAACGCGGAGGCCCGCCCGGTTTCGGCGAAGCTGATCGTAGCGAACGTCGTGGTTTGCAGCGGCAGCAGTGCGAGTCCGAGTGTCAGCCCACGCACGAACAGGAGGCCGCGGATCAGCCAGAGATCGGTGTGCTGATCGACCAGCACGAAGAGCGCGGCTGTGACCGCCGCGCCGGACAGACCGACCAGGATGAGACGGCGCGGTCCAGTTTTTCGGTAGAGCATGCCCGCAACGGGCATGATCGCCACCAGCCCCAGCGCCTGGGGAAAGGAGGTCAGACCAGACTCGAGCGCGGACAACCCACGAAATTGCTGTAGGAACAGCGGCAGCGTAAACAACATGCCCATCAGCGCTGCAGTCGCCAGCACGTTCGTGAAGTTGGCGCCGCGGAACATTGGATCGCCGAGCAATCGGAGGTCGAGCATCGGCTTGGGGCGGCGCAGCTCGACGACGACGAGCACCACGAAGCACGTCAGGCCGATCAGGCCGGCCGCGAGCACGGTGGGTCCCCAGTTATCGGCCGGCCCGCGCGAGAGCGCATAGAGCGCCAGCGCCAGGCCAATGCCCGAGAGCGCAAAGCCCCAAGGGTCAAAACGTCCCGCGTGCTCGTCGAGGTGCTCGCGAATGTAGCGCCATGTAAAGAGGAAGGCGGCAATACCGATCGGCAAGTTGACGAAGAAAATCCAGCGCCAACCCACGGTGTCGGTGAGCCAACCGCCCAACAGTGGGCCGATGACCGGCGCCACGATGGCGGGTACCGCGATCACGATTGACGCTTGAGGTCGCTCCTCTGGTGAGAACGCGCGGAACACCATGGCGGTCCCGACCGGCGTCAACATGCCGCCGCCGATGCCTTGGAGGATGCGGAACGCGATCAGCGAGCCACTGTCCCATGCCAGGCCGCACAGTGCCGAGGCCAGGACAAAGACGGCCAGCGCGAACATGAACGAACGTTTCGTACCGAAACGATCGCCAATCCAACCAGACGCTGGGATCCAGATCGCGAGACTCAGCAGGTAGCCGGTGACCACCCACTCGAGCGTATCGTTACCAGCGTGCAGCTCACGACCGATCGTCGGGAGGGCGACGTTGACAATAGTCGCGTCGAGAATATCGATGAACAAGCCGCAGATGAACGCTGTGGCTACCAGGTACTTGTAGGGCATATCCCTATACCCAGGCCCTCCCTCGGAGCGCCAAGGATAGAACGTTCATTGCCGCTTGGCTATGAAGGATTTCACTCAGCCAGCGTGTACACGTGCACGGCTTGCTGGCGACCACGGACTTCTACGCTGCCCAGCGAGCACAATGCGCGCTCACCGGCCAACCGACTCGCGGTCTCCGCGGACAAGACCGAATCCACACCGAACTGCTTCGACAGGTCCTGAAGACGGGACGCAGTGTTCACGGTGTCGCCGAACGCGGTGATCTCTGCCTGTTGCGGAATGCCAATTGAGCCCAGGACCACTTCGCCGGTGTGAATGCCCACGCCAAAGCGCATTGGTGCGTTCGAGCGCGCTGCGTTGACCTCGCCAATAGCCTGACGCATGTGGAGGGTTGCCTCGATGGCGGGGTTCGCGCCGTCAGACGCGTCCGACTCGAATGCCCCGAAGATTGCCATCAGCCCATCGCCCAGGAATTGGCGCACCATGCCGCCCCGAGCGAGGACGCAGCGAGCCAGCGTCCCGACATAGTCATTGAGCAGTGCGACCACCGCCTCTGGCTCGAGGTGCTCGGCTAGCGCCGTCGAGCCCCGCAGGTCGGCGAACAGGATGGTCACCACCCGCCGCTCGCCAGCTATGAGGCGGCGTAGATCGCCGGCCACGACGCGGTCGACGACTGGCGGCGGCAGAAAGCGCTCGAGGGCTCGACGCCGCCGCAGCTCGACGAACAACGCGCCGAGCGCGAGCACAGTCGCGGCGAGCATGACCACGTGGTACTCCCACCATGCCAACGACCAGAATGCCGCGGCTGCCATCAGCAGCTGAGCTTGGGCGAGCAGAACGTACGCCAGGACGAGCGCACCGTGGGTCGGATAGCGGGTTCGCAGGTACAGTCGGGCTTGCCGCCAGGCCGCGTACGCCAGAAGCAGCATGGTCGACGCCGCGAATGCCGTCGACCATGGCGGTCGTGTCAGCGGCAGTGCAACCAGCAGGTCAGTCCGCCACCCGCTCAGCGCGGCGTAGGCCGCCACCACGGTGCCAATCGCCAGCACGGCGGTATGGGCAGGCAGGCGGCGCAGGACTTGGACGGCGGCAGTTGTGGACGCGGCGGCAAACAGGATGGCCGGGATGAATAGGCTGAGGAACGCCGAGAGGCCAATGATGGTGCCGCCGTAGTCGAACCCAAGTCCGCCGGATAGATAGCTTTCGCCGATGATGCCGATCTCCGAAGCGGACGGCGCTGGCGGCGGCGCGCCGCCCATGCCGTGCAGCGGCACGCCCGGGGTTGCCATCGCATGCACCGAGAACAAGCCGCCCATGCTCATGAAGCCCAGGGCAATCAGCGCCACGCTGTACTGCTCCATCTGCAGCGCGACCAGCAGCGCTACCCCGAGCGCAAGCAGCGAAACGACCGTGACGATCAAAAAGTGCTCGATCGGCAGCGCGAACACCTGGTTGTGCCGGACGTCCGCGATCAGCCACACGAATGCGACCACCGGAACGGCGACCACCAGGGCTCCGAGTGCTGCCTGACGCGTCTGCTCGCGCCGGCGCGACCTGCTCGGCCTGATCGCAGCTAGCCGCCCATGCATGGCCGCGGAGATACTACTGCGGGCGCGGTGCTCGACTAGAGCGCGAGCTCATGCGCCGGGCGGACCTGCGAGAGCGCATTGATCCGGAGCGTTACTTGTCAAAGCGTGTCGGATTTCCCACGTTGGGTGACATTCTCGCGGAGCTCGCCAGACCCGGTCGTAACCGCGTGCCGTTTCGAAGTCTTTCATTTCGCCGAAGGCATCAACTCCATCGCCGATGTCCAACCGGGAGTGCCACTGCCGGGCATCGTCACCAACGTCACGGCGTTCGGTGCGTTCGTCGATGTTGGGGTGCATCAGGACGGCCTCGTGCACATAAGTCAGCTCGCGGACCGCTTCGTCAGACATCCGAAGGAAGTCGTCCGCGTGCAGCAGCAGGTGCGCGTGAGAGTGCTCGAAGTCGACGGCGCCCGCAAACGCATCAGCTTGTCGATGCGCGAGCGGTGCCGCCGACGGCCAGCCAGTCTGATAGACACGGCGTTACGTTGCCTGGCTGCGGTCGTTCAGGGCAAAGCCGGCGTGGACGTGCGCGCCGCAGGATGCGCGAATCTTGAGCCGCGGTGGCAGCAACACGGTTGCGGTGGGTCGCAGCGGATCGGCCAGGCGGCGCTCGAGCAACTCGGCGGCCATGCGGCCGAGGTCGTGGGTTGGGTGGGCGACCGTGGTCATGGGCGGGGCGATGAATGGCGCCCACTCCGTGTCGTCGAAGGCGATCAGCGCCAGATCCTCGGGCAGGCGGACGGCGAGCTCGGCTGCGGCGCGAATCGTGCCGAGCGCCATCAGGTTGTTGGCCACCAGCACCGCGCTGGGCGGCTCGGCCAGCCCGAGCAGCGCCCGCGCGGCGTCGAAGCCGCCCTGTTCGCGAAAGTCGCCGGACACCTCCCAGTCGAGCCGAGACTCGAGCCCGTGCGCGCGTAGCGCGGTTCGATACGCATCGCGGCGCTGTACAGCCGAGGCCAGGCCGCTCGGTCCATTCAGCAGCCCGATGCGCTGGTGGCCGTGCGTGCACAGATGCTCGATCGCCAGGTGCACACCGCGCGGTCGATCAGGCTGGACGGTGTCGAGCTCGATGCCTTCGAGCGGCCGATCGAGCGCGACGACCGGAATCCCGGCGCGGAGCAGGGCATGCACCGCGTCGAGCTCGGTCCCGCCCGCAGCGACCAGGATGACCCCGGCCACCCGCTCGGCGAGCAGCATCCGCAGATACTCGGCCTGGCGCTTGGGCTGCTCGTCGGTGTTGGCGAGCAAGACGAAAAAGCCGCTGGCGCGGGCGACGTCCTCGACCCCGCGATGCAGCGCGGTATAGACCGGATTCCGGATGTCCGGAATGACGAGGCCGAAGACGCGCAGCGCACGCGCGCGCAGGTTGCGGGCCAGGTTGTTGGGCGCATAGCCGAGCTCATCGAGCGCGCGCATGACGCGCCGGCGGGTGGCTGGGGCGACCTTCGGACTACTGTTGAGGACGCGCGAGACGGTGGCGACCGAGACGCCCGCCGCTCGGCCAATATCCGCGACAGTGGCGAGAGCCTGCATCGGTCCTCTCAATGTAATGGGTTACACGCCGCTAGTCAAAGGGCCACCAGCGGCCGCACCGCCACGCCGGCCGCTTCGATCGCGTCAACCGCCGCCTCCACTTCAGCCTCGGTGGCCGAGCGTAGCGGGGCACGAACGTCGCCCAGCTCGACCCCGCGCCGTGCCAGCACGCGCTTGAACAGCGACATGTCCATGCCGTCGCGCAGCGGTCGGCGGACGGCGTCGAACTGGGCCTGCGCCGCGCGCGCCGCGGCCTGGTCGCCGCGCCACCACGCGTCGAACACGGCCACGGCGAGTTCCGGGAACACATTGGCGTTGCCCGAGACGGTTGCCTGGATGCCCATCGCCAGCCCGGCGACCAGCAACCCGTCGGCGCCCTGGGCGACTTGAAAGTCGGTTCGCAGCGCGCAGTACTCGATGGTCTGGCTGAGGTTGCCGCTCGAGTCTTTGATGCCGATCACGTTCGGGCAGCGGCGGGCGATGTCCGCCGCTAAACGCGGCGGCAGCGCGTTCACTGTGCGCTGCGGAATGTTGTACAGGAGCACCGGCAGTTGCGGCACGGCGGCCGCCACCGCCACGTAGTGCGCCATGAGGGCCTCGTCGGACAACGAAAAGAAATAGGGTGCGACGACGGCGACTGCCGGCGCGCCGATGTTCTGGGCATGCTGGGCAAGCTGGATCGCCTCGCGCGTGCTGGGCGCGCCGGCGTGAACCACGACCGGTACTGTGCTGCCCGCCGCGGCGACGACCGTCTCGGCCACGCGCTGCCGCTCGGCCGTGCTGAGGAGCGGGAATTCGCCGGTCGTGCCGCCGACGAACAGACCGTGCACGCCGGCCGCCAGCACATAGTCGACCAGCCGGTCGATGGCGGGCAGGTCGAGCGCACCGTTCGGTTGGAAGGGCGTCAGGAGCGGGACGAAGACCCCGCGCAACTGGAACGGATCGACGGGCATGCTGGCGACTCCACGGCGAGGGGATTGACAGGCCGTAGTGTAACCCATTACATTCGCATTGCAAGGCTGGATGTTGACCAGCCCGAGGGGTGACGCCATGGCCTTTGACTCATTCGCATCCAACGACCAGCGCCTGTCGCGGCGCGGCCTGCTCCGTCTGGGCGGCCTTGCCCTGGGTGGTCTGGCGGTCGGCGTCGTTGCCGCGTGCTCAGCGCCGGCGTCGACGCCGGCTCAGCCGACGGGCGCCAAGCCGGTGACCAGCGGCACGCCTTCCGCCAGCGCGGGCTTCGACTGGCAGCGCTACAAGGGCCAGTCGATCACGGTGCTCAACGTCCAGAACTCGCGTACCGACTTGATGACCAGGTACCAGCCCGAGTTCGAGGAGTTGACCGGCATCAAAGTCAACGCCGACGTGTTGCCCGAACAGCAGCAGCGCCAGAAGTTGTTGATCGAATTCTCGTCCGGCAATCCCAGTTTCGACGTGACCACGCTATCGTGGCACGTGCTCAAGGGCGTCTCGGCCAAGGGCAAGTGGTTCACCGACGTGCGCGACTGGCTCAAGGACCCGACCATGACCGCGCCGGACTACGACGCGGCGGACTTCGCGCCGGCCGCGATGAACTTCGCCACCCAGAAGGACGGTAGCCTGGACACGCTGCCACTGCAGATCGACTACTGGATCCTGTACTGGAATAAAGAACTGTTCGAGAAGAAGGGCCTGCAGTTCCCGAACACGCTCGACGAGGTGCTGAAGGCCGCCGAGGCGCTGCACGATCCAGCCAACCGCGTCTATGGCTTCGTTGGTCGCGGACTGAAAAACGCCAATGTGCCGGTCTGGACCGCCTTTCTGCAGGGCTGGGACGTCGATCCGATCGACAAATCCGGCCAGATGCGCACCAACACTGAGGAGGCGGTCGCCGCGGCCAAGGTGTACCAGCAGTTGCTGGCGAAGTTCGCCCCGCCAGGCGTGAGTGGCTTCAACTGGAACGAGAGTCAGACGACCTTCTCGCAAGGTGGCGCGGGCATGTGGTTCGACGGCATCGGTTTCGCCGCGCCGCTCGAAGATCCCGCCAAGTCGAAAGTCAAAGGGAAAGTCGGCTATGGACTGCAGCCGGGTGGGCCCAAAGGTCGTTTCGCGGCGACGTTCGGCGACGGAATCGGCGTGGTGCGCGCCTCCAAGAAGCAGGGCCCGGCGTACCTGTACGCGCAGTGGGCGACCAACAGGAAGAACCAGGCGCGCATGCTCGCGGCCGGCGCCGCCTCGCCCGCCCGTGCCTCGGCCTACTCGGATCCGGAGGCGAAGGCCAATATGGTCGTACCCCAGGACTGGGTCGACACACTGATCGCCTCGGGCAAGATCGGTCGCCCCGGCCTGCCCGAGATCGAGCCGGTCACCGAGTTTCGGGATACGTTCGGCATCGCGCTGACCAACATGATCGGCGGAGCGGATCCCAAGGCCGAGCTCGACAAAGCCACCAGCGATTTCAAGCCGGTGCTCGACAAGAGCTTGCAAGGGTAGGTACCGCTATGGCCGTCCAGGCGACGGGTTCGTACCGGGTCAGTCGCGGTACCTACCTGTGGTTCGTCGTCCCGGCGCTCGCGGCGACGTTCACGATTATCGTCTTCCCGTGGCTGTTCACCGTCTATGTCAGCTTCCAGGACTGGGACGCGGCGGGTCCGAGCGGCTTCGTCGGGCTGGGCAATTACGCGCGCCTGGTGACCGACGAACGCTTCCTGCTGTCGGTGGTGCGCACGCTGTATTACACGGTCCTGACCGTGGTGGCCCCGCTGGTGCTGGGCACCATCGCCGCGGTGCTGCTGCATCGCGAGTTCCGTTTCCGCGGCCTGGTGCGGGGCATCTTCTTGCTGCCGATGATGGCCACCCCGGTAGCGATCGCGCTGGTCTGGGCGATGATGTTCCATCCACAGTTCGGCGTGCTCAACTATCTGCTCGAGCGTGTCGGCCTGCCGGCCTCGCTGTGGGTGTATGCGCCCGAAACCGTAATTCCCGCCCTGGCGCTGGTCGAGACGTGGCAGTGGACTCCTTTCACCATGCTCATCGTGCTCGGTGGCCTGGCGGCCATCCCGACCGATCCGTACGAGTCGGCGACGATTGACGGCGCCAACACCTGGCAGTTGTTCCGCCACATCACCCTGCCGCTGATCATGCCCTTCATCATGATCGCGGCGGTGCTGCGCACGATCGACGCCTTCAAAGCGTTCGACACCATCTATCCGATTACCCAGGGCGGCCCGGGCACCGCCTCGGAAACGATCAACGTCTACCTGTATCTCCAGGCATTCTCGTACACGCACATCGGCAGTTCGTCGGCGGTGGTCGTGGTCTTCTTCGCGATGATCCTGGTCCTGGCGTACGTCATGATGTATCTGCGGCAGCGCGCGGCATGGGAGTAGCCGCCAGCGTCGCGCGCGTGCCAACCACGCGTGCGAGCACCGTCCGTTGGAACAAGCTGCTGCGCACCCTTGGCTTTTATGCCGCGCTGCTGCTGCTGCTGGCGCCAGTGCTGTTCGTCTTCTACTGGATGATCTCGCTCGCGCTGAAACCCGACGTGGAGAACGTCACCTATCCACCGGTGTTCGTGCCCGAGCACCCGACGCTCGACAATTTCGTTCAGGTCTTCCAGAAGAGTCCCTTCGGTCTGTACACGCTTAACAGCTTTATCGTCGCGCTCGCGTCGACGGCCATCTCGCTCGTGCTGGGCGTGCCGGCAGCCTACGGGATCATCAAAGGCAACTGGAAGACGCCGGCGCTGTTCGTGTTGATCGCGCGCATGACGCCCGCGCTGAGCTACCTGATCCCGTGGTTCATTCTGTTTCGCTTCCTGGAGCTCAACAACACGCTGGCGGCTCTGATCATCACGCACCTGGTGATCGGTCTGCCGCTCACGGTGTGGGTCATGATGGGCTTCTTCGAAGGGCTCCATCCGGAGATCGAGGAGGCCGCGCGGGTCGACGGATGCAGCGTGTGGCAGGTCTTTCAGCTTGTGTCGTTGCCTCTCGCGCGACCGGGCATCGTCGTTGCGGCAATCCTGTCGTTCATCTTTTCCTGGAACAATTTCATCTTCGCCGTTGTCCTGGCCGGCCGAGAAACCCGGACGTTGCCGGTCGCGGTGTTCAGCGTGCTCACATTCGAACAACTTGCGTGGGGCAATCTCGCTGCCGCGGCGCTGATCGTGACCGTGCCAGTGTTGCTCATCACCATCTTCGTCCAGCGCCAGATCGTGGTTGGGATGACCGCAGGCGCAGTCAAGGGCTGAGGCTCTGGCCCGCTGCTTGCGGCGAGGTCTGCGAGCCGACTGCGTGACGTTCGAGCAACGCCGCGTGTCGGCCACGCTTCGCCAGATGGAAGGCGATGCTGGCGCCGAAGGCTCCGGCGCCAATGACTACGGCCTCGGCTTCGCGGATCACGTGAGCACCGTATTAGCTTTACGCCGGGCGCTCCATACCGCTCAGCCGCGCTCGGGCTTAGAATGCGGCTGGGCTAGCGCATGGCGAAGGTTTTGCTCGAGTCGGTGGTCAAGAAATTCGGGTCGGTCACCGCCGTCGATAACCTGAGTATCGAGATCGCAGACCGCGAGTTCGTCACGCTGGTCGGGCCTTCTGGCTGCGGCAAGACCACGACCCTGCGCATGATCGCCGGCCTGGAAAAGGCTACGGCTGGACGCATCTACTTCGACGATCAGTCGGTCGGACACCTGCCGGCCGACCACCGCGATATCGCGATGGTCTTCCAGTCGTACGCGCTCTACCCGCACATGAACGTCTATGACAACATCGCGTTCGCGCTGCGCATGATGCGCATGCCACGCCCGGAGATCCAGCGGCGCGTCAAGTGGGCCGCGGAGATGCTGGGCATCTCTGAGCTACTTCAACGCAAGCCACGCGAGCTTTCGGGCGGCCAGCGCCAACGCGTGGCACTGGGCCGGTCGGTGGTGCGTGAGCCGGCGTGTTTCCTACTCGATGAGCCGCTGTCGAACCTTGACGCCAAGCTTCGCGTCACGATGCGTGGCGAGTTGAAGCGGCTGCACCTCGAGCTCACGCGCACGTTCATTTACGTGACCCACGATCAGGCCGAGGCGCTGACGATGTCCGACCGCATCGCAGTCATGCACGATGGACGACTTCAGCAGTACGGCATACCTGACGACATCTACAACCGTCCGCGCAACGTCTTCGTGGCTGGGTTCATGGGCTCGCCACCGATGAACTTACTGCCCGGCGAGATCTCCGTGAACGGCTCGATGGCCCGCTTCACAGCGCCGGGCTTCGATCACGTACTTCCGCCGCGCCTCGTCGCGGCGGCTCAGCGCGCGCAGACCCCTGGCACTCTGCTCGGCGTGCGACCGGAGGCGATTGCCGTCCGCGGCGACGGCGGCGACACTGCGCCGCGTGGCACGAGTTGGTTCAGCGCGCCCGTCTACATCCAGGAACCACTTGGCTCGGACCAGTTTCTGACGCTCGATATCGGCGGTACGCATGTCAAGGCGCGCACGACTCCCGATCTTATGGTGCGCCCGGGCGACATCGTCGAGGTCGCCTTTGATCCTGCCAAGCTGCACCTGTTCGACAGCGAAACCGGGGTTTCCCTCACAAGCTGAGTGGATCGCCGCAAACGTGCACCGGTTTCCCGTCGGCCGCCGAGCCCGTCAGGCGGACGCCTGCGCAGCACTCAATCAAACGTTGGGGTCGAGTGGGGAGGGTGCCTTCCGCCTTCGGCGGGTAAACAGGGATACAGGTCAGTAGTTACGTGACGGTCCGCTCAGCGGGACGGTTGTGAGACAAAGACCTCGACGTTCTCGCTGTTGTGCAAGGTGAGTTTGTCGCCCTTCTCCCAGGCCGGATTCACGCGGTAGGCCCAGTGCAGGTCCGCCGCGGAGTCGGTTCCAGCGGCGGTGTGCACGCGCACGGTCTGCCCGGGCGCGAGGGTGAACCCGGGCGGGAAGCTGAACGAGCGCCCCAACACATTGCGCACCACCCACGAGCTCATATCGGCTGGCACCGGATCCTGGTTGGTCAAGCACACATATTCATCCGCGGGATCGCCCAGTTTCGAGCATTCCCGATCGATGATCACCTTCTGTACGCCCGCCTCAGTCACCCGCGCGCTCGATGCGAGCTGCGGCGGCGGCGTCATCTCGGCGCGGGAGTTGACGAATCCGCGACAGCCTGAGAGGACGACCACCAGGAGCAGCGCGAAGTGGACTCGAGCCATCAGCCTTTGACCGCGCCGGCCGTGATGCCGGAGACGATCAGGCGCTGGAAGATCAACGCCAGCACGAGTGGTGGCAGCACGGCTAGCACGCCACCGGCGTTCATGAGCGTTGGCGATGCAGTCACGTCCGTCACAAAACTGGCGATGACGATCGGCATCGTCCTCGAGTTCAACGTCGAGGTGAACAGCAACGCATAGAGAAACTCACCCCACGATGACATAAAGGCAAACATCGCGCACGCGACCAGACCGGGGCTGGCGACGGGCAGGAAGACGCGCAGCATCATGTTGATCCAGTTGCAGCGATCCACGCGCGCCGCGTCCTCCAGATCGCGCGGGATCGTCCGGAAGTAGCTGGCCATGATCCACACGGAGTAGGGCACGGTAAATGTCAGGTACGACAAGATGAGCGCGAGCAGTGTGTCCAACAGCCCGAACGTCTGGAAGATGAGATAGAGCGAGACCATGATGGCCAGCGCCGGGACCATGCGCGTAGCCAGGTAGACGAGGAGCAGTGTCGCCGACCCGCGGAAGTTGAGCCGCGCGAATGCGTACCCCGCGAGCGAGCCGATGATCATGTTCAGCACCGCAACGGACAGTGCCACAATCGTGCTGTTGAGCATCGCCCGCGCAGCCCCCTGCGCCGCGCCGCCGCCAGCCAGGCGTTGACTACCCAGTATCGTTGGATCCACGAACGCGACGTAGTTGTCGAACGTGATGTAATCTGGAATCCAGTGTGGCGGAACCGACAACGACTCCACTTCGGTCATCAGACTGGTCAGGACGACCCAACCGAAGGGCAGGACGATCCACAGGATGAAAACGATCGAGGCGCCATGGATCAGTAACCCGCGCCACGGCACACCGTAGCGCAGCGCGCTCGACGTACCCCGCCTACGAACGGACGTCGCCGCGGCCATACAACAGCTTCATATAGAAGATCGCAATCACAAGCGTCAGGATTGCCACGGTGTACGACCAGGCATTGCCCCGTCCGATGTCGGTCGAGATGAATGACGTGACATACGCTGCGAAACCGAGCGTTGTGGTCTGGTAGCCAGGACCGCCGCCCGTGAGCAGGTAGATGATGTCGAAGATGCGGATACCACCCAGCGCTTGGACGATCAGTACGATCAGAATCGGCTGTGACAGCCACGGCAGGGTGACGTGGCGAAAGCGTGCCCAGAGAGAAGCCCGATCGACTTTCGCAGCGTCGTACAGCTCGCTGGGAATCGCCTGCAGGCCGGCCAGCAGGACGAGCGCGGAGAAAGGCAGCGTGTTCCACACGTTGGCTGTCACAATCGCCAGATAACTGGTGTCCGGTGACATCAACCATGAGCGGTAGTTCGAGATCACGCCGAGTGAGTAGAGCAGCCCGTTGAGCGCACCGGAGTTCGGATTGAATATCCACTTCCACATCAGCGCCGTCACGACTCCGGACATCGCCCACGGCAGTAGAATGAGCGCGCGTAAGATCGCCCGCTGGGGGATGTGCTCGTTGGCGACCAGCGCCATGCCGAGCGCCAGAACGAGCACGCCGGCGGTCGACCAGAAAGTGAAGAAGAGGGTGACGCTGAGCGACGGCAAGAACTGCTCGCTCGTGAACACGTCGACATAGTTCTGGAGGCCGACGAAGGCATACGATTCGGGCCGGCGCAGGTTGTACCGATGCAAGCTGAGCCAGAACGCGTCGACGATCGGATACGCGACCAGCAGCAGGATGGTGAGGATCGCCGGCAGATTCAGCAGGTACGCGAACGCTCGTTCGCTCAGTTCGAATCGCGCGCCGCGTGCGCTCCTTGCGCCGGCGAGTGTTTGAGCAGCAGCCATATGCTGTGCGAGCGGAGTCCTACCTGCCCTCCTCCTTCTTGAGCGCGCGCGCTTTATCAGCTGAGGCCTGGAGTGCATCCCTGGGCGACTTCTGCTTCAGGAGCGCCTGCTGCACATTGGCCTGTAGGTCCATGTACCAGTCCGTCCACCACGGAAATTCCAACCCATCTCGTGCCTGGCCGAGGCTGTTCGCCTTCTGCATGAGCGCCGAATCGGCGATGAACTTGCCGGTCCTGTCCACTACTTCGGCGTCGGTCCACGGCGACTTGTAGGCCATTCCCAGCGCGCGCAACAGCCACCAGCGCTTGGCGGTGTAGTACTCGCCGGACTTGTCTTTTCCGCCCAGGTACGAGATGAGATCCATCGACGCCTTCTTGTTTGGGGCAGTCGAGGGGATGCCGTAGTAGCGATTCCAGGCGGGCACGTTGTGCGGTGCGTTAGCGTCGAGCCCGGGAAACAGCACAAACTTGATGTTGATCTTGCCGGGCAGCGCGGATTTCGAGCGCTCCGGCGCATTGTCAGCCTCGAGGTCATAGCGCGAGTGCGCCGCGAAGGCCACGCCGCCGTAGCCCGGCTGGCTGCCCTGCGTCCGCAGTGGCGTTAGCGCTCCGGCGGTCGGCACTTCCATGTTGGCCTGCGCATTCATGATCTTCCAGTCATTCGCTGCCGCCACCCACCACTCGAGGATTGCCAGTGGCACCTTGTCCTTGTCGGGGTAGGTCGGTTCGCCGGCCTGGTCAAGCAGGTGGCCGCCCGAGGCGAACGTGTACATCCAGAAGTCCCACATCTGGTCCGAGCCCCTGGAGACGTCCATGTACAGCGGGTAGTCGCTAATGCCCTTCTGCTTGATGGTCTCCGCTTGTTTGCGCAGCTCGTCCAGAGTGGCCGGCGGGTTGCTGAACCCCGCGTCGTTGATCATTTTCTCGTTGTATGCAAAGACATCGAAATCGGTGTAGTAGGGCAGACCGTATTTCTTGCCCTTCCACTGCATTTGGTTCGCGTTATACGGGAACATGTCGGCGTACAGCGCATTAATCTCGTCCGTCTCGTCGAGCGGTTGCAAGAAGCCACTTTCGACCCATGATGCGTGGTACTGATCGCGCACATAGATCACATCCATGGGCGTCTTAGCGCGGAAGCGTGTTAACAGGTCGACCAGGTAATCGCCAGCGATTGGCTCATACTCGACCTTGTAGTTGGGATTCTGCTGCACAAATCGGTCGAGATTCTCCTGGACGAGCGGCGGCTCATAATTCCAGCCGAGCAACTTGAGCGTCGTGGTCTGCGCCGCGCCAGCGGCCGCCGACACGGTGGTCGGCACGGGTGTCGGCACGGGTGTCGGCGCCGCGGCAGCAGCGGGCTTCGGCGCCTCGGTTGGCTTTGCCGCGGCAGGCGGCGCGGTCGCCGCGGGCGCCGAGACTGGTGCGGGCGCGCACGCGGCCAACAGACCGAGCCCTCCCGCTGCCACTCCCCAACGTACGAATACCCGCCGCCCAAACATACGCTTGGCGAGATTGGCCATGTCCAGACCTCCCTGGCTCCCCGATGCCGCATTATAGGCGCGCGCAGACCCTTTCACACTGCCGGGTCGAGCCGCTGTGCCAGGTGTACGCAAGTGGGCCGCGTGATCGACGTCGAAGGCGGCGTCGACGTGATCGTGAACAATGCCGGCGCCAGCGCGGCTGGCCCGCTGCCCGCGCCTGAAAGGGTGCCGGTCTGGCGTTCAGTGGAGTACCTCTTGTCCGCCGACCGTCCATTCAGCGCCTGAACCAGGAGACACTGCGATGATGCCCTTCGAATACATGCGACTCGCGCAGATGATTCACGACGAGCGGGTTGCGGACGCGCTCGCACGGCGTCGCCACCAGTCCTACATCGTGCGCGAGCGGCGCCCTGCCAGACCATCGATTGTCCATGCCCTACGACGCAACCTCGCCGAGGCACTGCGCGCGTGTGCGGCGCGATTCGAACCCGTTGAATCACAACTGAGCGGGTAGACTACCCGCACCGTCCTAGCCGTGGCGCCGACCGAGCAGCAGCTCGCCCAGGTGGCGACCGAACTATCTTTGCCGCCGTCGCAGGTTCGCGCCACCGCCGACCTGCTGGCGGCTGGCGCGACCGTGCCGTTCATCGCGCGCTATCGTAAGGAAGCTACTGGCTCACTCGACGAGGTCGGCGTCGCCGCGATTCGCGATCGGCTGGCTCAACTGGCGGCCCTGGACGCGCGACGCGAGGCCATCGTCAGCTCACTCCGTGAACGCGAATTGCTGACGCCCGACCTGGCCGCTGCGCTCGAAGCGGCGCAGACGATGGTCGCGCTCGAGGACCTCTATCTGCCGTTCCGACCCAAGCGCCGCACCCGCGGCAGCGCTGCCCGCGAGCATGGTCTCGAGCCACTCGCCGACATCATCCAACGTCAACGACCGGACGTCGACCCCGTTGGCGAAGCCAAACGCTACGTCACTCCGGACGTTCCTGACGTCGACGCCGCGCTCCAGGGCGCGCGCGACATCATTGCCGAGCGCGTAAGTGACGATGGCGCGGCGCGCGCTCGGATGCGCCAGTTGTTCTGGGCGCGAGGCCTGCTGCGCGCTGAAGTCCGCCGCGGGAAATCCGGGGACGGTGCCAAATACCGTGACTATTTCGACTGGTCGGAGCCGATCCGCTCGGCGCCGTCACATCGCGTGCTGGCCATCCTACGCGGCGAGTCCGAAGACATCCTGTCATGTTCGATCCAGCCTCCGGAGGAGGACGCCCTGGCGATCCTGGATGGTCTGTTCGTGAAGCGCCCGAACGCCTGCGCCGACCAGGTGCGGCTGGCGGTCCACGACGGCTTCAAGCGGCTGCTGGCGCGAGCAATGGAGACCGAGACGCGAGCTGAAGCCAAGCGGCACGCCGATGCCGCGGCGATCGGGGTGTTCGCCGACAATCTGCGCCAGCTCTTGCTCGCGCCCCCACTTGGACAGCAACGCGTGCTGGCGATCGATCCGGGTTTCCGCACCGGCTGTAAGTGTGTTGTCCTGGACGCCCAGGGCGCGCTGCGTCATGACGATGTCATCTATATCGATCAGGGCCAGGCGCGAAATCGGCATGCGGAGGAGACGCTGCGGCGTTTGGTCGGCTCGTTTGAGGTTGAAGCGATCGCGATTGGGAACGGCACCGCCGGGCGTGAGACAGAGGCGTTCGTGCGTGGGCTTGGCCTGCCAGGCTCGATTGCAATCGTGATGGTCAACGAGGCTGGTGCGTCGATCTACTCCGCGTCGGATGTCGCACGCGAGGAATTCCCCGATCGCGACATCACCGTTCGCGGCGCCGTGTCCATCGGGCGACGGCTGATGGACCCGTTGGCGGAGCTGGTCAAGGTCGAGCCGAAGAGCATCGGCGTCGGACAATACCAGCACGACGTCGACCAGGGCGACTTGAAGCGCTCGCTCGACGATGTCATCGTCTCTTGTGTCAACGGCGTCGGCGTCGATGTGAACACAGCATCGAAGCAATTACTGGCGTACGTCTCCGGGCTGAACGCCGGCGTTGCCGACAATATCGTGCGCTATCGTGCGACGCATGGTCCGTTCCAGCGGCGCCGCGACCTGATGCAGGTTCCGCGCCTGGGGGCGCGCGCGTTCGAGCAAGCCGCCGGGTTCCTGCGCATTCGCGGCGGCGCCGATCCGCTGGACGAATCAGCCGTCCATCCGGAGTCGTACGCGATCGTCGATCGCATGGCCGCCGACCTGGGGGTCGGGCTGCGCGAGCTCATGCGTCGTGCGGACCTCAGAGCGCGCATCGATCCGCAGCGCTACGTCTCCGAGCTCGTCGGATTGCCGACCTTACGCGACATTCTCGCGGAGCTCGCCAGACCCGGTCGCGATCCGCGCGCCAACTTCGAAGTCTTTCACTTCGCTGAAGGCATCAATTCCATCGGCGACGTCCAGCCGGGGATGACATTGCCGGGCATCGTGACCAACGTCACCGCGTTCGGTGCGTTCGTCGACGTGGGCGTGCATCAGGACGGCCTCGTGCACATCAGCCAGCTCGCGGACCGCTTCGTGAGAGACCCGAAGGAAGTGGTCAGCGTGCAGCAGCAGGTGCGCGTGACCGTGCTCGAGGTTGACGTCGCCCGCAAACGGATCAGTGTGTCGATGCGCCAGCGCGGTTGTTCGCGATGATCTGCTTGAACATCGCACTGAGGGCGCGCGCGTTGATCGTCTCGCCCTGGCGGACGGCGACCGTGCGGGCTGTTTTGTTGTCGTGGCCGGCGGTGATGATGCCCTCCGGATCGGGAACGATCGCGCCGTCGTACAGGAAGATGTTGACGTGGTCCTTCGCCGCGAGGAGAGCGCAGATGTTGCCCTGCAGCACGAAGTAGGGCTGCGTGGTGCGTTTGATGGTTTCGACGACGTCCGGGTCAGCCGCGTGGACCAACGCGCGGACCTCGCGGCAGACGGCTTGCTGCCATTCGGGCAGGCGATCGATGTAGGCGTCAACGCGGGGGTCCACGGAGTACGTCATGAGGGTCGTCTGTCTCTATCTTAACCGTAGCGGCGCCGGCACGTGGCGAGACGCTCCGAGCGACTAGGCTTGCACGGTGAATGCTCGCCTCGTGCGTATCCCGCGCCACCTCCTCCATGTTGAACTCGACGACCTGGTCGACCTGGGGGTGCCCGCGTCTGCGCGGGCCGCGCTGCGCGGGCTGCTGGCCGATCTGCCGTTGGTGCCGGATGCGACGCACAGCGCCCAGTTGATTGGATCGCCCGAAGTGACCCTGCCGAGTCTGGCGGTCCTGGCCCGCCACGTTGGTCAGGGCCTGCGCGACCACAACCTGACTCTGGCGCACGACCGCGACGCATTGCGCACGGAGCGGCGCAAGCTCGCATTTCTTGACGCCGAGTCGCTGCTCTCCGCGCTCGACCACGGCGATCAGCGTCCGGCGCACGAGGCGGTGCTCTTGGTTGCCAACGCGACACCCGCCGTGCTGCCCGTGCTGCTCGAGCGCAGCGCAGCCAACCGGGCCTCCTTCATCGCCTGCCAGACCGTGCTCGGCGGACTCGCGCAGTGGCGCACTTTGTTATTGGAGCAGGGGCTGACAGAGATACCGTAGTGCGCGGTCGTGCAGGAACAGTCAGTGCTCGGATTGATCGCGTGCGAGTGCGTGCTCGTGGATCGGGATGCTGGTCACCACGAAGCCCGGTGTAAAGAGCAGAGCGAGTTTGAGGAACTGCGCGGATTGTCCGTGCAGCACGTGCTCCCACCAGTGATCGGGCACGTACTCCGGCAGCACGACGGTCACTAGATCGGCATTCTCGTTGCGCTTGAGCTCGAGCAGGAACTGCATCAGCGGACCCGTCAAGCTGCGATACGGGGACTCGAGCACGACCAGCGGGATGCCCTGGCTCCAGGCCTTCCAGTGCACCTCGAGCTCTCGTGCGCTGTCGGCATCGGACGCCAGGTAGACCGCCGTGACATCGGCGCTGAGGGAGGCCGCGTATTGCAGCGCCCGAACCGCTGGCAGATTCAGACGTGCGACCAGGACGACGATGTGCTGACGAATTGGGCTGACTGCGCTGGGATCCGCGGGCAAAGCGGACAGCACCCGCGCTTCTGCGTAGTGCGTATGGACGAGACGAAACAGCCAGATGAAGAAGGGGATGATCAACAAGACGACCCATGACCCCCAGCCGATCGGCAGACCGGGAATGATGGGCAGGTCAGGATTCATCAAGTTCGTTATTGCCGCGATCAGGGCGACGATGCCCGTGGCTGTTGCGCCCAAGCCATTGACGACCGTTTTGAACCGCCACCGAGGCCCGCGCTCGCGCCACCAGTGTTTCACCATGCCGGCCTGCGAGAACGTGAACGCGGCAAACACACTCAATGCGTAGAGGGGCAGCAGAGCGCCGGTCGAACCACCAAATACGACGATCAAGACGCCCGCCAGTATGCCGAGCAGGATGATGCCGTTGGAAAACGCCAGCCGGTCGCCACGGTACGCGAGTTGATGGGGCGCGTAATCGTCGCGGGCCAGGAGCGACGCCAGCCGCGGAAAGTCCGCGTAGGCGGTGTTCGCGGCCAGAACGAGGATGAGCACCGCCGAGCTCTGGACCACGAAGTAGAGCAGCCCTTCGCCGAACACGCTCCGCGTTAGCTGCGAAATCACGGTGTCCTCGTGGCTGGGAATCACCCCGGCGCCCACGATCAGAATGGAGAGGCCCAGGAACATCGTGCCCAGGATGGCCGCCATCGACAATAGGGTGCGCGCCGCGTTGCGGGGCTCGGGCGGTTTGAACGCGGGAATGCCATTCGAAATGGCTTCCGTACCAGTCATAACCGCTGACGCCACGGCGAACGCACGCAGAATCAAGAAGAGCGATAGTGGCTCATGTCCGATCTCCGCCTGCACTGGCGGTGGCACAACCAGCGTCCCGCTCGCGAGCTTGATCAATCCAAACCCAATGAGCCCGAACATTGCCGCCAGAAAGAGATAGGTCGGAGCCGCGAAGATCGTGCCTGACTCGCGGATGCCGCGCAGATTCGCGACCGTCACCAGCGCAATTGCCGCGACGCCAAGCAGCACCCGCTCATCGACCAGGCCTGGCGCAGCCGAAACCATCTGGTCCACGGCAGACGCAATGGACACCGAGACAGTGAGGACATAGCCAACGATGAGCGCGGCGGCAGCGACGAGACCAGGGATTTCGCCAAGGTTCGCATGGGCGACGATGTAGCTGCCGCCGCCGGAGGGATAGGTGTAGATGGTTTGCCGATAGCTGGTCACCACGGTCGCCAGCAGCAGTACGACGCCGATCGCGAGCGGCAACATCCACCATGTCGCAGCAGTACCAGCAACGAGCAGGATGACCAGCGTTTCTTGCGGCGTATAGGCGACTGACGACAGCGCGTCACTCGAAAAGACGGCGAGTGCTTTCTTTTTCGTCAGGCGCTCGTGGCTTTCGAGGGCCGCGTGAATCGGCTCGCCGACGAGCCAGCGTTTGAGGACGCCAGCCAGGTCGCGTGGTTTCTCGAGCTCCGCGCGCGCCTCGAGGTGTGCCTCAGCGGTGCGCGAAAAGCCCTGAAATCGCGCGCGCCGGACGCGCACGACCGCGTCGCCGGGCCGCTGCTGGCGCACGCGCTCGACGGTGCGCCGCTCCGTGGGCGAGATTCGCTTCTTGCCAGCGGCTATGTCGACCGGCGGGATGTCATTGGCACCATTCGGCGGCGGGCCCCCGTGGCTCATTCAGACCAGGTGGCTCCTGCGTATGGTCGCCTCTCGCGCGGCACGATTGTTGGTCTAATGCGAAAAGCGTACCCGGACGGTCTTGGCCAGCAGGTCGGCCTCGACCGTTAGCCCACCCTGTTCGGCTAGCTGGCGGGCACGATCGATCAAGCCGGGTCCGCGCGGCGCGATGACATGCACAACCAGGCCTGTCTCGCGCGCTAGCATCGCCATGGCGTCCAGCACATCGGGATCTGTACCGATGCTTGGAAATGACGCAACAGCCTGACTCTGCATGTCGTACAACCATGCGTAGCCGAGCGCATAGGCCTTGTTAAGATGCCGCCCATCTTCGTTAAGAATTCGTTCGGGCCGTATCTGGTCGCGTTCGCGCTCGTGGTGGCAACGTTCGCCGTAGTCGGTCTGCTGCAGTCGGTGCTGATCGACCTCCCGTCAGCACTCCTACTCTATCTGGTACCGACTGTGCTCGCCGCGAGCAGATGGGGGCGTGGTCCGGCCATCACCACCGCCCTGCTGTCGTTGCTCGGACACGACTTGCTGTTCATCGAGCCACGCGGCACGTTCACCGTCGCGCGCGCTGATGAGGCGCTTGGCCTGGTGCTGCTGCTGTTTACCGCGTTGGTCACCGCGCAGCTGGCCGACGGCGCACGGCGCGGCGCCGAAACTGCCCGCGAGGCGGCCGTGGTGCGCCGCTCGGACGAGCTCAAGACGGCGATCCTTCGGGCCGTCACGCACAACTTGCGGACGCCCCTCGCGTCGATCAAAGCAAGTGTGTCTGGGTTGCGCCAGCCGGGAGCCGCGTACTCGGAAGCCGACCGTGAGGACCTGCTGGCAGAAATCGAGGAGGAAGCAGACCGGCTCGATCGACTGGTGAGCAATCTGCTCGACGCATCGCGGCTCGAAGCTGGCGGTTTGCGCCCGTCGACGCACCCGCAGGATTTGCGCGAGCTCGTGTCCGCGGTGGTTACTCGGCTGGAGCCGCGGATGCCCGATCGGACGGTGCGGATCGATATGCCAGATGATCTGCCGTCCGTGGCGTGCGACTACGCGCAGATCGACCAGGTGGTGACGAACCTGATTGAGAATGCGTACGTACACACGCCGCCCGGCACGCTCATCACCCTTCAAGCCACCGTCGAAGACGGAGTTGTGCATGTGGCTGTGGCCGACAAGGGCCCAGGTATACCTGAATTGGACCGCGAACGACTGTTCAGGGCGTTCGAGCGCGGCCAGACCCGCGCACCTGGGACCGGCCTTGGTCTGACGATCGCGCGTGGCTTCGTGGAAGCACACGGCGGCCGGCTGTGGCTGGAAGACGCGCCCGAGCCGGGCGCGCGGTTCGTGTTCACGCTGCCGGCGGCATGAGCGGCGAGCGGGTGCTGGTCGTTGACGACGAGCCGCAGATCAGACGCGCCTTGCGAGTGGTCTTGCGCGCCAACGGCTACGCGGTGACCGAGGTCGCCTCAGGCGAGGCGGCGCTCGATGCCGCGGCAACGCAAGTCTTCGACCTGATGATCCTCGACCTGATGCTGCCGGACGTCGAAGGCGTGGAGGTGTGTCGTCGCCTACGTGAGTGGAGCCGGCTGCCGGTGATCGTGCTCTCGGCGCATGACGAGGAAGACGTCAAAGTGCGCGCATTGGACGAAGGCGCAGACGACTACGTCTCCAAGCCGTTCAGCGCGCCGGAGCTCCTGGCCCGGATGCGCAGTGCGGTCCGCCGCTCGTCATTCGAAACGATGCCCGACGAACCGGTCGTGCGCGCCGCCGACGGTGAAGTCGAAATGGACCTCGCGCGCCGCGTTGTATCGCGTGGCGGCGAGGAAGTCCACTTGACGCCGACCGAGTACGAGCTGCTGCGCTTTATGGCCCGCCAGGCGGGCCGCGTCATTACCCATGGACACCTGCTGCGCGAGGTATTTGGCCACGGCTACGCCGATGCCAATGCAGTGCTCCGGGTGCACATCGCGAGTCTGCGAAAGAAGATTGAGCCGGATCCCGCGCGACCGAGGATCATCATCACCGAGCCAGGCATTGGCTACCGGCTACGGGCGGACTGATTCGAGCGCAGCCGGTCAGCCGCTGACGCGCACGGTCATGCGACACAAGGGGCTGCCGCCATGTATGAGCTATCGGCAGGCTGGCCGCCGAGACGTACCTGGCGCGGCTTGAAGCGCGCCCGACGCTCGCGCCTGAGCCGTCCTCGGCAGGCGGCTTGAAGGTCAGTCAGCGCTAAAGCGCGGCTCCTCTGCTGCCGACGACGAGAGCGTGATTCATGGCTAGGAGCACGTCTAGCGCGCCACAGGGCGCGGTCCGCGCTTGCCTCGCTACCGACCGCGTGAGAGACTGAGGTGGAAGTGGGTCGTGGAGGTGAGCACATGTTGGACAGGGAAGAGCAGCAGCCGGTACGACAAATAGCCCCGGGCATGGACGTGTGCGATGTGTCCGGCGAGAAGGTTGGGACGGTCGCGCGAGTTCACCATCCGGCCGCCACGGGCGAGGTCATCGAGGTCAAAACTGGGTTGCTAGGCCTGGGAGCGCACCTGTACGTACAAACCGACGACGTCGACGCAGTCACCGAGGCCGGGCTCATTCTGAAGCGCGCCAAACAGGAGTTTCACGAGGCCGGTTTGGATGCCCGGCCTGACAATTTGACCGACTGAGGACCGGTGGCGGCCGCCGACTCTTAGAAGGCACCCCACACACCCGAACGGCGATAGCCGCGCAGCATCAGCAGGCCTATCGCGAACTGCACGACGCCAAGTGTGGCTTGGTACATTGCGTACCAGGTCGGCGTCTGCGATGGCAATACCCCGGCGATCTCCAGGCCCGACGAAATCAACCGCGTGATGCCGGCGAGGAAGGCGACCAGGATCAACCAGAACAGCCAGCGCCACTGAAGCGCCACGCCGAAGCCGAAGAACGCCACGATCAAGCTGATTCCGCCCAGCGCCGCGAGACCAATGGCGCCGTCGCTCGAGGGCGGCAGGCGCAGTGCCTGCAGAAACACGACCGGCGCCCCCAAGAACAGTGCCAGGATGCTCAGCCAGGCTACGGTGACAAACGCGATCACCAGTGCCTGGGTCCTATTAGGGTGCCTGCGCTCAGGTCTTGGTTCGCCTGTCAACTTAAAATGCGCTTCTCGTAGCACAGGCTGACGGGGTCTTCCCTGTACGCACCAAAAGCCGGGATGCGCTGAAAGCCTTCCTGCTCGTACAGCCGAATGGCGGCGTGCTGATGGACGCCTGTCTCTAGACGGAGAAACCCGATGCCGTGCGACCTGGCATAGTCGGCCAGATGGTCGAGCAGCAGCTTGCCCAAGCCCAGACCGCGAAAGCCTGGTCGGACGTACATCCGCTTGATCTCGCCGTACTCGGTGCCAAACAACTTGATGCCCGCACAGCCGGCAGGCGCGCCACTCTCGCGGATGACGAAGAACGCAACAGCGTCGGCAATCAATTTCTGCACGCTGAAGCCGTGCCGGCTCTCGCTCGGATAGATCGGCTCCAGAAGCGCGTCGAGCTCCGCAATCAAGGCCGTCGCGTCTGGAGTCGCAGGATGCTCAGCGGTTATGACGATGGGCACGATGTCTGGGAGCAAATCCTTAGACGTACGTTGTCACCTTGTCAAGCGCGGCCGGCCCTGTA
>WNGB01000922.1_pt1 | contig 47688 bp, 40 predicted proteins | sample 5400681 | NCBI WGS metagenome assembly WNGB01 (sample SAMN13153367, study PRJNA577476) | soil metagenome | isolation source: 115 cm soil or saprolite under grassland replicate 2 | place: USA:California | collected 2016-06-15
CGTCGGCCGCGACGCCGAAGAGCTCGCCGGCCGGATCACCGCGGCGGGCGCGGTCTTCCTTGGGGCCTCGACGCCCGAGGTGTTCGGCGACTACGTCGCCGGCCCGAGCCACGTGCTCCCCACCTGCGGCAGCGCCCGTTTCGCCTCCTCGCTCGGAGTCGAGGACTTCCTGCGTCGCAGCCACCAGATCCGCTTCACGCGGGAAGCCGCCGCCCGCCGGGCCGCCGCGGCGGCGGTCCTGGCCGATGCGGAGGGCCTGCCCGCCCATGCCGCGTCGGCGCGCCGGAGGTTGCCATGACCCTCTCCCGTGCCATCGATCCCGTCGTCTTCGTCCGGCCCGAGTTGCGCCGGCTGGCGGCCTATCACCTCGACCTGCGGCCGGCGCGGCACAAGCTGGACCAGAACGAGGTGCCCTGGGATCTGCCGGTCCGCCTCAAGCGGAAGATCGCCGGGCAGCTTCTCCAGTCCGGCTGGGCCCGCTATCCCGATTTCCACGCCGACGCCCTGCGCCAGGCGCTCGGTCGCCTCCACGGTCACCCGTGGGAGGGAGTCCTGGTCGGCAACGGATCGAACGAGCTCCTGTCCGTGACCCTCACCGCGCTCGTCCCGCCGGGCGGCGAGGTGATCGGGGTCGAGCCGAGCTTCGGGCTCTACCGCTCGTTCGTCTTGAAGGCCGCCGGAGTGCCGAAGTTCCTGCCCGCGCGCGAGGACCTGCGCCTCCAGGCCGACGAGATCGAGGCCGAGATCGAGCGCAACCCGCGCCGGCCGCTCCTCCTCTGCACTCCGAACAACCCCACCGGCGATGCGCTGCCGCCGGACCGCATCGCCTACTACCTGGAGCGCCTCCAGGCGCCGCTCCTCCTCGACAACGCCTACGGCGAGTTCTGCCGCTGGGACTACCGGCCGCTCCTCGCGCGCTTCCCGCACCTCATCCTCTTCCGCACCTTCTCCAAGGCCTGGTCGCTCGCCGGCCTGCGCCTCGGCTATCTGATGGCCGATCCGCGCCTGGTGGCGGAGCTGATCAAGGTGAAGCTGCCGTACAACCTGAGCCATGCCGGGGCGATCGCCGGCCGGGTGGTCCTGGAGGAGCGCGAGGAGGAAGAGCGGCGGGTGCGGGTGATCGTGGCCCGCCGCGCGCAGTGGGCGCGCATGCTCACCGAGGAGGGGCTGGAGACCTTCCCCTCGGAGGCCAATTTCCTCCTCGTGCGCTGCGCAACGCTGGAGCAGACCGCGGAGATCCGCGACGGCCTCGCCGCCCGTGGCATCCTGATCCGGGACGTCAGCGGGTATGCCGGGCTGGCGCGGTGCTTGCGGGTGTCGATAGGGAGCGGCGCGGCGCTGCGGGATTTCCATCTGGCGTTGGCGGAGATCCGGGACGGGGTGGCGGTGGAGCGGTCGCGGTTCAGGGAGATGCCGCCCGCCCGGCCTCACCCCCCGGCCCCCTCTCCCATCGCACACCCTTCCACCGGGAGAGGGGGAGATTGGTCAGGAAAGGGCAGGATTGGCAGCGTCGAACGCTCGACGGGGGAGACGCGGATTCGGTTGCGGCTGTCTCTCGATGGCGGCGCTCGGCGGATTGAGGTGCCCAACGGGTTCTTGGGGCACATGCTGACGGCTCTGGCCACCCATGGCGGATTCGGATTGGAGGTCGAGGCCAGCGGGGATACGCACGTGGACCTCCATCACACGGTCGAGGACGTGGGGATCGCTTTCGGCGAGGCCCTGGCCTTGGCTCTCGGCGAGCGGCGGGGAATCGTCCGATTCGGCAGCTCCTACGCTCCTCTCGACGAGGCTCTCGCTCGCGCGGTGGTCGATCTCTCGGGACGGGGGATCTTTGCTTGGAGCGCTCCTCCCGAGGTCGCGGCGGGATGGGTGACGGCGGACTTTCCTCTGACTCTGGTCGCCGATTTCTTCCAGGCGGTGGCCGACCGCGGCCGGCTGACGCTTCATCTCGATGTGCTCTCGGCTCGCAACGGCCATCACGCCGCCGAGGCCGCCTTCAAGGCCGTAGCGCTGGCGCTCCGGCAGGCGGTGGCTCTGCGCTCCGGAGCCGCGGAGGTGCCGAGCACGAAAGGGACGCTCTCGGCATGAGGCAGGCGCTCGTCATCGATGCCGGGGTGGGCAATCTCGGGAACCTGGTGCGCGCCCTGGAACGGATCGGCGCGAGCGCGGAGGTCAGTCTCGATCCCGCCCGGGTCGCGGCGGAGCGCTGTTTGCTGCTCCCCGGCGTCGGCGCCTTCGCGCCACCTCGCGAGGCTTTGCGTGGACCTTTGGAGGCGGCTCTCCATGAGGCTCTCGGCCGCGGCGCGTTCCTGCTCGGCATCTGCGTCGGGTTCCAGCTCCTCTTCGAGTCCGGCGAGGAGTTCGCGACGGTCGACGGTCTCGGTCTTCTCTCGGGCCGCGTGGTCCGCCTCCCGGACAGCGTTCCGGTGCCTCACATCGGCTGGAACCGCCTGCACAGCCTCGCCGATCACCCTGTCATGGCCGGGCTCGCGGCGGGCGGCGGCTGGGGGGAGTACGTCTACTTCGTTCACAGCTACGCCCCCGACGGGGTGCCGGCCGAGAGCCACATCGCCCTCTGCACCCACGGCCGCGCCTTCCCGGCCATCGCGGGCCGGGGCCGGGTGATGGGCACCCAGTTCCACCCGGAGCGCAGCGGCGAGGCCGGCCTGCGCCTCCTGTCCAACTTCCTGGAGATGGCTCATGGATCTGCTGCCGGCCATTGACCTCCGCCGCGGCAAGGCGGTCCGCCTCCAGCAGGGGGATGCCAGCCGCGAGACTGTCTACGCGGACGATCCGCTGGCCCTGCTGGAGCGCTTCGATGCCGCCGGGGTACTCCGCGTCCACGTGGTGGACCTCGATGCGGCCTTCGGCGAGCCGCCGCAGCGCGAGCTGATCGCCCGCATGGCGGCGCGGATGCCGATCCAGCTCGGCGGCGGCCTGCGCGACCGCGCCGGTGTCGAATGGGCGCTGGACGCCGGATGCGACCGGGTCGTTCTCGGCTCGCTGGTGGCCGGCGATCCGGAGCGCTTCGGCGAGCTGGCCGCCGCCTTTCCCGCCAAGCTCGTGCCCGCCCTCGATATCGAGAAGGGCGAGGTGCGGGTCGCCGGCTGGACCGAAGGCGCGCGCCGCAGCCTCGCCGACCTCTGCGTTCTCTTGAAAGGCTTCCCCTGCCCGGCGGTCCTGGTGACTGATGTGGAGCGCGATGGCATGATGACCGGTCCCAACCTGGAGCTCACCGCCCAGGTGGCGCGCGACACCGGCCTGCCCGGCCTCCTCTCCGGCGGCATCCAGCGTTTGGAGGACCTGGAGGCGGCACGGAAGGTCCCCGAGATCGGAGGAGTGATTGTCGGACGGGCGCTCTACGAAGGGGCCTTCACGGTCGAGGAGGCGGTCGGGGTCCTCCGCGGCGAGCGCCTGGGGGCGGAGCCATGACCGAGCCGCTGACCTACCTCGCCCGTCGCGTCATCCCGTGCCTCGACGTCTCCGCCGGTCGGGTCGTCAAGGGCGTCCGCTTCCAGGACCTGACCGATCAGGGGGACCCGGCGGAGAGCGCGCTGCGCTACGCCGGGCAGGGGGCGGACGAGATCGTCTTCCTGGACATCGGAGCCGCACCGGAAGCGCGCGAGACGGACGTCGATTGGGTGCGCCGCACCGCCGAGCAGGTCTTCATCCCGCTGACCGTGGGAGGTGGCGTACGGAGCGAGGACGACGCCCGGCGTCTCCTTCTCGCCGGTGCCGACAAGGTCGGGATCAACACCGCCGCCGTCGAAGACCCCGATCTGATCGGCCGCCTCGCCCGCCGCTTCGGAAGCCAATGTGTCGTCCTCTCGGTGGACGCGCGCCGGAGAGACGGCGGCTGGGAGGTGGTGACCAAAGGAGGCCGCGAAGGCACGGGTAAGGACGCCCTGGCCTGGATCCACGACGCCGTCGAGCGAGGCGCCGGAGAGATCCTGCTTACCAGCATCGACCGCGACGGCACCCGCGGGGGCTACGACCTGGAGCTGATCGCCGAAGCGGTGAAAGCCGTCGGGGTTCCGGTCATCGCCTCCGGAGGAGCCGGCACGCCGCAGCATCTCGCCGACGCCCTCGCCGCCGGAGCCGCCGCGGTCCTCGCCGCCTCGATCTTCCACCAGGGGACGTACACCGTCGGGCAGGTGAAGGAGTTCTTGGCGGGGGCGGGGTTTCCGATAAGGCCGGTGGGAGGGGGTCTGCTGAACGCCCTGCGCTTCGACGACCGCGGCCTCCTTCCCGTCGTCGTCCAGGACGTGGTCACCGGCGCCGTCCTCATGCAGGCCTGGGCGAACCGCGAGGCCGTGGAGCGGACGCTCGCGACCGGCCAGGTCTGGTTCTGGAGCCGCTCGCGCCAGTCCCTCTGGCGCAAGGGGGAGACGTCCGGCAACACGCTGACTGTCGTCGAGACATTGGCCGACTGCGACGGAGACACGCTGCTCATCCGCGCCCTGCCGGCCGGACCGGCCTGTCACCGCGGCACCCGCACCTGCTTCGAGCCCAACCCCGCCCGTCTGGAGCTCGGCTGGCTCGCCGAGATCCTGCGCTCCCGCGCCGGCGCCGACCCGGCAGAGAGCTACACCGCCCGCCTGCTCTCCGAAGGCATCGAGCGCATCGCCCAGAAGGTGGGGGAGGAAGGTGTCGAAACCGCCCTCGCCGCCGTCTCGCTGGCAGCACGCGGCGAAGACGGGCGAGACGCGCGACGGACCGCCCTGGTCGGCGAGGCCGCCGACCTCCTTTATCACCTCCTCGTCCTCCTTCAGGCGAGCGGCGTCGAGCCCGAGGAGATCGGGCGCGAGCTCGCCGCACGCCACGGGAGACCTCATCCTTCACGGGGCGAACCAGCTCCCTCCGAGGGGAACCGTCGCCCCTCGAGGGATGGCCTCCCTCCCCGTTAGGGATGACCTCATCCCCAAAAGGGACGGCCTCCTCCCTACCAGGGATGACCTCATCCCCATTGGGGATGGACTCGTCCCCGCGAGAGACGGCCTTCCTCCCCATCAGGGATGGCCTCATCCCTAAAAGGAACGGGCTCATCCCCACGAGGGATGACCTCCTCCCTAACAGGGATGGCCTTCGCCCCAAAAGGGGATGACGTCGCCCCAAGAGGGACGGTCTTCGCCCGATGAGTGACGGCGTCCGCCCTCTGACAGGCGGCGTTCGCCCCAAAAGGGATGACCTTCGCCCCGCGAGGAATGCTCTCCGCCCCACGAGGGACGGCCTTCGCTTTAACTCCTTCGTGGTCGGTACAGATCCTGGCGATCGTGCCGAGAAGTAAACCAGCCGCTCAGCGGCCATGGCGGCCACGAATCCAACGCTTGACTTCCTCCCAACTCAGGCCCGAGGCTGGGTTTCGCATGCAGCAGCGGCTCCTCGCTACATGCCCTCCCTTCCCGCTGGTTCCCGGATCAGAGTATGATTTGACGAAACCGGGGAGATTCCCTAGACTCGAACCATGGCTGAGCCCGCCAGGACAAGATTGCTGCGAGACCGGGCTCCGGCCCACGAGGAGCCGGACGAGCAGGCCTGCACCCTCCTGCGCTACGTGGAGAGGCCGGACGGCACGATCGAGCTGCAGGACACTCCCCTGACACCGGAGGATTTCCTCGATCCACAGGTCGGGGACATCATGTGCCAGGGCAATCCACACACCGTCGCCGCGGCTTTCCTGTACGACCTCCTGGTGCGTCGGTACCACGGCCGGCCGGACGTCCTGGTCACCCAGGACCTCAAACACCTGATGCTGCCGCGCCGCGGGCCGTCTCCGGATGTCTCGGTCCTCATGGGCCTCGAGACGATCGACCATGAGATGACGAGCTACAACCAGTCCAAGACCGGCGTGCCTCCGAGCCTCATCATCGAGGTGGTCTCTCCGACCGACCGGCGGATTCGTGAGGTCGACGAGAAGGCAAAGCCCGGGCTCTACGAGCGGATGAGGGTCCGGGAGTACCTGCTGCAGGACCTGCCCCGGCGGGGCAACGGATGGCGGGTGAGGTGGAGCGGCTACCGGCTGGGCGATGCGGGCCGCTACCAGCCGATCGAGCCGGACGCCCAGGGCCGTTTCCTCTCGGAAACCACGGGTCTCCTCTTCGGAGTCAATCCGGAAGGGAATGGGGTTGAGGTCATCGATGCGGCGACCGGCGAGCGCCTGCTGAGCTCCCGCGAGGAGGAGGAAGGACGCCGGCGGGTCGAGTCAGAGCTTCGGCGTACCGAGGACGAGCTCCGGCGGACCGAGGACGAGCTCCGGCGGGAGGCAGAAACCCGGAAAGCGGCCGAAGCCGAGAATGCCCGTTTGCGCGAAGAGCTCATGAGGCTCCGGAAGAGCTGAAGCCCTCGCTCTCCCCGCTCCCGAGGTCGTGCCCTCACCCCCGGCCGACCCACCTCCTTGATCATCTCGGTATGTTCCTGCCCCGGGCTGGCCGGCCGCCCCGGTTTCCGCTCTTCATGACACTCTAGGAGAGCACAGAGGTTATCCTATCTCATGGTTGATCATGTTCTGGAGGGAGGGGCGCCGCCCCGGCGGGCGGTCCCGCACATCCGCGAGTTCCTCGCCGACAGTCTGACGCCGCTCGGCGTCTACCGCCGGCTTGCCAAGGTCTCACCCCACCGATTCCTCCTGGAGAGCGTCAGCGGCGGCGAGCACGTCTCGCGCTTCAGCTTCATGGGCGCCGGGCCCCGCGAGATCTTCCGTCTCTACCCGGACCGCTTGGAGGTCGAGCGCGACGGACGCCGCCATGATCTCCCCGGCGATCCTTTGGAGGCTCTCCACGAGGTCCTCCGCGACACCACCGCGGAGCCCGGCCCCATCCCGTTCACCGGCGGTCTTGTCGGCTATTTCGGCTACGACGTGATCCGCCTGGTCGAGCGCCTGCCGGACCGGCCGCCCGATCCGTACGGGCTGCCGATCGCCGTGCTCGCCCGCTACGACACGGTGGTCATCTTCGACCACGCCCACCAGCGGGTGCTGGTGATCGCCAACGAGATCGAGGGCGAGGTCGGGGTCTCCGGAGCCGAGCGCCAGCTCGCCCGGCTCTCCCGCCTGCTCACCGCGGAGGTGACCGGCGGCGGTGTGGCCATGCCGGGCTACGCCATCCCGCCCTTGGACGACGAGCCGCCGAGCCTCGACGGCGCCGCCTACCGCAAGGCCGTCGAGACCGCCAAGGAATACATCGCGGCCGGCGACATTTTCCAGGTCGTGCTGGCGCGCCGCTTCAGCGTGCCGCGCCGCGTGGAACCGATCGCCCTCTACCGCGCCCTGCGGATGGTCAACCCGAGCCCATACATGTTTCTGCTCGAATCACCCGAAGTCTCCCTGGTCGGCGCCTCCCCCGAGATGCTGGTGCGCAAGCAGGGCCGGCGCATCGAGACGCGGCCGATCGCCGGCACCCGCCCGCGTGGCATGGACGCGGCCGGCGACAAGCGGCTCGCCGAGGACCTCCTCGCCGATCCCAAGGAACGCGCCGAGCACGTGATGCTGGTCGACCTCGGGCGCAACGACCTCGGCCGCGTGGCCATGCCCGGCACGGTCCGCGTGCCGACCTTCATGGAAGTCGAGCGCTACAGCCACGTCATGCACCTGGTCTCCAGCGTCGAGGGCGAGCTGGTCGAGGACATGGACGGCCTCGACGCCCTCCTCGCCTGCTTCCCGGCCGGCACGGTCTCCGGCGCGCCCAAGATCCGCGCCATGGAGATCATCGACGAGCTCGAGCCGCAGGGGCGTGGCCCCTACGCGGGCGCGGTCGGCTATCTTTCCTACTCAGGGGATGTGGACACCTGCATCGCCATCCGGACTCTGGTGGTGGAGAAGGACCGCACGTCCGTCACCGCAGGGGCCGGCATCGTCGCCGACTCGCGGCCGGATGCGGAGGAGAAGGAGACGGAAAACAAGGCGGAGGCGCTGCTCACCGCGGTGGCCCTCGCCCAGGAGCTGGAGGACTACTCGTGATCCTGATGGTGGACAACTACGACTCCTTCACCTACAACCTGGTCCAGATGCTCTCTGCCGCCGGGGCCGACATCCGTGTCCTGCGCAACGACGCGGAGAGCGCCGAGGCCATGCTCGCCCGCGATCCCGAGGGGATCGTCCTGTCGCCCGGTCCCGGCCGGCCCGAGGATGCCGGCGTCTGTCTGGACCTCCTGCGCTCGCGCGCCGACGTCCCGGTCCTCGGCGTCTGCCTCGGCCACCAGGCTCTCGGCATGGCTTTCGGGGCCACCGTCGGCCGGGCGCCACGCCAGATGCACGGCAAGACCTCGATGGTCCGCCATGAGGACGTTGGCGTCTTCTCGGGGCTGCCCAATCCGTTCGAGGCGACCCGCTACCACAGCCTCGACGTGAAGGCGGAGACCCTCCCGGCGGAGCTCCTGCCCGTCGCCTGGTCCACGGACGACGGCATCCTCATGGGCATGCATCACACCTCGCTCCCCTACTGGGGCGTGCAGTTCCATCCCGAGTCGGTCTTGACCGGCGCCGGGCCTCACCTGCTCGGCAACTTCCTCCAGATCTGCCGGCGCCATGCCGGAGTGCGGGAGGAGACGGTGGCCCGTGGCTGATCCGCTGGGTCCGAAGGAAGCGCTCTGGCGTCTGGCCGCGGGCGAGCACCTCACCCGCGAGGAGACCGAGGAGCTCTTCGGGCAGCTGATGGACGGCCAGGTGAGCGATCCGATCAAGGCCGCTCTCCTGGTCGCCCTGCGGATGAAGGGGGAAGCCGTCCCCGAGATCGCGGGCGCGGCCTCCGCCATGCGCCGCCGCTCGGTGCACATCCGTCACGACCTGCAGGACGTGGTGGACACCTGCGGTACCGGCGGCGACGGCCGCGGCACATTCAACATCTCGACCGCCGCGGCCCTGGTGGCCGCCGCCGCCGGGGTCTCGGTGGCGAAGCACGGCAACCGCTCGGTGTCGAGCCGTTCGGGGAGCGCCGACGTGCTGGCCGCGCTGGGGGTGAAGATCGAGATCGACCCGGAGACCTCGGCGCGCGCGCTGGAGACCGTGGGGATCACCTTCCTGTTCGCGCCGATCCTCCATCCGGCCATGCGCGAGGTCATGCCGGTCCGCCGCGAGCTGGGGATGCGCACGATCTTCAACGTCCTCGGCCCGCTGACCAACCCGGCCGGCGCCCGCCGCCAGCTGATGGGGGTTTACGCCGACACGCTGGTCGAGCCGATCGGGCACGTGCTGCTCGACCTGGGAGCCGAGCACGCCCTGGTGGTCCATGGGACCGACGGGCTGGACGAGATCACCACGACAGGCCCCACGCACGTGGCCGAGGTACGGCATGGCGAGGTCCTCACCTACACGCTGGAGCCCGAGCGCTTCGGGATTACCCGCACCCGGGTCGAGGATCTGGCGGGTGGAGGTCCGGAGGACAACGCCGCCCTGATGCACCGGGTGCTCGGCGGCGAGCCCGGCCCGCTCGCGGACATCACGGCGCTCAACGCCGGCGCGGCGATCTACGTCTCCGGGAGAGCGTCCACGCTGGACGAAGGCTACGGCAAGGCGCGTGAGATCCTCGCCTCCGGCGCGGGGGCGAAGAAGCTCGCGGAGCTGAAGGGGTTCCTGGAAGCATGAACGCGACCGCCACCCGCCCGACCTCACCCCCGACCCCTCTCCCATCGCACACCCCCCAACCGGGAGAGGGGCGCCACCACCCGTCCCTCCCGAGCACGAATCTGATCAGCTCCCCCCTCTCCCGGTGGGAGGGTGGGAGATGGGAGAGGGGGGCCGGGGGGGTGAGGTCGGGCGGGGGAAGGCTCCGCCTCCTCGTTTCTTTGACGGGACTCTGGGAGGCCGCATGACTCCCCCCGACGTCCTCGTCCGCATCACCGAGAACCGCCGGCAGCGGGTGGCGTCCGAGGTGGGGGCCAACGGCGTTGCCGTCGATCTCGCGGACGGTTCGCCGCGGACGCCGGCCGACAACGCCTTCCTCGGCGCCCTCGCGGCGCGGAAGCGCCAAGGCGTTCCGGCCGTGATCGCCGAGGTCAAGATGGGCTCTCCCCGCCTCGGCAACCTCCACGGCCGGATCGATCCGATCGCGCAGGCGAAGCTGTACGCGGCGAACGGCGCGGCGTGCCTCTCGGTCGTCGTCGAGCCCGATTTCTTCCATGGCGGCTACGACCTGCTCGCCGCCTGCCGCGAGGCCTCGGGGCTGCCGGCGATCGCCAAGGACTTCCTGGTCGATCCGATCCAGCTGGTCTGGGCGAAGGAGGCCGGCGCCGCCGCCGTGCTCCTCGTCGCCGCGATGCTCGGAGCCGAGCAGATGGCGGAGTACGCCCGCCTCGCCCGCGGCCTGGGCCTCGTCCCGCTGGTCGAGACCCACGACGCCGCCGACATCGGCAAGCTCCAGGGGGAACCCTGGGAGCTGGTGGGGATCAACAACCGCAACCTGCGGACGTTCGACGTCGACCTGCAGAATTCGATCTCGCTGCTGCCCGGCCTGCCGGCCGAAGCGTTCAAGGTGGCCGAGAGCGGCATCCGCGACGCCCTCGACGTCCTCCTTTTGCGAGACAGCGGCTTCGACGCCTTCCTGATCGGCGAATCCCTCCTCCTCGCCCCCGATCCGGCGGCGAAATTACAGGAGCTGGTAGGGGGTTCCCCCTCTCCCGGGGGAAGGGGGGGCGATGGGAGAGGGGGCCAGGGGGTGAGGTTCCCGGGTGGGGGAACGCTCGGATGACCACCAAGGTCAAGGTCTGCGGCGTCGTCGATCCGCACAACGCCTGGACGGCGGTCTCCCTGGGGGCCGATTTCCTCGGATTGAACTTCTATCCGCGCAGCCCGCGCTACGTCGGCCCGGGCCGGGCGCAGGAGATCGCGGAGGCGGTGCGCGGAAAAGCCATTCTGGTCGGGGTGTTCGTCGACGCGTCGCCGTCCGAGATCGAAGACACGGTGGCGCGCGTCGGCCTCGACCTCGTGCAGCTCTCCGGCGACGAAGAGCCCGCTCCGTTCGCGCATCTGGCCAGCCGGCTCATCAAGGGCTTCCGCACCGGGGGCGACCCAGGGGACGAGGCTCTTTCCCCCTGGGCGGACGGCTGGGGCCTGCTGTTCGACGCTCCCCACGAGTCGCTCTACGGCGGGACCGGGAAGAGCTGGGACTACGATGCGGTTTCCCGGATCATGGACCGCCTCGCCGGACGCCGCGTCTTCCTGGCGGGCGGTCTCGGACCCGACAACGTGCGGCAGGCGATCGCCGCGGCCCGGCCCTTCGCCGTCGACGTCTGTTCCCGCGTCGAGTCGGCTCCCGGCATCAAGGATCCCGAGCTGCTGCGGCGGCTCTTCGAGGAGGTGAGGAATGCTCAGGTCCAAGACGCGCCCTGAACCCGGCTACTTCGGCAGCTTCGGCGGGCGCTTCGTCCCCGAGACGCTGATGGCGCCGCTCGACGAGCTGATCCGCGTCTACGACAAGGTCAGCAAGTCGCGCGCGTTCCGCCGCCGTCTGGCGGACATCCTGCGCGACTACGTCGGCCGCCCGACGCCGCTCTACTTCGCCGAGCGGCTGACCGACGAGCTCGGCGGCGCCCGCATCTTCCTCAAGCGCGAGGACCTCCTGCACACCGGCGCGCACAAGATCAACAACGCCGTCGGCCAGTGCCTGCTCACCCGCGAGATGGGCAAGGAGCGGGTGATCGCGGAGACCGGCGCGGGCCAGCACGGCGTGGCGACCGCCACGGCCGCGGCGTTCCTCGGCCTCACCTGCACGGTCTACATGGGGAGCGAGGACATGCGCCGCCAGCGCTTGAACGTCGACCGCATGCGCCTCCTCGGCGCCGAGGTCGTCCCCGTGGACTCGGGGAGCCGCACGCTCAAGGACGCCATCAACGAGGCGCTGCGCGACTGGGTGACCAACGTGCGCTCGACGCATTACGTGCTCGGCTCGGTTTTGGGGCCCGATCCGTTCCCGCGCATGGTGCGCGACTTCCACCGGGTGATCGGCGACGAGGCGCTGGCGCAGCTCAAACGCCAGGCTGGCACCGACGCGCCGGATCTGGCGGTCGCCTGCGTCGGCGGCGGCAGCAACTCGATCGGCCTGTTCACCGCCTTTCTGGGCGACCACCGGGTGCGGCTGATCGGCGTCGAAGCCGGTGGCCGCGGCCAACGGCTCGGTGAGCACGCCGCCCGCTTCAAGGGGGGCAGGACCGGCGTCCTCCACGGCACCCGCACCATGGTCCTCCAGGACGACGAGGGGCAGATCGTCGAGACCCATTCGGTCTCCGCCGGCCTCGACTATCCGGCGATCGGCCCGGAGCACGTCTGGCTCCAGCAGCAGGGCCGGGTCGAGTACACCTCGGCGACCGACGCGGAGGCGATCGCGGCCTTCCATCTGCTGGCGAAGACCGAGGGGATCCTCCCCGCCCTGGAGAGCGCCCACGCGATCGCCGAGGCCACCAAACATGCACCGCGGCTGTCGCGGAAGCGGATCGTCCTGGTGAACCTCTCGGGACGCGGCGACAAGGACGTGGAATCCGTGAACGAGTACGACCGGTTGCATGCAGTACAGGCAGCGGAGGCACGATGAGCGCCATCAGTGCGATTGAGACTGTGTTCGCAGAGTGCGCCCGGGAGGACCGGGCGGCCTTCATCCCCTTCCTCATGGCGGGCGATCCGAGCCTGGAGATGACCGCCGCCTTCCTGGAGGCCGCGGCCGCCGGGGGCGCCGACATCATCGAGCTCGGCGTGCCGTTCAGCGATCCGATCGCGGACGGACCGACGAACCAGCGGGCCACGGTGCGCGCCTTGAAGGCCGGAACCAAGCTCTCGGCGATCCTGGAGATGGTGGCGCGCCAGCGCGACCGCCTGGGAGTTCCCATCGTCCTGTTCACCTATTTCAACCCGATCCATGCCCGCGGCATCGAGCGCTTCGCCGAGCAGGCCGCGGCCTCCGGGGTCGACGGCGTCCTCTGCGTCGACCTGCCGCCGGAGGAGGGGGAGCGCGAGCTGGTGCCGGCTCTTCGCGCTCACGAGGTCGACGCGATCTTCCTCGTCTCGCCGACCAGCACGCGCGAGCGGATCGACCGGGTGGCGCGCGCGTCGAGCGGCTTCGTCTACTACGTCTCGCGCACGGGCGTGACGGGTGAGCGCACGGCGCTGGCCACCGATCTGGTCAAGGACGTGAAGCGCCTGAGCAAGCGGATCGACCTGCCCCTCGCCGTGGGCTTCGGCATCTCCACGCCGGCCCAGGTGGCCTCGGTGGGCGAGGTGGCCGACGGGGTGGTGGTGGGGAGCGCTCTGGTGCGCTTCCTGGAGGAGAACGCCAGCCATCCAGATCTGCCGGCGCTGCTGGAAGACAAGGTCCGCGAGCTGTCGGCGCCCCTGCGCCGGAAAGCGGAGAGGCGGCCGGCGTGAGCGGAGAGGTGCGCCACATCGCCACCCAGGTCCACGGCCGGTACCTGGTGGAGGCGCCGGCCCCTCTGAAGCAAGGGCAAGCCTGCCCGCTCCTCGTCGGCTTCCACGGCTACGGCGAGACCGCGGAGAAGCATCTCGGCGAGCTGCGCAAGATCCCGGGGGCCAACCAGTGGGTCCTCTGCGCCGTCCAGGCGCTCCACCCCTTCTACAACCGGACGGGCGAGGTCATCGCCGGCTGGATGACCCGGCAGGACCGCGAGCTCGCGATCGCCGACAACGTCGCCTACGTGGCGGGAGTCGTCGCCGATCTGCGAAAGACCCTGCCGGCGAGCGACCGTCTCGTCTTCCTCGGCTTCTCGCAGGGAGCCGCCATGGCCTACCGCGCCGCCACCGGGAGTGGCCACCGTTGCCACGGCGTCGTGGTCCTGGGCGGCGACGTGCCGCCCGAGCTGGAGGAGGGCGACCTCGCCGCCGGCTTTCCGCCGGTCCTCCTCGGCCGCGGCAGCAGCGAGGAGTGGTACGACGCCGCCAAGATGGAGCACGATGTCGAGCTGCTGCGCGGCAAGGGAGTCGACGTCCGGCCGGTGGTCTTCACCGGCGGCCACGAGTGGACCAACGAGTTCCGCGCGGCGGCGGGCGGGTTTCTGCGCGAGGTGTTTCAGGCGGCGAGCTGACCCTCACCCCCGGCCCCTCTCCCATCGCACACCCATCCCCCGGGAGAGGGGAGAAAAGCAAAGAAAGCCAAACAAACTCTCGGGGAGGGGGGGCTTTGGGCGGTGGTGCCCCCTCTCCCGGGGGATGGGTGTGCGATGGGAGAGGGGGTCAGGGGGTGAGGTCTTCATTCCCCCCCGGCCGCCTGATCCCCAACGCCTTCACCTTCTGGTGCAGATAGGTCCGCTGCACGTCGAGCAGCTTGGCCGCCGCGGTGAAGTTCCAGCGGGTGCGGTGGAGGACCGCTTCGATGTACTCGCGCTCGCAGCGGCTCTTGACGTCGCGCAGCGGCACCACCGGGAAGGCTTCCGGCAGGCGCAGGAGGCCGGTCTCGGGGGTGCGGGCCGGGACGAAGAAGCTCGACGGGAGCTGGTCCGGGGTGATCGGGTCGCCTCCGAAGATCACCAGGCGCTCGGAGACGTTGCGCAGCTCGCGCACGTTCCCCGGCCAGGCATAGCCCTCGAGGAGCGGATAGACCTCGGGGTCGACCCGGCGCGGGCGCATCCGGTGCTGGCGGGCGAAGTGCTCCAGGAAGCCGTCGAAGAGGAGGCGCACGTCCTGCTTGCGCTCCCGCAATGGAGGCACCGCGAGGGGCAGATGGGCCAGCCGGAAGTAGAGGTCCTCGCGGAAGGCTCCGTCGCGGATCGACTTCTCCAGATCGCGGTTGGTCGCCGCGATCACCCGCACGTCCACCTGGCGGTCGCGCGTGTCGCCCACCCGGCGCACGCGGCCGTCTTCGAGCACCCGCAGGAGCCGCGACTGGAGCGGGTACTCCATGTCGCCGATCTCGTCCAAGAAGAGGGTGCCGCCGTCCGCCTCCTCGAAGAGGCCGGGCTTGGCGACCTTGGCGTCGGTGAAGGCGCCGCGGGCGTGGCCGAAGATCTCGTCCTCAATCAGGTTGTCCGGGATGGCCGCGCAGTTGATCTTGATGAACGGCCGGTGCGCCCGCGCGCTCTGGCGGTGGAGCGCGCTCGCCACCAGCTCCTTGCCCGTGCCGCTCTCGCCCATGATGAGCACCCGGGCGTCGGTCGCCGCAGCCCGTGCGATCCGCTCGCGCAGGGCGGCGATCGCGGGCGAGCTGCCGAGGATCTCCGGCTCTCCTTTGAGCGAGGCCACCTCGCGTTGCAGGGCGTGGTGCTCCAGCGCGTTGCGGATCGAGCGCAGCAGCCGCTCGCGGGTGAACGGCTTCTCGATGAAGTCGTGGACGCCGAGCCGCAGCGCCTCCACCGTCTCGCTGATCGACGCCTCGCCCGAGATGATGATGGTCGGCGGGAAGCGCCGGATCTCGACCAGCCGGCGCACCAGGTCCACCCCGCTCATCCCGCGCAGCCGCACGTCGAGCAGCAGGAGGTGGGGGAGGGGAGTCGCCGGGGCCTCCAGCAGAGTCAGCGCCTCCTCCGCCGCCGACACCGCGCTGGGTGCGAACCCCTCCTCGCGCAGCTGGAGCAGCAGCCCGGCGCGGATCTTCTCGTCGTCCTCCACGATCAACAGGCGGGTCACGAAGCTCCCTCCGGCCTCGGCAGCAGCAGCCGGAACGTCGTGCCTGCCGGCGAGGTTCGCCGCAGCTCCAGGTCTCCGCCGTGATCGAGCAGGATCTTCTTGGCGATGGGCAGGCCGAGGCCCATCCCCTCGCCCGGCTGGCGGGTCGTGACATACGGCTCGAAGACGCGCGGCCGGACCTCGTCCGGGATTCCCGGACCGTCATCGGAGACGTCGAGGACGACGTCGCGCGGCGTGCCGTCCAGGCGGAGGGTCACCGTTCCCCTTCCCTCCTTGCGGGCGAGCGAGCTGTTGTCGCAGAGGTTCACCAGGGCGCGGCGCAGCATCTCGCGGTCCACCTCCACGGTGAAGTCTCCGTCCTCCGGGCGTTGCTCCAGACGCAGATCCAGGTTCGGCCAAGCCGCGGCGAAGGTGCCGGCGAAGTCGGCCACCACTTTGCCCAGGTCGTGGCGCTCCCGGCGCGGACGGGGGAGGCGGGCGAACCCGGTGAGCTCCTGGGCGAAACGGCCGAGGCGGTCGAGCTCCTCGACGACGCTCCCCGCCACCTGGCGCACCTCGTCGGACGGCGGCGGGGCCTCCCCTCCGGCGAGCTGTTGCAGGCGGGCCAGCTCCAGGCGCGCGGCGGTGAGCGGTGTCTTCATCTCGTGGGCGTGGCGTCGCGCCGTCTCCTGCCATCCGGAGAGGTTCTGGAGGGCGGCCAGGCGGCGGCGGTCGCGCGCGATGATGCGCGAGGTCTCCTCGATCATCGCGGCGATCCGCCCCAGCACGTCGCGTCCGCGGTCGCCGACCACCACGTCGTCGCGGCCGGAAGAGAGCTGGGAGAGGGCGTCGCGCAGCCGCGCGATCCGCCGCTCCCGCCGTCCCTGACGCACGAGGTGGACCGTGCCGGCGACCACGAGGACGCCGCCGACCAGGGTCAGGAGGACCATCTCGTAGCGCTGCAGGATCTCCCGCCGGTTGTGCTCCAGGATCTGGAGGTGCTGCAGGAGCCCGCGCGTCGTCTCGAACCGCCGGTGGTACTCGGCCCGGCGGGCCGGATCGAGACGGGCGAGCTGCTTCTGATCCTCCAGCGAGCTCTCCAGGGTGGCGAGGAGCTCCGGCTGCAGGCCGAGCCGGAACCAGGCGGCCGAGATCTGCCGCTCGAACAGCCAGAGGGCGGCCGCGGTGGCCACCAGAATCCCGGCGAGGGTCAGCACGGCCGAGCGCCAGGTCACCGCTTCGCCGCTCCCGTGATGAAAGCGAGGCTCCACTCCTGCTCGAAGAGGGCCGGCCGGCCGATCGAGGTGGCCATGAGCAGTTGGAGGACCTGCGAGAAGGACGCCGGGCGGTCCTCCAGGGCCTGCGACACCGCGCCCGCGTTGCCGCCGCCGTCACTGTCGCCAGACATCGACTCGGTGAGCCAGCGTTGGGTCTCCTGCTGCTCGGCCTGGGAGAAGGGGATGACCTGGAGCCGCACCTCGGCCGGCCAGCGGGCCGCGACGCGAGGGAGCGGGAGGACCGGCAGGCGCGCCTCCCGCCACCAGTGGCCGAGCTTCTCGAAGGAGTCGAAACGGAGATGCTCGCGCTTCCCCGAGGCATCGAGGCGGGTCACCAGATAGACCTCCTCCCACAGCTCGTAGCGGACGTCCACGCGGGCGCCGCCGCGCAGCTTCTGCGGCGAGGCTCCGGTCGTCCGCACCTCGAAGGCGAGAGTGGCGGTCAAGCCGCTGTCGAGCTGCTTGCGCACGTCCGCCCGCTCGAGGAGCGGCGGCAAGCCGGCGAGCACGACCCAGGAGCCCTCGGGTTGCAGCACGGGTCCGGCGGCGAGGAGGGGGGCGGCGCAGAGCAAGGACACCAAGGACGCCAAGGACATCAAGGGGGTGAGGGCCCCCCTCATCGCAGCACCTCCCCCACGTCCAGGTACGACACCATGAGCCGGAGCCGGCCCCAGACGCTGCGGAACACCAGAGCGGTCGAGAGCTCCAGCCGCTCCAGGGGGTTGGGTGTCTGCGACAGGTGCAGGTCGGGTGAGGTCGACTCGATCCCGAGCTCGATCCGGTTCTCCAGATAGGTATCGCCGAAGCCGCCATGGCCCCGGGACTGCTTCAGCCGTACCCTGTGCTGAAGACCCAGCGAGCCGCCGAAGACGTCGACGTCTTTGTCCAGGGAAGCTCCCTCGGCCGTGGGGAGGTTGTGCAGGTACGCCCGGCCGAAGGAGAGGCGGCCGAGGCTGGAGACCGTCTGGCGCGGGGTGATCGGCCAGTGCCGGGCCGCGGAGACCACGGCCGCGATCTCCTGCGACCGCTGCGCCCTCATGGTCTCCTCGATGAGATCGCCGTCCACGGCCACGATGTGCCGGAGAGGTCCGGTCTCGAAGGAGCTCCATTCGAGACCGCCGCTCAGCGTGACTCCCCGGGAGGGCACCACCGGATCGTCGCTCGTGTCCCGGACCCACTTCAGCTCGGCGCGGTCGAGCGTCGCATCGACATCGTTGGCCAGGTCGAGAAAGGAGCCGCTCGCGCGGAATCTCGCGAGGACCTCATGGCGGCTCGAGCCCTCGCCATCCCGCCGGCTCCAGTCGAACCGGATGGCGTCCTTCGCGCTCAGGGGAACGCCGACCTCGGCCGAGAGCCGGCGCGCGGAATTTCTCCAGTCCCAGAAGACGAAGGTCGGATCGAGACCGTAGGGCAGGACCTCGGACGTGCAGCAGAAATTCGGCGGCAGGCCTGAGTACCCGGCGCTCGCCACGATGCCGCGGCCGAAGAGGTCGTAGCGGGTGAATCCCACCTGCACCCCCTCTGTGCTGTCCAGCGCCGCGAAGACGACGCCGGACCGGCCGATGAACTGGCGGTAACCGACCAAGCCGGGGAGCGTCACGGACCAGCTGTGGGCCTCGCCCATCGTCTTGTCGAGGTTGAGCGGCTCGGCCAGGGTATAGAGGCCGACGGTGTGCTCGAAGAGAAAGCGGCGGGCCTCCGTGACCTCGACGAGCAGCTCGTAGGCGCCGCGCGTGCTGCCCTTGCGCAGGGAGAATTGGGCGTCGAGGACGAAGGGGAGCCGGTGGACGCGGGCCACCGCCTGCGCCAGCTCGGTCTCGGTATAAGTTGCCCCCTCCTTGAGCAGCGTCTCCGCCTTGATGATGCGTCCAGCCGCTTCGCGGGGTCCTTCGACGGTGATCCTCTCCAGGAGGAAACGGGGAGCCTCCTCCTGCGCCTGCGACGCAAGAGCCACCAGCAGCAGGAGCGCTCCGAACAGGACCCGCCGCAGCACGGAGGGTCGGACTTCGAACGTCATGGTCTTTCTCCTCGTCCGGAGCGGACCGCATGCCCGCAACGTACCGGCCGGAGAGCGCAAGCCGGATGCCGTCCTCCCCGCAAATCGGCCGGATCGCCGCAACCCTCAGGAGATCAAGAAGTTGCCACCGTCAGGAGGACTGCGGGGGCGGGCCTCCGGGCGCCGGGAGCGTATGAAGAAGCATACACCCTGTCGGGGAAACCTGCCGGCCCGCCTTTGTGCGCTGCTAGGATTTCGACATGGCTGAGAACAGGCAGTTCAAGTTCAAGCACAAAGTCACTTCATCGGGCTTCAGCAAAGCGGTGTCGCAACGAGTCGACGACTACTTCCAGGATCGGGGGATCTCGAGGCACGCCAATCTGGAGATGATCTCGAAGACGGTCCTCGGCTTCGCCTTGTGGATTGGCACCTATGTCTGGCTCATGACCGGCCGGTTTTCATCCCTGGAGGTGGTCGGCGTGTATGTGTTGCACGGGGTCGGGCAGGTCTACATGGCGTTCAACATCGCCCATGACGCCAACCATGGGGCCTATTCAAAGAGCAGACGGGTCAACAGAGCCTTGGGATGTGTCTTCGACCTGGTCGGCGGGAGCTCCTACATGTGGCGCCTGATGCACAATGATTCGCATCATTCCTTCGTCAACGTTCGCGGGGCCGATACGACGCTCGTGTCCGGTAACATGTTCAGGTTTTCCCCTCATGACGCGAGGAGGCCGTTTCATCGCTACCAGCATCTCTATGCCCCTTTTCTCTACTGTCTGTCCACGCTCGATTGGGTCCTGGCCAAGGACTACCGCTGGCTCTTCCAGCAAAGATTCGGCAATCGGAAGGTCGTACAACACCCACTCGGTGAGCTCATTCTCCTGTTCGCCGGCAAATCCTTCTACTACACCTACATGCTGGTTCTCCCCTTGCTCTATCTCAGCGTGCCCTGGTACTCGGTCGTCCTCGGGTTCGTGGTGATGCATTTTTTCCTTGGTTTTACCCTCGCGCTCATTTTTCAGCCGAACCATTTCAACGAGGAGTCGTCTTTCCCCGAAGCTGACGAGGAAGGTCACATCTCCAACGACTACATCAATCACATCTTCGACACGACGGTCGACTATGCCCGGGACAACCGGTTCGCCACCTGGGTTCTGGGGAGCCTCAACCTCCACGTGATCCACCACATGTTTCCCGGGATTTGCCACGTCCATTACCCGGCGTTGACGAAGATCGTCAAATCGACTGCCGAGGAGTACGGACTCTCCTACCGGGAGAACAGGACGATCACAGGGGCCTTCCTGGCCCACCTCAGGTGGATGAAGGTGCTCGGGAGTGCGGATGGAAAAGCCCCAGAAACGATCGGACTGCCGTAGAGACGTCCCAGTCCGTGACCACGAACCAACCGGGTCCACCGCCGTCGGGACGTCTCCCACTGCTCAGTGCTCCGAGGCATCGCCTCGGCGTCCCGGAGCACTCAGCCAATGCCCCGGGACGATGCCCCGGAGTCCCAAGGCACTGGGCCGATGTCCCGAGACATCACCTCGGCGTTCCAGGATACTGAGCCAACGCCCCGGGACGATGCCTTGGAGTCCCAGGGCACTGGGCCGACATCCCGGGACATCACCTCGGCGCCCCAGGACACTGAGCCAACGCCCTGGGATGATGCCTCGGCGTCCCGGGGCACTGAGCCGAAGCTCCGGGACATCACCTCAGCGTCCCGGAGCACCGAGCCAATGCCCCGGGATGATGCCTCGGAGTCTCGGAGCGCTGGGCTGAAGCTCCGGGACGTCACCCCGGCGTCCCAGGACAGTGAGCCAACGTCCCGGGATGATGCCTCGGAGTCTCGGGGCATCGAGCCGACCTCCCGGGACATCGCCTGGGTGTGCAGGGTCATCGTCGCGGCGCCTCAGGCCGAAGGTCGAATGACTGACGTGCCCGGCGGCCACTGCGGCATCCGCACAAGGAAGTACGCCGCGCAAACCCATAGGATCGCGACCGTGAGCCATGCGACCGGGGACGCGTTCAGCGTGAACGGGTTCGTTGCGCCCGGTGTCGCCGAGGGGACGATGTCCTTGGAGTTGTTCACGGCCGCGTGCAGCAGCATCACGAGCAGCAGGCTTCCGTTGGTGCGCGCATAGAGCCACGCCATCGCGACGGACATCGGGACGACCTCGAACAGAAAGACAAAGAACGACTGTCCGTTCGTGTCCGCTCCGGCGATATAGAACTGCGGCAGGTGCCAGCAGGCCCAGATCACTCCCAGCAGGAGGCTCGCGCGGGCGAGCCCGAAGCGCTCCGCCAAGCGGGGCAGCGCATAGCCGCGCCAGCCGATCTCCTCTCCCGCCTGGAAGGGAGTCGAAAAGGCGATCGCCAGTGGGATGAGGTACCACGGGTCCGTGCCGAAGCGCGGCCACACGCCGGTGGTCACGCGGTGGAGGAGCGCGACGGTCAGCTTGATGACGGCAATATAGCTGACGGCGAACAGGTACCAGCGTGGAGCGACGCGCCAACGGAGCACGCGGCCGAGCAGGGCGCGCACGCCGTCACTTCCCTCGTCCCGTGCAGTGAGCCAGAGAGCCGCCATGGAGGGGGCGAAGGCTCCCAGGAGCACCAGCAGAGCTCCGAGAGGCGTGCTGGCGGGGATGACCGTCGCGACGGTGACGAAGAAGACCCAGGTGACGGCGTAGGACAGGACGAAGAATTTGACGAGCTCTCTCCCCGGTGTCTGGCTCATAGGACTCTTCTACGCAAGCCGGGTGTGACGGGTTTTTCCACGTTCGTCGGTCGCGGGGCCGCACGAATTCCTCCCAGCCGCTCTGTCTGCCTCAGTCGCCCGGTTTGCCGGCGAGCCCACCAATCTGGTATCTTTCCGGTTATGAGCCGCTCAGCCGTTGCCCACGCGCAGGTAACCGCAATCGCCCGCACCATCCGCTTTCCCGCCGGGCTCCGCGACAAGATCGCGGCAGATGCGGAGAGGTGTGGGCGGAGCTTCGAGGGACAGGTGATTGCCTTGTTGCGCCGGCACTACGGGGAGGACGTTGATATCGCTCCGAGCCCCACCGAGATCCTCGCCCTGGCAGCCGCCAGCTTTGAGGACATCCCTGCTTCGGATCTTCCCCTGCTGACCCGAAAGCTCAAAGAGCCGGAGCAGTGAGCCGGTGTCGCGCCAGCTTCCGCTGGTGACTAGAAACAAACGCGACTTCGAGGGGCTCACCAAGGCATCTGGCGTGAGTCTTCGCCTGGTCGACTGGTCTAAAGGGTCTCGGCCCACAGGATCGCGACCGTGAGCCAGGCGACCGGCGCAGACCCGGCAGGACGGGTTTCGATACAATCAAAGCCATGAAGCGCCCGCGAGGACTGATCCTGATCCTGCTGATCGCCCTTCTCCCCATTTCCCTCGCGGCGGGGACCGAACCCCCGCCGGACAGCCTGGCCGGCCGGCTCGCCGGGATTGACGGGCTGTTACGGTCTGGAGAGTGGAGCCGTGCGGAAGAGGCCGCTCGCCTGGAGATCGCGCGCTCCCGGCGGAGCTTGTCGGCGAGCGTGCTGGCCGCCGGCCTGGCGCGGCTCGCGCTGGCCGAGGCGGGGCTCGGCCGCGAGGAGGCTGTCTGGCACTGGCAGATGGCCCAGGGCCTCGATCGCGACATCCTGCCGGAAGCGACCCTGCGCACGTTTGGCGCTCCGGGCGAGCTGCTGAGCCGCCATCCCCTGCGGCCGGCCGGGCAAGCTCCTCCCGGTCTCGAGGTCCACAGCCTGGGAGGAGCGGTCGAGCCGCCCCGTAGGACCGCGGGTGAGCTCCCGGAGCTCTCGCAGGCCCTGCGGTCCCTGTCGGTGCCGCTGTGGATCTGTGCCCAGCTGATCATCGATGCGGAAGGCCGGCCACGCGATCCGGTTCTCCTGGGGGCGAGCCTGCCCGGCATGTCCCTCGAAGTGCTGGAAGCAGTGCGCAACTGGCGCTTCCAGCCGGCCCGCAAGGAGGGCCGGCCGGTGGCGGTCTTCTACCAGTTCTCCCTCAATCCCGTCGCCGAAAAGCCCTTGTCCGAGATCGCGCATTCCAGCCGGCAGGAGGTCGCGGAGCTCGACGGTCTGCTCCGCGCGGGCCGGTGGAAGGAAGCGGACAGAAAAGGCGAAAAGCTCTGGACCGCTTTGGATGGCTCGCTCGGGTGGAAAGACATGGGCCTCTTCCTCACCTTGCGGGCGTTGGCCGAAGCCGGTCTCGGCGCGCGCGACGAGGCGATCTGTCACTGGCAGGCGGCCCAGCACCTGGACCCGGACCTCTATCATGCCGACCTCGCCGCCTATGGAGCGGCCGGCGCTCTGCTGGAGGCGAACCGTTGGGGCCTCGTGCTGGACGACGGCGATCCGGCCGCTCGCAGGACACCGCCGGCTCTGAAGAAGGCCAAGCGCGTGACTCTGCGGGGGGTCCGCACGCCGATTTCAGAGCGCCTCTTGATGGCGGGGATCATCGACTCCAACGGCCATGTCCGCCAACCGGTCCTGTTGTCCAACCAGCAGCAGCAAAACCTGCTGGCGACCTGGGACACCCCGATGGAGCGGATGGTGGCGATGAACGCGCTGGTGTCCGTCTGCTCCTGGCGGTTCGAGCCCGCGCGGATCGGCGACCAACCCCTGATGGCCGCCTCGAGGTGGACTGTCGGTATCGGCAACGCGCAGGTGGCTCCGTTCGATCTCCCACTCGGCTTCCCACACCCGGAATTCGGGCAAGGCCCCTCCCTGCCTCAGGGTCCCAGGACACCGGCAGCGACGGCACCGCCTCCCTGACCGTCGACCGGCCCCGTATCCAGCCACCCTGGGGTAAGCTGTCTCCATGGCGTACGAGGTCTCGGTCGTCATTCCGACCTGCAACCGGCTGGAGGTTCTGGCTGAGGTGCTCCAGGCTCTGGAGTTCCAGCTGGAGGCACCGCCTTTCGAGGTTATCGTGGTGGACGACGGATCGACCGACGGCACCGGCCAGTGGCTGCGCAGCCGCTCGTTCCGCCTCCCCCTGCGCGTCCTCACTCAGGAGAACCGGGGGCCGGCCGCGGCCAGGAATACCGGGGTGATCGTAGCCCAGGGGCAGTGGGTGGCCTTTTTGGGGGACGACACCGTCCCGAGCGGTGGATGGTTGGCGGCCCATCGCGAGGCCCACCGGCGCCATGGCGACGCCCTCCAGGTCGCCGTGATCGGCTATACTGGATGGCACAAACGGATGCGCCTCAACCCGTTTCTGCGCTACATCAATGAGCACGGGCTCCAGTTCGGGTACGCCCTGATCCAGGACCCGGAGGACGTCCCATTCAACTTCTTCTATACCTCCAACCTGTCGCTGCACCGCGATCTGCTGCTCGCCGAGCCGTTCGACCTGCGCTTTCCCTATCCGGCCTGGGAGGACATCGAAGTCTCCTACCGCTTGAAAAGGCGAGGGTTGCGGCTCGTCTACGAGAAATCGGCCAGCGTGGCGCACGACCATCCGACCGACCTGGCCCGCTTCGCCTCCCGGCAGGAGAAGGCGGGGTACTGCGCGGTCGTCTTCTACCGGCTCCATCCGGAGCTGGGACCGTTCCTCGGGATCGGTCCCGAGGGACCTCCGCCGCTTCCGCCGGAGCCTCCCCAGAGATGGCGGGAACGCCTGGTCCGCACTTTGCAAAATCTTCCTGTGCGTGTACCGAAACTCTGGGAAGAGGTGCTCCGGTACCATTACATTCGGGGGCTTCACCGTGGCTGGGCCGATGTCGGCCTGAGAGCGGTGTCGCCCAAGGAGGACGTCGATGACCATGCGACGAGCAACCGAACGGCTTCGTGAGGTGGGCTCGCTCCCTGTGCTGCTCCTTGCGCTGTTGATCGCAACGAGCGGCAGCCTGTCCGCCCAGGACCGTTCCAGGTCCCGTTCCAACGACTCGGGTGAGGGGCCGCGCGTAGCGGTGCCGCGCTCCGAGGGATCTTCTCATTCTTCGCCGCCTTCTTCGCCGCCGCGGTCGGCTTCTCCCTCGTCTCCCTCTGCATCTTCCGGTTCCAGCCCCCGTTCTTCGTCGCGCTGGGCCGTGCCCGGCTCTCCCGGCGACGCGCGCCGCCAACCGCCGTCCCGCGATCGCCGCGACCCGAATTGGCGCGGTGGTGGCGACTGGCGCGGCCACGGCTCCTTCTACTATCCGCGCTGGTACAGCAACTACGGACCGAGCTGGTGGTGGGCGCCGTACGGCTACGGCTGGTGGGGCTGGTGGTGGCTGGGCGACAACTACTGGCCGCCCTATGATCCGTATTACAGCGATCCGTACTACCACGACCACCGCTACTCCGGCCGCGAGGACACGGGCGCGCTCGACCTCGACGTCAGCCCGGGCCGCACCCAGGTCTACCTCGACGGCCAGTACATCGGCACGGTTGACCAGTACGACGGGTTCCCGTCCTACCTCTGGCTGGACCGGGGGACCTACGACATCGCCTTTTACCTGGACGGCTACAAGACCCTGGCCCGGCAGGTCACGGTCTACCCCGGCACGGTGATCGACATGGACGATCGTCTGGAGCCCGGCCAGTCGACCCGCCCGGAGGACCTCGTCTCGAAGTCTCACGAGCGGCGCGATGAGCGGCAGCGCTACGAGCAGGAGCGCCGCGATCGGATCGACCGTGGCGACGACCGGTACGGCGACGACCGGGACGAGAGCTGGCGCGACCGCGTCCGCCGCGACCGGGAAGACCGCCGCGATCAGGGCGAGGACGTGGAGAGCGAGGATCAGGACGGCCGGAGCGATCAGGGGCGGGTCCGCCTCGAAGTCGAGCCGGATGACGCCTCGGTCTACCTGGACGGTCATTTCGTCGGGACCGCCCAGGACCTCGCCAACCTCCGCCGCGGCCTGCTGGTCGATCCCGGCAAGCACACCGTGGCGGTGGTCCGGCCGGGACGCGAGAGTGTCGAGCGTGAGTTCCAGGTCGATGCAGGCCAGGATCTCAATCTGCAGATCGATCTCGAGCAGGCCGACCGGTAGCCGTCTCCTCCAGTCCCAGCCTCTTCCCGTTCGCGTAGGGGGAGGGGCTGGGACGGTCTACCCAAACGTTTCCACCCGTGGAGGACAGTCATGAGCCTGCCAAGAGCAGCCCGGCTGCTTCGTGCAACGCGTGTGCTCCCGCTGCTTCTCTTCGCGCTGCTGCTGGCGGCGAGCGGGGCCCTCTTCGCCCAGCGGGACCGGTCTCCAGCCAACGATTCCTCCGACCGGGACGTGGAGGTGCAGCGCAGCGAGCCCGATTCTCCGCCTCCCGATCCTCCGCCGAGCCCCCCGTCGGACTCCTCCCCCTCCGACACTTCGTCGACTCCGCCGCCGGATCCGCCTTCGGATTCTCCGCCGGACACCTCCGACTCGCCGCCGCCGCCGGAGCGGTACGCTGTTCCGGGGACTCCCGGCGAGGCGCACCGTCAGCCGCCGTCTCGCGACCGGCACGACCCGAACGGGTCCGGCGGGTCGTCCCAGTCGGAGAACGACGACCAGGAAATCGTCCCCGATGCGGTCGACGAGTCGTTCCTCCTCCCGTACTGGCATGACGGCCGGAACCGGCAGATGGGAGCGCTCGACCTGGACGTGAGGCCCGGCCGCACCCAGGTCTATCTGAATGGCCAATACATGGGCACCGCCGATCACTACGACGGCTGGCCCTCGTATCTCTGGCTGGAGGAGGGGACCTACGAGATCGCCTTCTACCTGGACGGCTACAGGACCCTGGCCCGGCAGGTCACGGTTCATCCGGGCATGGTGATCAATTTCGAGGACCGCCTGGAGCGAGGGGAGTCGATCCGTCCGAATCTGTAAGCCTGGAATGGGAAAGCCGGGAGCGGGTCGGCGACGTCCAGAGCGTCCTCTCGGGTGCGGGAGATCGCGCCGCCGGCCCGTTCCTCTGGCCTGGTTCGCCAAGCAAATCGCGTGCCTCATTCCTCCGGCAGCGTCTTTTTGAGCTCCTCGGCGAGCGTCTCCAGGTGGGTCTCCCGGCTGAGCCGCTCCACAACCAGATCCTGCCGCGAGCCTTCGACGCCGAGGTGGTCGGCGATCGCCTGCAGACGCTGTAAAAGTTTCGTGGTCTCCTGCTCGGCGAGCAGGCTGATCTGCAGGTTGAGATGGGCTCGCTGGGTCGACAGCCGGCTCATCCGGTTCTGGCTGATCAGGACGAAGATCGCCAGGAAGACTCCTTCGGCCGAGACGATGAGGGTTAGGATGCCGAAGGGGAAGGGATCGAAGGGTCTGATCCCGGAAATCCACCCGAGGTTGATCGCGAACCAGGCGCCGAACCCGGCGACGTGGAGGAGCACGAAGCCCAGGGTCCCCATGATGCGCGTGAAGGCATCGCTGATCCGCTCGGACGGCTTCCGCAGCTCCATCGACTCCTGCTCCAGCCTGGCGATGGTGCGGATGTTCTGCTGGGCCGACTCGGACGTGGCCCGGGCGCTCTCGGTTTCGACGACTTCGGCTCTCTGATCGGTGCTATTCATCCTGCCGCAGATGTTTTGCGAGCCGCGTGCCCGCCTCTCACGCTACCCGAACCGCCCCGTGATGTAGTCCTCGGTCTGCTTCTTGATGGGGTTGATGAAGATCCTCTCCGTCGGGCCGTATTCGATGAGCTCGCCGAGGTAGAGAAAGGCGGTCAGGTCGGAGACGCGCGACGCCTGCTGCATGTTGTGCGTCACGATCACCTGCGTGTACTGGGTCTTCAGGTCCTGCATCAGCTCCTCGATGCGCGCCGTGGCGATCGGGTCGAGCGCAGAGCAGGGCTCGTCGAGCAGGATGACTTCCGGCTCCACGGCGATCGCGCGGGCGATGCACAGGCGCTGCTGCTGGCCGCCCGAGAGCCCCAGGGCGCTGTCGTCGAGACGGTCCTTGACCTCGTCCCAGAGCGCCGCCCCCTGCAGGCTCTTCTCCACGATCTCGTCCAGGTCGCGCTTGCGGTTGATCCCCTGGATGCGCGGGCCATAGGCGACGTTCTCGTAGATCGACTTGGGGAACGGGTTCGACTTCTGGAACACCATGCCGATTCGCTTGCGCAGCGCGTTGATGTCGATCCTGGGGTCGAAGACGCTGGTGCCGTTGAAATCGATGTCCCCCTCGATCCGCACGCCGTCGATCAGGTCGTTCAGGCGGTTGATGCAGCGCAGGAGCGTCGACTTGCCGCAGCCCGAGGGGCCGATGAAGGCGGTGATCTGCTTCTCGGGGATCTGCAGCGAGATCTCCTTGAGCGCCTTCTTCTCCCCATACCAGAGGGAGAGCGACTCGATGCTCAGGATCGGGTTCTTGATCTCCGGCTGCAGCGCCGGATCGCGTTCGCGTTGGACGAGGGTGTCTGCCGTCATGGTCTCTCCCTCAAACAGCGCTGCCGGCGTATTTGCGGCGCAGGTGGTTGCGCAACGAGATGGCGAGCAGGTTCATCACGGTGACGACGGTGATCAGGAGGAGCGCCGTGGCGAAGACGAGCGGCGTCGTCGCCTCCACGTTCGGGCTCTGGAACCCCACGTCGAAGATGTGGAAGCCGAGGTGCATGAACTTGCGCTCCAGGTGGAGGAACGGCGGCCGCCCGTCCAGCGGCAGGGTCGGCGCCAGCTTGACCATGCCGACGATCATCAGCGGCGCCACCTCGCCGGCGGCGCGCGCCATCGCCAGGATCATACCGGTGAGGATGCCGGGAGCGGCGGCCGGGATGACCACCTTGCGGATCGTTTCGAACTTGGTGGCGCCCAGGGCGAGCGACCCCTCGCGGACGATGCGCGGCACCGCGGCCAGACCCTCCTCGGCGGCCACGATCACCACCGGCACGGTCAGCAGGGCGAGCGTCAGGGCCGCCCAGAGGATGCCGCCTGTGCCGAACGTGGGCGTGGGCAGGGCCTCCGGATAGAAGAGCCGGTCGATCGAGCCGCCGATCAAGTAGACGAAGAAGCCGAGACCGAAGACGCCGAAGACGATCGACGGCACGCCGGCCAGGTTGTTCACCGCGATCCGCACCAGGCGGACGAGGAGCCCCTGCTTGGCGTACTCGCGGAGATAGACGGCAGCGAGGACGCCGAGCGGCGCCACGGCGAAAGACATCAGGAACACCATCATCACCGTGCCGAAGATGGCCGGGAAGATGCCCCCCTCGGTGTTCGACTCGCGCGGGTCGTCGACGATGAGCTGCCCGATCCGCTTCACCTGCAGACCCAACTTGCCGAAGAAGCCGAGACTGTCCGGCCGGATCACCGAGACGATGCCGCCGACCGGGATCTCCTTGGTCTCGCCGGCCGCGGTCTGCGCGACCAGGGTCTCGGCGGTCAGGGCCTGGCGCATCTGCGAGAGCTGGTCGGCGAGGCGCTGGTACTCGGCTTCCCGCGCAGCGATCTCCTGGTCGAGCTCGGCCTTGCGGCGCGCCAGCTCCGTCGCCGGAAGGCCCGCGAGGTCGAGGCGGCGCTCGGCCAGGCGGAGCTTCTCGATGTCGTAGTTGATGTCGCCGATGTCACCTCTTTCGAGGTCGCGGATGCGGTCGCGCTCCGCGGCCTTCCTGGCGAGGAGGGGGAGGAGCTTCCGCCAGACCGCCTCGGAGCCTTGAGCCAGCACCAGGCCACCGTTGTGGAGCTCGCGCAGATAGCCATGGAAGTTGCCCCATTCGAGCCGCTCGATGAGCACCGCATCCTCTGGCTTGCGCTGGGAGGCGATGTTGGCGCGGTCGATCCAGGCGAAGTCGAGACCGGTGATGTCGCGGTTGCCGATCTTGAGGCGCAGGCGGTCGACCGCAGGCATTTCCGGCGTGATCGCGATGGCCTCCTCCTGCCAGATCTCGCCGAGCACCCTGGTTCCGTCCTTCATGGTGAATTCGACGAGGTCGTCCTGCCAGAAGTAGCCGAGGCCGTTCCAGGCGAGGAGCGAGAGGATCGCCAGGACGAGCAGGATGTTGAACGCGAGCGCGCCGCCGCACAGCCAGGTGAGAGAACGGCCGAGGAATTCGGACCAGCCGCGGTCTCCTCCGTACAGCGAGGCCTCTCTTCGCATCGCGCTCAAAGCTGCGAGAACCTCTCCCGCAACCGCTGCCGGACCAGTTCGGCGACCGTGTTGACCACGAAGGTGAGCACGAACAGCAGCAGAGCGGCGAGGAAGAGCGTGCGATAGAGCGTCTCCCCGTGCGGCGCTTCCGGAATTTCGACGGCGATGTTGGCCGAGAGGGTGCGGAACCCGTTGAACGGATCCCAGTCCATGATCGGCGTGTTGCCGGTGGCCATCAGCACGATCATGGTCTCGCCCACGGCGCGGCCGAATCCGACCATGACGGCCGAGAAGATCCCCGGCGATGCCGTGGGCAGCACCACGCGGGTGACCGTCTGCCAGCGGTCGGCGCCCAAGGCGAGCGAGCCGGCGACCAGGTTCGAGGGGACGTTGGTGAAGGCGTCCTCGGCGATCGCGAAAATGATCGGGATCACCGCGAAGCCCATGGCCAGTCCGACCACCACCGCGTTGCGCTGGTCGTAGGCGAGCCCGGTCGCTTGGAGCAGCCAGTGCTGGAAGTTGCTGTCGAAGGCGAGATGCTCGAAGGGGCGCTCCAGGGCGAAGCAGACCCAGATGCCCAGCGCCAGCACGACCACGAAGCCGAGCGCCTCGGTGCCCAGCGGGAAGCGCCCGCGGAAGGCGCGCGGCAGCTTGCTCCAGCCCCAACCGGCGAGGAGCACGGCGAGCGGCAGCAGGAAGACCGCGAGGATCAGGCCGGGCACCGCGTGCTCGATGCGCGGCGCGAGCCAGAGGCCGGCCAGGAAGCCGAGGACCACGCTGGGGAGCGACGCCATGATCTCGACCAGCGGCTTGACGGTCCGCTTGTAGACCGGATGCATGAACTGCGAGACGTACATGGCGCCGAACACGCCCAGGGGGATGGCCAGGAACAACGAATAGAACGTCCCCTTGAGAGTGCCGAAAAGGAGAGGAGTCAGCGAGAGCTTCGGCTCGAAGTCGTCGCTCCCGCCGGTCGACTGCCAGACGTAGTCGGGACGGCCATACCCTTCGTACCAGACCTTGCCGAAGAGGGTCTGCAAGGTGATCTCGGGGTGCGGGTTGCGGATGTCCAGGGAGGCCAGCCTGCCGCTCCCGGCGACGAGGGCTCCGTCGTCCTTGGGCGTGGCCACCAGCGCGCTTGCGCCGGCGAGCGGCGGCGTGCCCGTCCACAGGGTCCGGTGCGAGGTGGAGTAGTACAGCCCGAGTTGCCGGTCGCCGAGCGCCAGGAACCCCTTGCGGCGCGGCGACGGGGCGATCAGCCGGACCGCTCCGGGCTGGGCCGGGAAGTCGCGGATGCGCGTCATGCGGGCGCTGGCGCTCTGCTCGTCGTCCGCTTCGCCGCCGTGCGACACCGGCATCCAGACGCTGAGCGCGCCGTCCTGTTGCCCAACGACCAGAGAGCGGCCACCGATGAGCAGGTTGAGGGCGGTGATCGGCGACCTTCCGGCCGACGAGGCCTGCATCTCGCTGATCTGCCCCTCCTGGAGACGCCACCAGAGGATCTCGCCGCCTTCGGTGCCTCCGTAGAGGTTCTGCTGGCTCGCGTCCAGCACCAGGTGGGTGATCCTGTAAGGAGCCTGGGCGGACGCCCGTTCGGTCGACTCGGTGGTCTCGCCGGTCATCTCGTTCTCGGTCATGGAGCGGCGGACCACGGCGATCGTGCCGTCGGCCAAGGCCGCGGCCGCCGTGGCGTTGCCGTCCCCGTCGATCTGCGCGGCGAAGCTCTGCAGCGGCTGCCGCTCAAGGTCGAGCTCCAGCGCCACCGGCGTGGCGATCTCGGGAGTGACCACGCGGCTCTGGCCCGCGAAGGTGACGGTGAAGGCCACCGGAGCGATCACCACCCGGCCGTCGCGTGTCGAGGCGGCCAGCGTCGTGCTCTCGGGCGGCACCTGCATGTCCACCAGCTCGCTGCGTTCCGGGGCCGCGAGGAGATCCTGGATCGCCACGACCCGGCCGTCGCTCAGCCGGACCACGCGGATCCGGCCGTCGCGGCCCAGGGCGGCCACATGCGTCCGGTGCTCGTCGGCGACGAGGGCGCCGGCCGCGGGTCCGGGCAGGACGAGCTGCCGGGTCACGGTGACCCTGGCCGGGATCAGCAGCGGCCACACCTCGATCAGGATGAACACCAGGATGCCCAGGATGCTGACGATGATCGCGAGCCCGCCCGCGGACACCACCCAGTGGGCGACACGGTCCGCGGCGCGCCGTCTCCAGGGGGTCTGGTCGTTGCCGTTGCTCACGGGGATCTCCTCTCGAGGACACGAACGGCCCGGGTGCGCCGCGAAGGTGCCCCGGGCCGGACGACGCGACAGCCAGACTGCCTACTTTAACTTGGCGAGCTCTTCCTGGTCCGTATTATTGCGCAGGGGGAGGAAGCCGTCCTTGACGACGATCTGCTGCCCCTCCTGCGACAGGACGTACTTGATGAGCTCGCGGACGAGCGGATCGAGCGGCTTGTTCGGCGCCTTGTTGACGTAGATGTAGAGGAAGCGGGAGAGCGGATACTTGCCGGCGTAGACGTCCTCGGGGTTGACGGTGAAGAAGGGAGCGCCGGCCTTGGCCGCCAGCTTGAGCGGCTTGACGCCGGAGGTCCGGTAGCCGATGCCGCTGTAGCCGATCCCGTACTGGTCCTCGGTCACCCCCTGGATCACCGAGGCGGAGCCAGGCTGCTCCTTCACCATGTCCTTGTAGTCGCCCTTGCAGAGCGCGTGCTCCTTGAAGAAGCCGTAGGTGCCGGAGGCGGAGTTGCGGCCATAGAGGCTGATCGGATGGCTGCCCCACGCCTGCACGCCCGCCTGGCCCCAGGTGGCGATCGCCTTGCCGCCACAGGCGTGACCCTTGGAGAAGATGCCGTCCACCTGCTGCAAGGTCAGCTGCTCCAGCGGGTTGTCTTTGTTGACGTAGACGGCCAGGGCGTCGATCGCTACGCGGACCGGCGTCGGCTTGTAGCCGTACTTTTTCTCGAACTCGTCGATCTCCGAGTCCTTCATCGTGCGGCTCATCGGACCGAGCTGCGAGGTGCCCGAGATCAGCGCCGGGGGCGCCGTCGAGGAGCCCTTGCCTTCGATCTGGATGCGCACGTTCGGATACTGCTTCTGAAAGCCCTCCGCCCACAGGGTCATCAGGTTGTTCAGCGTGTCCGAGCCCACCGAGCTCATGTTGCCCGAGACGCCGCTGGTCTTCGCATACGGCTGGATTCCGGCGTCGACCTTGACGGCCTGGGCGAACAGGGTGCTCCCGCACAGTGCCGCAGCCAGCGCGAGCGAGCCCACCTTGAAAGTAAGTTTCATTCCCATTTCTCCTTTCAGCCGCACTCTCGCAGAGGGGTTTGGCAGCCGCCCGACCGGGGTGTGACAGCGCGGTGACGAAGCGCCGGCCGGCAAACGGGAGAAGAGGCTGTCGCAGGCCTGTCACAGGCCCGTCGCACCGCCGCAAGTCGGCCCTCCTATGCTGACGCCGGATCGACATCCGTTTCTTCAGATCAAAGGAGAGCTTCGAATGCGCAGATCAGCTACGCTCCGGGCCTGTCTCGTGGCCCTCGTCGTTGCACTGCTGGCCGGCTCCGTCGCCAGGGCCCAGGTGGCGGGCCTCTATTACCAGGAAGTCGAAAAGGACGGCCGCGTCTACGTCTTCAACACCCCCGAGAAGTACAAGGCGTGGCAGGAGAGCGGTGACATGGGGATCGCCATCACCCTGATCTCCCGCGGCCCCAACGGCGAGACGATCGTGGCCGAGAACGAAACGGCCATGGACCTCTATCTCTTCAAGCACAATCTGCCGGCCTACGACCGGCCGTCGCCCAAGGCGGCTGCGCCCTCCGCCTACCCCTCGACCAAGATCGGCGGCCGTGTCTACGCCGACGTCACGAGCAAGGAGATCGAGGACAAGGGGACGCATGCCAAGAGCGGCGACAGCGGCGTGGGCGTCGACGTGAAACGTTTCTATTTCACCGTCACCCACGAGCTCAACGCCGTCTGGTCCGCCCAGTTCCAGTCGGACATCGGCGACAAGCCGACCGGTTCGCGGCGCTATGACGTGTTCGTCAAAAAGGCTTACATCCAGGCCAAGCTCAGCCCCGCGGCGACCTTCCGCCTGGGGTCGGCCGACACGGCCTGGGTTCCCTTCGTCGAGGGCCTCTACGGCTACCGCTACGTCGAGAACGAGCTCATCGACCGCCTGAGCTTCGGCACCTCCGCCGACTGGGGCCTCCACTTCCTGGGCAAGACCGGCATGGTCAGCTATCAGTTTTCGGCCGAGAACGGCCGGGGCTACAGCGATCCGGCGCGCAGCAAGACGGTGGACTTCGAAGGGCGCGTCTCCGCCGAGCCGGTCAAGGGCCTGACCTTCGCCGTCGGCGGCTACAGCGGCAAGCGCGGCCTCGCGACCAAGGCTCCCACGACCACCCCCGACAAGCACACGGCTCAGCGGCTCGACGCCCTGGTCGCCTGGGTCGCCGACCGCTATCGGTTCGGCGGCGAGTACTTCTCCGCCGACAACTGGACCACCGTGACCTCCGTCGCCAAGGATTCCGCGGACGGCTACTCGGCCTGGTTCTCGGTCGGCCTGGACCCGGCGAACACGAAGACGGTCTTCGGCAAGTACGAGACCGCCGATCCCAGCAAGGACATCCGGCCGGCCTTGCAGGACACCTACTACGACCTCGGCCTCCAGTGGCGGCCCAACAAGGCCTTCGCGGGCTCGTTGGTCTACAAGTGGGAGGAGGTCGAAGGGGGCAACCAGGGCACCACCAACGGCACCATCGGCTCCCTGGTGGCCGGCAAGAAGGGCGAGTACAACGAGATCGGCTTCTGGTTCGTCTACGACTTCTAAAGAACACGGACCCCCGGGGATGCCCTCGGGGGTTCTCTTCGTCTGTCTGTGTGCGTCCGTGCCAGTCCGTGTTCGTCGGGCGGGTGGGGGGGCTTTTACCGTGCGACCGGGCCGCCGCCGCCGGCCATCGAGTGGCGGATGTCCCGGCCCTCGACGTAATAGATCACGTCCTCGGCGATGTTGGTCGCGTGGTCCGCGATGCGCTCCAGATTGCGTGAGATGAGGAGCAGGTGGAGGGCCCGGCTAACCGTCTTGGGATCTTCGATCATGTAGGTCAGCAGCTCGCGGAAGATCTGCTTGTACAGGCCGTCGACCTCGTCGTCGGAGCCGCACACCTCGACGGCCAGCTTGGCGTCCTTGCGCACGAAGGCATCGAGGCTGTTGCGCACCATCTTCTGCACCAGCTCCGAGAGGTGCGGCAGGTCGATATAGGGCTTGAGCGGCGGCTGGTCGTTGATCTGCTCCACCGACTGGGCGATGTTGACCGCCGAATCGCCGATCCGTTCGAGGTCGCTGTTGATCTTCATCACCGCGACCAGGAAGCGAAGATCGACCGCGGTGGGCTGCTTGCGCCCGAGGATGCTGTGGCACATCTCGTCGATCTCGATCTCGAGCTGGTCGACCTCATGGTCCTGCTCGATGACCTCCGCGCACAGGCGCGCGCTGCGTTCCAGCAGGGCCTGCGTCGCCTTGGCCGCCATGCCCTCCACCATGCCGCCCATCTTGAGCAGCATCTGCCGCACTCTGTCGAGATCCTGATCCAGGTGTCGTTCCATCGTGGAAAGATCTTAACTCCCCTGTACGGCTGAGCGAAAGGAGATAGCGGCCGAAAAGTGACCGGATTTGTGACAGATTGAAGACGCTGCTGTGACGTTGCGCCGACAGGCCCTCACCCCCGGCCCCTCTCCCACGAGTGGGAGAGGGGTGCAGGTTAGAAAAAACAGGAGCCTCAGCGGATGTCTTCGGCTAACCCTCTCCCCTCTCCCGCTTGCGGGAGAGGGGCCGGGGGTGAGGGCCGCCCCAGCTCCACCACCGCCCACCGTGGCGGGCACCAGAAGCGGACCGGCAAGACCGACGTCCCCACTCCGGGGTTGATGTAGAGCGACGTCGTGCCGCGGGCGTTCGGCGCGGGGAACTCGAAGCGGCCGAAGTCGTAGTAGGCGCCCAGCGCGTTGCGCGTGGTCAGCGCTCCGAAGAAGGGGAGGCGGACCTGCCCTCCGTGCGTGTGCCCGGCGATCACGGCTTCCAGGCCGCGCCGGGAGGCTTCGAGCACCACGTCCGGCGTGTGGGAGAGGACGACCCGCGGCGTCCCCGGCGGCACGTACGGGCTGCGGGCGAGCGCCATCTCCAGGCGCGTGCCGCGCGGCCCCTTGCGCCAGCCCGGCGGCTCGTCGCGACCGGCGAGCGGCGCGCGCAGCAAGAGCTCGCCCTTGGCGCCGGTGACCTCGAGGTTCCGGTAGAGGACCGTACCTCCGCCCCAGGCCCAGAGCCCGACCGTCCCCGCCTCGACGCGGAAGCGCGAGCGGTCCTGCGCCTGCGCCTGCCACTGCCGCGGCTCCGGACCGCCGGCCGGCCACACCCGCGCCAGCAGCCGGACCACTCCCGGCTCCACCACGGTGCGCAACCGCATCCGGTACCAGCGTTTTGGCTTCGGCTCGATGCCGGTGTCGACGTCGCCGGTCAGCGTCGTCCCGTGCGCCAACAGCACGAAGGAGCCGGGCTCGCCGTGCTCCGGGCGCACCCGGCGCAGGCGGTACATGCGGTCCTCGCCGAGCACGTAGCGGCTGTGCACGGCGAGCCCGGTCCCCACGTCCGCATCGTCGATCCAGGTGTCGCAGACCACGTCGACGCCGCTCCAGGCGAGCGGCCCTCCCTCGTCAGCCATCCCTGCAGGCGACGGATCCCAATGGGCATAGAAGTTCCGGAACGGATCGCTCCGCTGGGCGCCGTACTGCCATCCCCCCAGGCGGTGGAGCGGGCGGAACGGGCTCGGCCACCGGCGCGTGAGCTCATCCTCCCCGACCTGCGTATTGAGACCCAGGAGAAGGATGCCGCCGCCCGGGCCGATCCGCCGCCCCTCGTTCGACAGCCACTGCACGCCCGCCTGATCGAGGCGGGCGATCACCGGTCCCTGGTACTCGCTGTGCCCCTGAACGGCGATGATCGGAGCGATCCGCCGCAGGGAGGCCATGAACGCCGCCGTGGCGTCCAGGTGCCGGGCGAGCGTCTCCGGGTCAGGCACATCCCGGATCAGATCGCCGCTCACCAGGATCAAGGACGGCCGTGCCACCCGGACCTCGCCGAGCAGACGGTGGAGGAGAGGCCGGTCCCGCGTGATGTGGAGATCGCTCAGCTGGACGGTGCGCAGGAGAGGCGCCGGCAGGTCGATCCGCACGTCCGTGCGCAGCAGGAGGACCTGCGGCTCCAGCCAGCAGGCATCGGCGAGCCCCAGCGCGAGGAGGAGGATGGCCAGGGCTACGAGCCGCTTCAACCCTCACCCCCGGCCCCTCTCCCGCAAGCAGGAGAGGGGTGTAGGTTAGTCAGTCTCATGGCATTCCAGGCTACGAAGGCTAACCCTCTCCCCTCTCCCGCTTGCGGGAGAGGGGCCGGGGGTGAGGGCTCTACCACGGCTGCCGCACCCGCTCGATCTCCACCGCCCGCCGCCGGCCGCCGAGCAGGAGGAGGAGCAGCGGCCCGGCCACGAACCCTCCGATGTGCGCCCAGAAAGCCACGCCCCCCGCCTGGTCCGCGGGCGCACCGAGCGAGGCGACGCCGGAGAAGAGCTGCAGCAGGAACCAGATCGGCAGGTACACGATGGCCGGAATCTCGATGAAGCGGATGAAGAAGAGGAACCAGACCACGGTGACGATGCGCGCCTTCGGATGCAGGAAGAGATACGCCCCGAGGACTCCCGAGATGGCGCCGCTCGCGCCGATCGCCGGGACCATCGACGCCGGGCTGAAGAACGCATGGGTGAACGCCGCGGCATAGCCCGCCAGCAGGTAGAAGAGCAGATAGCGGACGTGCCCCAGCCGGTCCTCGACGTTGTCGCCGAACACCCAGAGGAACAGCATGTTGCCGAGCAGATGCGCCCAGCCGCCGTGCAGGAACATCGAGAGCAGAGCGCTCCCCATGGCCGCGGGCAGCCCTTCCTGGATGCGCGCCGGAACGAACGCGGCGGACATCAGGAAGCCTTCCACCCGCTGCCCCAGAGACAGCTCGTAGAAGAAAGCCAGGACGTTCACCACGATCAGCAGGACCGTGACGATGGGCGCGGTGCGCCGCGGGTTGAGATCGTGGATCGGGATCACTGGCGGGCCCGGATGCGGTGCACGCGCATCAGATTGGTCAGCGGCCGGTCGCGGATCGGATGGCCCATCAGGATGACGATCCGCTCCCCCGGGCCGACCATCTTGGCGGCGAGCAGATGGCGCTCGACCGCCTGGACGACCTCGTCGAGCGTGCCGACTTCGGTGCCTGTGACGAGCGGACGCACGCCCCAGACGAGCTGCAGCTGGCGTGCCACCCGCTCCTCGGGGGTGAAGGCGACGATCGGCGCCGTCGGCCGGTATCGCGCCACGAGCCGGGCCGTGAAACCGCTCTGGCTGAACGCCACGATGCGACTCACCCCGAGCTGGTCCGCGGCATAGACCGCCGCCGCCGAGACCAGGTCCGGCACGTCGAGCGACAGGTCGTCGTCCTGATGCGCCGACGGGTCCATCTCGAACGAGCGGCGGACGTGGGCGGGCCCCAGGGGATGGAGGGTGGCCGGCTCCTCCCGCGCGGTGCTCCGCGCGAACGCCTCCGCCTCCTCGATGATCAGAGCCATGGTGCGCACCACCTCCACCGGGTATTTGCCCATCGCGGTCTCGCCCGAAAGCATCAGCACGTCGGCGCCGTCGAGCACGGCATTGGCCACGTCGGTCGCCTCGGCGCGGGTCGGCCGCGGCTGCTCGATCATCGATTCGAGCATCTGGGTGGCGACGATCACCGGCTTGCCGGTCCGCCGCCCGCTGGCGACGATCCGCTTCTGATGGACGGGCACGGTATGGAGCGGCACCTCGACCCCGAGATCGCCGCGCGCCACCATCATGCCGTCCGCGGCCTCGTTGATCTGGTCGAGGTGCTCCAGAGCGGTGGCGCGCTCCAGCTTCGCCACCAGGGGGATGCGGCCGCCCGCCTCGGTCACCACCTTGCGGATCGCCTCGATGTGGGCCGCCTCGCCCACGTAGCTCGCGGCCAGGTAGTCGGCCCCTTCGCGCACGGCGAAGAAGATGTCCGAACGGTCCTTGTCCGAGATCTCGAAGGGGAGCGAGGTGTCCGGCAGGTTGATCCCCTTGCGGGTGCGGATCGGGCCGCCGTTGATCACCTTGACCCGCAGCCGGTCCCCCTGCTTGTCGAGGATGCGCAGCTCGATCAGGCCGCTGTCGATCAGCACGCGCTCGCCCGGCTCCAGGTGCTCCAGGATTTCGGCATCCACCGGGATCTCGACGTCGGAGCTCTGCGGACCGAGAGTGACCTCCTCGCCGGGCTCCAGGGTGCGGCCGTCGCCCGGGATGAGGCCCAACCGGTAGCGCGGGCCCATCAGGTCCATGACGACCGGCAGGTGGCAACCCTCCTCGCGCGCCACGCGCCGCACCCGCTGGAGCGTCCGGGCGTGCTCCTCCTGCGAGCCATGGGAGAGGTTCAGACGGAACAGGTCGACGCCGGCGCGCACCAGCTCGCGGAGGACGTCCTCCGGAGTGCTCGCCGGCCCCAGGGTGGCCATGATCTTCGCGCGTCGCTCCATGGGCGGGGAGTATATCGATACAGGGCAGTGCGGCACGAAGACGGCCACCTCGCCCCAACGCCCAACTGTCCACATCGTCCGACCAATCCGGAAGTCTGGAATGCGGTCCGATCGATCCGACATAATCTGCCGCCGAGTTGACGGTCTTCCACTCAACCCACTGAAAACAATGGATATTCTGCTCCTAATTGGGTAGGCACGCGAGTTGCTCTCTAGCCAAGGCGTCGAAAGGAAAGGGGGTAGTTACCATGACAACCTTCAAACGCTTGAGAGCCTGGTTCCCTCGCAGTCGCCCGCCACGCCGCTTCCACTACTCGGGCAACGGAATCTGGGCGCTCGGTGCCGACGAAGAGGCCGAAAGCGGCAACTGAGGGCCGGCGGGCAGCCTTGCGAGGGAGGCTGCCCGCCGGCCGCTTGTATCTATAGTCACCTGTGATTGAGGAACGAGACCGATGGGCGATTCCGACGTGCCTGAGCTGATTCTCTTGAGCGATCTCCATCTGGGAGCGGAGCGGGGCCGGGGCCTCTTCCGGGCCGATTCCGAGCTGGCCGCCTTTCTCCGTTGGATCGCGGAAAATACCGGTCCCACCCGGGTGGTGATCGCGGGAGACTTTCTCGACTTTCTGGTGCCCCGGGAGGGCGAGGAGACGGTCCCCGCGTTTGATCCGCACGGGGCGGCGGCACGAGCCGCGGCGATCGTGGAGTGTCACCCGGAAGTCTTCGATGCTCTGGCGCTCCTGGCGCGCTCTCCCCGGCACGAGTTGTGGATACTGAATGGCAATCATGACCCGGAGCTGCTGTTTCCCGATGTCCGGGAGGTTCTCGATCATCGGTTAGGCGTGGAGTCTCCCGCGTCCTCGGTCCGCTGGCGGACCGAGGGCGAGGCCGTCGATTTCCAGGTAGGGCCGGCGCGGGTGCGGGTTGCGCACGGGGACTGCTTCGACGATTTGAACCGGATCGAATATGGCCGGCTGCGAACCGCCGTCAACCGGTTGAGCTACGGCTTTTCTCGGTCCGACGAGCACGAGTATGAGCCTCCTCTGGGGACGCGATTGGTGGTAGAGCACGTGCTGCGCCTGCGTTCCCGCTATCCGTGGGTCGATGCCCTGAAGCCGGAGCGAGAGGCGGTATTTCCCATTTTGTTCCAGTTCTTGAGCTTTGCCGAGAAGCGGGCCTTCCTCGGAGCGATCAAGAGTGCTTTGTTGTCGCTGCCGGAATCGTTCTGGGGAAAGTTGGTGAGGAAGTCCTCGCCGGCACGGTTGGTGCGCGGGAGTGAGGAAGGCTCCCCCAGAGCGCGGCTGCGATCCTGGATTCAGGAGGAAGAGAAATTGGTCCGTTCCTCCGAGGATCTTGGGAAGGACCTCATTCCTCAGCTTCGGCGAGTCTCAGCGGAAGACGGCTGCTCTGATCTCTCTGCGCCGGATGGTTGCGCTCGGTGGGTGCCCCTGTTCCTGGAGCGCGGCGTGGACTTGGTGGTGCTGGGCCACACCCATACCGCGAAAGCCCTGCCTCTGGAGAAAGGGCTCTACCTCAACTCCGGCACCTGGGGGCGGCTCCTGTCTCTGCCGCAGAGCGCCGCGCCCGAGGAAAACTGGCAGGGTTTCCTGGCAGATCTTCACGCGGGGCGCGATCTGGGGGAACCCCGGCCAGCGTGGGTGCGCGTGGAACCGGATGCTCGGGGCACCCGGGCTTCCTTGATGGGGTGGGAGCGAGGAGAAGCGGTGGCGCGGGCGTCCTTCCAATTCGAAGCGGAAAGCCGCCTCTGGCAGAGGGAGGGCTGAGCATGAGCGATGTGATTCTTGATTTCATCGCCAGTTACGCCGCCTGGAGTGCCTTCAAGGCTACGACGATCACCTTTGTGACCGCGATCGTGGCACTGGTGATGGCAGGGGTCCTGCTGATCCTTCGCAAAGAGGTTTTGAAGGATGAGGACTGGGTGCTTTACCTTGGCTTGGCCTTTGCTGTCTTCCCCGTGCAATATACGCTGCGGACGGTGGCCTTCTGGGCAAAGATCAGGGACAGCGAAAGTTCCTGGAAGTTCATTGAAACGATCGCACAGGCGATCTTCTCGAACCTCAACAGTCTGTTTTTTATTTGTGCGGCACTGGCGCTCCTCTATCGACTTCCGCATAGATGGTTGCGAACCCGTTGGGTTTGGCTCCTGGCTCCGTTCGTGGTCAGCGGTGTCTTGGAGGCAGCCCTCGCCTCTCCCTGGGATCGCTTTTTGGAAGCGTTATTGTCGAGTATCTGTCTGGTCAGTGTCAGTTGGGCGATGTTCGCAAGCTCAGGAACGCGGCAGAAGAAGAGTTGGGCATTCTTCAACCTCGTGGGAGGCTTTCTCTATGCCTGCCTTCATGTTGTCTATGCGATAGTCCCCGCACTGAGTTCTTGGTCGGCCTTGGCTGATCGTGTCAGCCAGAGGATGCAGAGTCTCTGGATGAAGCCTTCCCCCCCACGTACGGTTGTGGATGCTCTTGATGCCGGTGTGTTTGGTGTGGCGTTCGTCTTGAAAGTTTCCCTCTTTGTCGGAGCCTTGTTGGTTATCATGCGGTGCCTCTCCGCATTTTCGCTTGCCGTGGTCGAGGACGTCTTGGAGCCGGTCAAGAAGAGTAGAGGAGATTTTCTCGTAAGCCATGGGATTCTCCGTGCCGTAGCCGAAAGTATCGGGGCCGATCTTGTCGCTCTCTGCCTTCGGTTGCCTGGCGATAAAGCGGACGAGGTACTGATTTTCAGATGGCTGCGGGATCCAGCGCTGAAACCAGACTTTCGGCCGTTGGATCAGCATTCCCGGCCGAGGCCGGAAATCTCCACTATAGGGAAGGTTCTCGCCAAGGGCGAGTTTGTTCATAGCCACGACCGGGAAAGAGATCCCGATTTTTCTGGTGGAAAGGGCTACTGGGAATACGTTCCCGGCATGCACTCACTCGTCAATTTTCCTCTTCGCTTTCATGGTGCAGTGGTCGGCTGTTTGAATTTTGAATGGCAAAAGAGGGGTGCGGTCACAGCTACTGATGTGAAGCGTATTCGCCAGGCGACCGAGTTCTTGACTCCTGTTATTCAAGCCGAACGCTGGTTGTGGGCGCGGAGCCAGTTGCGGAATCGACTGAGAACTGTTAGATCGAGCCGCCCCCCCGATCAAGGTATGTTTCTCGCAAAGTTTGTTGAGGATATTCACGATATGCTCTCACCAAAGAGCACGCTGGTTATCTTCAACTTCGGCTTTCACTGCCAAGCTGCTGTCTGTGGAGTTGAGAGCTTCCCGCCTTACCTCCTTCAAGAGCCAGAGCCTGCTAGGGTTGAGGCCGAGTTTCGGTCTCTCCTGGGGTCAAACGATTCTTGTGTCGAGATTCCTATTCTTTTGGAGAAGAAAGCCATCGGAAAGATCATATTGGTGATAGACAGAGATTTGGACCCATTGGATCGGCCTTCGCTCACTGAGGATAAGCGGCAACTGGAAGTGATCGCTGCCTTGGTCAGGGACTCAGCCTTCGACCAATATCGCGCCCAGCTCGGACGTGCCATGAATAGTCTATACAAACGGCTCGGCTCGCTTGATCTCGTTTCCTATCACGAGTGGTGGGATGCACTCCGAGAGGCTGTCAGAGAGGTTTGTCTTCTCTGGGTTTGGTTCGACCCCGAGAAGATTTCTGGCTCCCGCGAGTGGCTTGTGGAGGATGGGAGGAGGATCAGCGTTTCTCAGGCAGACTCACCGCCGTTGCGGGTCGGTCGATACTGGGTTTTTGACCATCGTTTGTCCGATGGAGCACGAGAGAGCATCCTCGTTCTGCCACTAACTGCTTCACAGGTTGAGCTCTACATGGGAATCGCGCGGCCGGGATTTCATCTGGAGCTTTCCGAGGAGCTTCCGTGGGCGGGGTTCCTGGAGCGATTCGCAGAGGCTGCCGACCTGGCTCTGGTCCGTATCCGCGCGATCGAGTTGGAAACCGAGGCCTTGCAGTTCGAGATGAACGATCTGCTGGTGCATGAGCTCCGAAGCCCGGCAGAGGAGTTTGCGCTTGGCGTTGAATGGGTCCGGGAGGAATTTCTCCGGGATGGAAGCCTCGCTCCCGGCGATCCCAGACTGGGGACACTCCATGCTTTGGAGAAGTCGGCCAAACAGTTTCTGGAGCTTGCCGGCTCTGTCCTCAAGCCATTCCCCTTGGATGGGCGTAATTCTGTTCCTTTGGCCGAGGTCCTGGAGAAGGTGGGCCAGTTCTACGAAGGGCGTCTGGCGGCGCGTGCCATCGATCTGGTCTGGAAGGAAGAACGAGAATGGAGAATAGAGGTGCCATTTGATGTGGCGTATCTGGTTCTCATGACACTTGTGCGAAACTCCAGAGATGCGATTCTTGGGAAGGAATCCCGATCTGAAAGGAGAGGGACGATCACTGTGCAGGAGGAAGCTTCAGATCGTGCAGTGGTTTGCCATATCGACGATGACGGCTGTGGCATTCCTGAGGAAAATCGGTCGCGAATCTTCACGCTTGGTTTTTCGACGAAACGGGGTAGCGGCCGGGGGCTTCCTCTCGCTCGGCGAGCGCTGGAGCGATATGGCGGAAGGCTGGACCTTTCTCTCCAACCGCCAGAAGGAGTGGTCACACGGATGACCGTAATCTTTCCAAGGAGCATCTCATGAAACGTAGTAAGTGGGTCCTGGTTGTAGAAGATCGCGATGCCCTGCGGGGTCTGCTGAGAGGCGGCCTCGAGAAGCGGGGTTTTCTCGTTGCCACCGCAAAGGATGAAGAGGGCGCGAGAAAGAAGAGTGGGGATCTGGGGGAAGATCTCGACGTGGTGCTGATCGACGTTGAGTTGGGAAGGGGCGGGAATGGGCTCGACTTTGGTTTATGGCTCAAAGAGGAATGGCAGCGGCAGCGTCGAAGGCTCCCTGAATTTCTTGTTTATAGCGCTCACGAGAAGCCGGACTACTACCAGGCTGCCATCCAGCTCGGTGCAGCGGCTTACCTGCGGAAAGGAGAGCTGGGCGGAGACCCGGATGATCCAATTCCTGCTCCAGGGAAGCCGCCACGAATTGACCGCATCGCACACCACGTGAAAGCGCTGGCATTGCGGCGAGCTTTGCGGAGTGATCTCCCCAATGAGACGGAGGGCATTCTGGAGATTGCCCGAAAAAGCCAGAGTCTGGATGATGCCAGGGCGGGGTTCTGTCGCGACCTGCTGAAACCGGAGCTTGAAGCGATCTTAGGCGGAGGCTTCGTTCTTCTTGCAACCTCCCGGCGGAGGTTCTTTCACTCTCTAGGAAGCCAGATGGACATAGAGGATTCCGGCCTGCTCCGACGGATTCAAACCGCTGTTCATGGCAAGCTCGGCGCGCTAGAACCGTTAGTTATCGATGCGCAACAGGACTCCTGGGTTCGAGGTCTTCCTGCCGGAGAGCATGGACCGGCCACCAGAGCTCTCGCCCGTCTCGATCGTGCCGCCTTCATTCCCTTGGGAGATGTGGAGGGGGGATTCCTGAGTCTCGGCTTGTCGTCGGGCGTCGGCGCTGCCGAAGAACCTGCCGCCGATTTGGCTCCCATCCTAGCCAACTACCTGACGCCGACCGTTATGGCGCGATGGGCGGAGCTCGCCGGGCTGTGGGCGACGATCGACATGGAGCGTCGAACCCTGTTGAGAGCAACCAGCGACTTTTGCCTTTACCAGGGACAGGAGATGGAGGGGCTTCTTCGTGAGGCTGAGGAGCAGGGAAGGGAGCAAGAGGGGAAAGTCCCCCTGGGGAAGCTCCATGCGGTGGCTCAGCAGCTCCGGAGTGCCGGTGAGATGCTGTCACAGGTCGAGCTGCTTTCAGACAGGGCGAAAGTGGACGCGGTCAGCGAAACGATCGAGCTGAAGGAGCTGTTGTCCTACCGATGGTCCTCCAGTCTCTCCGGCCATCTCCGATTGCCGGACACCGCCATGATGATCGAGGGGAGCTGTACTGCGGAAGCGCCGAAGGTGGAAGTGGAGAAGGCTGTTTCTCAGATCCTGTTCTGGTTGGGGCGGCGGCTCACGAGGTTGCCCCGGAATGAAGAGGCCCCGCGCTCCATCCAATGCCGCCTTGGCCAAGATGGCGGGAGGGCCCAAGTCCTCCTCGAGGAGCAAACGAGCCGGCGGATGCCGAAACGGATGAGGGACCTCCTCTTCGCTCCCTTCACCCCGCTTCCGGAGCTGGGCGAGGAAATCGCCGACGAGGCCCTAAAGGGGCACCGGCTGGGCCTGTACCTCGCGAGAATCCTGGCGGAAACGGTCGGAGGCTCCTTGGAGGAGGACTCCGACGCGATCCCCGGGAGCTTCGGTCACCGTTTCGTTCTCCAGCTTCCGGCGGCGCGTTGAGCGTGAGGCTAGACCATGCCCTACGTTATCGTCCAGGCAGAGGGGGACTACGAGCCCCTTTTCTCCTGGTGGATCAAGGAAACGCCAGAAGCTCAGGAGAAGCAGTGGGAGGAGCTCTGTCGGAGATTGGTCGAGGAGGCAGGGAGGAGGGACCAAAGCAGCGAAATCCCTCTCTATGATGTCTTTCTCGGCTTTGACGAGGAGGAATTCCCCTACGGAATCCGGCAGTCGGTACTCAAAGGAATCCTGGGCCAGGCGCGCAAGCGGATCTGGGGAGCGCGGTTGTTCTTTGTGGTCGAGCGCCTGAAGCTCTCGAATGAGCTGGTTTCAATCCAGGAGAGCCTTGGAGATTGGATGAGGGTGCTGCTGGAGGAGGGAGTCACCGACCTGGTGCAAGTTCTGGAGAGCTACACCTCCGAGAACCCAGAGCCCTTGCACAGATCTTTGAGCAGGGGAGCCAGGCAGACCAAAGATCGGCGGCAGGTGCTGAATGACATCGCCGACCACCGAGAGTGGCGCTGCGCTTTCCTCACCGAGCAGTACGAAGGCCGGGATCTGGTCGGCAGGCTCCTCCAACCCCTGGTGATCGCTGACCCGAGCCATCGAGCCGATTCCAACCTGGTGCTGGTCGTGACCGATGAGATGCCCTCTGCCGAGAGGTTGAAAACCTATACGGAAGATCCGCTCCATCGGGCTTGCCTCTTCGCGACCGTCAACCGGGATCCATCCGGTAGCTTAAGCCGCTTCTGCGAGAATCAGCGTCTCCCTCCTCCGTTGCTTTTTCACGGCGAGCTCGAGCTCTGGTATTTCCTCCTCCGGCTCAACGAGCTCCGCAAATGGTATCCGTCCTCTTTCCTCGTTCCGGAATCGATTCACGCCGTGCAGGCCCGGCCTGCGCCGATCCTGCGGCCGGCCCTCCAGTACCCCTCCTTGCTGTTCACCGGAGCCTTCAGCTCCGGCGAGAGCGAGGTCGGCCAGTGGCTGACGGCAGCCGAGGAGGTGGGCAGGCTGCTGCGCAAGGTGCCGCATGCTCTGGAGAGCCAGATCGAGCTGGCGATTCAACCCGAACGGGTGGTTCGAGCTTTGGCCGCCGAGCCCAATGTATGGATCCACATGGGGCACGGATCGGCGAGGTCCGGCCTCCATATCCCGGGGATGAACGTGACACAAGAGCAGTGGGTTGACTGCTTCAGCCAATGCGACCTGCGGCTGGCGCTCTTCCTGACCTGCGATTCTCATGTGCTCGCCCGGACCTTCGCAGAGTGCGGCGCCGGTGTCGCCATCGGCTTCGAAGGTGAGGTGGAATCCGACAAGACCTGGCATCTCGCAGAGGAGGTGCTAACGGCCATGTTCAGCCGGGGGACGAGCAGGCAGGTCATTCTCGAAGGTTTTGACGCGGGTGCTCTGAGATTCCGGGGGGTCCAGACCCTCAACGCCAGGCCCCGGGCGTATTATCCGCGGGGAAGAAGATGAAGATCCTCGTCACCGCCTCCTCGTCCTTCGATCTCGCAGGCATGGCGCGGGAGCTTGCTCGCTGTGGGCTCGATGCCGAGGTGCTGCCGCTGTGCGCCGGTGTGCCGCTGCGCCTTCCGAAAGAGATCGACCGGGCGGTCCTGGTCCTCCCGGGGATCGAGATCGTGGAGCTGGGCGAAGAGGTGGCGCAGTTGCGCGAAGCCCTGGGCCCTGTCATTCCGATGCTGGTGTGCTGCCCCCAACTGACCCCGGTCGACCGCCGGGCGGTTCTCGAATGCGGTGCTTCCGCCTTGGTGGCCCCCCGGAGCTGGGAAGGGCAGGCTGTGGCCGAGCGGGTGCTGGGGGAGCTCATTCTGGCCGGCGATGTGATGCCGTTTCGCTGCGGTGACTTGTGGGGCGGCACCGCCGTGCTCCAGGATCTCTATCGGCAGATCGAGACCGTGGCTCCTCTTCACGAAACG